>Ga0207067_10201_pt1 | contig 18550 bp, 15 predicted proteins | sample Alteio_BWMinCont_25_FD_153484 | JGI IMG/M metagenome (GOLD analysis project Ga0207067, IMG submission 153484) | Enriched cells from forest soil in Barre Woods Harvard Forest LTER site, Petersham, Massachusetts, United States -... | ecosystem: Environmental > Terrestrial > Soil > Temperate forest >...
GCTCCCAGCTGGGCATGCTGACGACCCGAGCTTTTACGCTTTCGGCGGTCAACTTTTCATAAGCCGCAATGCACAAGCCGACTTCGCTTCCGCTGGCCAGCAAGATGACGTCGGGCTTTGCGCCTGGGGCGTCGGCCAGGACGTAGGCACCCTTTCTGACACCTGATGCCGGAGCATACTTCGTGCGATCCAAAGTAGGCATCGCCTGGCGAGTGAAGACCAGCGTCGCGGGGCCGTGGGTGTACTGCATAGCGACTTTGTAGGCTTCGACGACCTCGTTGGCGTCGCCCGGGCGAAAGACCAGCATGTTGGGCATCGCGCGATAGGCGGCAAGCTGTTCGACGGGCTGGTGCGTCGGTCCATCTTCGCCGACTCCTATGGAGTCGTGCGTGAAAATATAAATGGCTGGAATTTCCATCAAGGCGCCAAGGCGCATGCTGGGGCGCATGTAGTCGCTGAAATTGAAAAAGGTGGCGCTGAAGGCGCGCAGCTTGGAAAGCGTCATGCCGTTGACGATGGCGCCCATGGCGTGTTCCCGCACGCCGAAATGGATGTTGCGGCCATGATAAGCGTCCGGGAAAAAATCGCCTGCGCCTTCAAAGGTGAGATTCGTTTTGTTGGATTTTGCCAAGTCAGCCGACCCGCCGATGAGCCAGGGAATACTCACCGCGAGCGCGTTCAGCGTCTTGCCAGAGCTCTCACGGGTTGCCATCCCTTTGGGGTCGGCGGGGAAGGAGGGCAGGTTTTTGTCCCAGCCGTCGGGGAGCTGGCCGCTTTGCATGCGGTCGATCTGCTCAGCGAGCTGCGGAAACTGTTTTTTGTACTCGGCGAATTTCGCGTTCCATGCGGAGTGGGCCTGGGCGCCGCGTTTGCCGACGCCGTTCTTGAATTGATCGTAGACGCCGTCAGGCACGAGGAACTTTGCGTCTTCCGGCCAGCCGTAATTCTTCTTGACCAATTTCACTTCGGCTTCGCCGAGCGGCTCACCGTGCGCTTCGTAGGTGTCTTGTTTGTGCGGGGAGCCGTACCCGATGTGGCTATCCACGACGACCAGCGTAGGGCGATCTTTCGTTTTCAAGAAGGTGTCGTATCCGCGAGCCAGCATGCCTAGGTCGTTGGCGTCGCCGACCCGCGTCACATTCCACCCATAGCCGATAAAGCGCGTCATGACGTCTTCGTTGAAGGACCAATCCGCGGGGCCGTCGAGCGTGACGTGATTGTTGTCGTAAATCCAGCAGAGGTTTGAAAGCTTCAAATGTCCGGCGAGCGAAGCGGCTTCGCTGGACACGCCTTCCATGAGATCGCCGTCTCCGCAAACGGTGTATACGTTGAAGTCAAAGATCTCCAAGCCAGGCTTGTTGAAATTTGCTCCAAGCCACTTGCTGGCGATGGCCATTCCGACGCTATTGCCGGCGCCCTGCCCGAGAGGTCCCGTGGTCGTTTCTACGCCAGTAGTGATGTGCGATTCAGGATGGCCAGGAGTTTTGCTACCGATTTGGCGGAATCGCTTGATTTCGTCCATGGAAACGGCCAGCGAGTCTAGGATTTTGCCGTCTTTGGTGGCTTCTTTTACGCCGGCGAGGTGCAGCGTGGCGTAGAGAAGCATGGATGCGTGGCCCGCGGAGAGAACAAAGCGGTCGCGATTGGGCCAGGTAGGGTCGGCGGGATCGTAGCGCAGATAGTTCTGCCAGAGTTCGTAGACGACCGGCGCCAAACCCATGGGCGCACCGGGGTGGCCGGAATTTGCCTGTTGCACGGCGTCCATCGCCAGGGTGCGAATGGTGTTGATGCTCAACAGGTTCAGATTCGGCTGGCTCACATGGTCTCCTGTGGCGGGCAGGAAGGGCTCCCGCGGACCTCTCGTCAAAATTTGATGCACCAGAGTACAGAACGGATGAGTTGATTTTACGTCAAAATGAAAGCAGGCGCCCGTTCGCGCGTTGAATAGGTCGTTTGAGAACTCTTGCGCGATCGCGCTTGGTCCTCCTAGGAGGCGGGCGGCCATCCAGGGAGAGAAAGAAAAATTACCGCGCCACTCTCAAGTTGTCAATCAGGTTACAAAGCATTCACAAAAAAGGAGTTCGCCCTTCGAAGGCAAATCCTCAGGCCGGGACAACGACCTCTTTAGACGCACCGCACTTCTCGCAATACCCCAGCAGCGAATGTCGCACTCCGCCGCAGACCGGACATTTCTCGTAGAGCATCGCGCCGCACGCCGGACACGTATAAGGATCATCATGGGTGGCCTGACCGGATGGTTCTGGAAGAATTAGCTTTCGAATGGTTCGTTTGGTCCAAAAGGCGTATCGCAGAGGTCCCCTGCGAATCGGATATTCACAGACGGGACATACGAATTTCTCGTAGGCTTCTCTGAATTGCTTCAACAAGAATTCCTTCTTGGGCGACACTACCATGCGCAGTAGATACAGCAGCACCTGCACCACCAGGGCCATAGCAATGGCTATGAGAATGTATTTGAAGTATCGGGAGGGAAAATATTCGTGAAGAACCTCGAATAACTTCAGGAGCAGGGCCGCTCCGGTCGCGTAGATAATTGGTGCCAGCAGGGAACCGCGCTTGACGCGAAAGAAATAAAAAGCAATCAGCAGCAATGGAATCAGAACTAGAAGTTTGAGCGACGCCTTCTTCCGCTCATGCTGCTTCCGCAGGCCCACGTATTGCCGGTTGGCCGCTGCCCTCTGATCTTCCAGTTGAACGCGAACTCCGCTGTTCTTGTCTTGGATGGCTCGGGCTTGCTCCCGCAAATTTTCAAGTTCATCGTTCAAATCTTGGTACTTCGCCTGGTTGGAGAGAAAGAGGCGCTTGCTGTCCGTAAGAGCTTTGGCCTCCCCTTCGTTGGTTGCGGCGCCCTTCTGTAGTTCGAGGCGCTGAATCTCCAACAACTGGTTCATTGTTTCTCGCGAACTATTTGTACTGGCTTCGAGAGATGCTTGGCGCGCAACCACGTCCTGACGTCGCTGCTCAATCTGCGCTAGCTCTTGATTGGCGCTTCTTTCCCGTTCAAGCAGCGACTTATCGAGAATGCCAGCTTCCAGTTCTTGGAGCTGGGGACCCGGCAGCGAATCAATATCGTTCATCACGAACTCGAGCAGCCAATACGCCAAAAGCGAGAGGATAATGGTGAAGAACCCGATCAGGATGCGATGGGTCAGGGGGCCTCGAGGCTTCTGAGCAGTGTTCTTCATTCGTGTAGCTCCTCGGCATATGGCAGGCGGCCAAACAGGTTACGACCTTTTCGCCGCTTGGGTTATTTCTGTTTTCGCGGCCAGATGCGGAAGGATGGCATTGTACACCCCCATCTTTCGGCGGCGGACCTGGGTGCTCCAAACTTTGGCTTCCAACCGAGCTCTCCTTTTCAGCTAGAGCTGCGTGCTGGCATAGAGCGGCGGGACACCAGAGCAAAAGAGTCCAATGGACACTGACCCGCGCACGAATCACACCAATTCCTTACTCGTGTACCTCCCGGGTGGCGGAATGGCAGACGCTGAGGACTTAAAATCCTAAAAAGGCGCGTTGCAATTAAAGGACCTACGCCGGAAACGCGCCACTTAGCTCACCGTTCCTCACCGGACTACACCGGTCTTCAAGGGCCGATTACTCACAGTTAATGCACAGTCTGCGGGCGTAGTCACTATGCGCCGATTCCATGCGCTTGACGAAAGGCGGCCTGATGCGCTTCGATCTGCGGGACGTTGAATCAGAGGAGGGGTACCATGGCCATTACAACTTTGCCCGCGTCCACAAAACGCTCCGTTGCTCTCCTGCAATGGCCGCTGGCGTAGACAGTCGCTTGTGGGAGGTCAGAGACATCGTGGCGATGATCGAGGCTCATGAAAATTCAAACTGATACACTACCGAACGACCGGTGATCATATCGGTGGGCAGTGTTGATAGAAACTAGCGCTCTTCCTTTAGGCCCCTTTCAATCTGCGGGAGTCCAGTCACTAAGAGATCGTCGATTATAGGGCGAGTATCATTCGGTCCCTTCCCCTGGCCTTGTAAACGGTTGCGGCGCGATGTGGGGACATAATCAGTGCTAGAGACCGTCCCGGTCTTGGGGTCCACTGCAACCTGCCCGAGGTTTGTGTCGGAGTAGTTCAACCACGACTCCGACAATGAGTAAACGATCCGGCCGTCGGCGAGCCACACTAAATCTCCCAAATTAGGCTCCGACACGATGATCGTCCTATCCCCCCCCATTTGTGTCCGAGGTCTCGAGCGTCCCAGTATACTTTCCACCGGCGACGCTATTTCTGACGTAGGCGATTCGCCTTCCGTTCGGAGACCAGGTCAAGGCTGTGAACCATTCTGTTTGCGGAGCAGCGAGAATTTTGCGCGCGTCCTCGCCGTTCACGCTCATCAACCAAATGCTGTGAGCCGCGTCTTCCGTAAAATCACTCAGAAACGAAACCAGCGAGCCATCCGGCGACACTGAAGCATGAGCCGCATCGCGGCGAAGCTCGCGCGGCGCCCCTCCCAAGACAGATACCGTCCACAGAGCGGGAGGGTGACCCGGTTCAGCCGCGGTGGCGAGAATTTTCGTCCCGTCCGAGAACCAGGCCAGCGCGGAGACTTCGAGTTGCGCGAGGCGTTGGGTCTCGGCTGTCTTAACCAGCCGCAATCTGAGGCCGCTCTGATCCGCGAAGGCCAGGTACTTCCCGTCGGGCGAAAGGGCTTGCGCCAGTACGGGATCGTCCGACGGATTGGCTGTGAGGCGTTGTTGGACCATCTCCTTCGTACGGCGTGGGCCGCGAGAGACAAATAAGCCGATGGTCGTAGCGGCCAGGATTGTGACCAACGCTCCCGCGATGCCTAGAATCCACTGCTTGCGGCGCGACGAAGCACTAGGCGCGGCCTGCTCGAGAGCGCGCGGACGCAGGACCGCCGCGGCGACGCGACCTGAATCCGTATCTCGCTTCAGCCGCTTCAAGTCGGCGCGCAGCTCGGCAGCTGACTGGCAGCGAACATCGCGATCCTTCTCGAGCGCTTTGTCAATGATTCTTTCGAGCTCAGGTGGCAGGTCGGGATTTAGACGGACCGGCGAAGTGGGCGCTTTATGGAGGATGCTGTCGAAGATGAGAGCGGAGGTGCTGCCAGAAAACGCCGGGCGGCCGGTAGCCATCTCGTAAAGAACGACGCCGAAGCTGAAAAGGTCCGTGCGGGCGTCTAACTCCTCGCCGCGCGCCTGCTCAGGAGACATATAGGCGACGGTGGCCAGCGCACTGCCGGGGCTGGTCAAATGGTCCGGGTCGACTTCCAGTGTGACGAGTGTCGGCTCATTGGCAGTAGTGCTCTGAGGTAAACTTACCTTGGCTAGACCAAAGTCCAGAATCTTCGCGTGGCCCCGTTCTGTAACAAAAATGTTGGCTGGCTTGATGTCTCGATGGATTATGCCTTTGAGTGAGCCCCGTCCAACGCATCCGCGACATCGATAGCCCCCATTTGGCTTTCCAATTTCATCGGGTGACCCGAAATCATGTGCTTCAGGGTCTTGCCTTCCAAATACTCCATCACTATGAAGCGTTCGCCGTGATGCTCGGCGATTTCGTAGATTGTGCAGATGTTGGGGTGGTTCAGCGCAGATGCGGCACGTGCCTCACGGCGGAAGCGTTCGAGGGCTTGCGCGTCTTCGGCAAGGTCATCGGCAAGGAATTTCAACGCAACGAAGCGACCAAGCTCGGTGTCCTCAGCTTTGTAAACGACACCCATCCCTCCGCCGCCGAGCTTTTCGACGATTCGGTAGTGCGAGATGGTCTGCCCGATGAGCGAGTCGCTGCCTGGCATGTGCAGCACATGTTAGGTTGCGTGCCTGAGGCAAGTCAACAAAGCGATCTAATGATACTCAAGGTTCTTAGCAGACTCAATGGAGCCCAGGCGCGTTTGTATGTTGCCAAGGAGGCCATTTGCGAGGGACGCGGCGGGATTCAAAGAATGCAAAAGTTAACTGGGCTATCTCGACCGACGATTCTCAAAGGGATGTCGGAGTTGAAGCAACAAGAGCGAGCCGACCCTACCGAAGACATACGACAACTCGGCGCCAGACGCGAAAGTTCGGAAGAATCAAGCCTTACCAGCACAACTCGCCGCCCCCGCCGACAGTACGTCGCGCAGCGGTATCGAATACGTCGGCCCGGTGGGGGACGCAAGTTGATGGAGGAGAAAGACCCAGCCATCGTACCGGCATTGGAGCGGCTGCTCGCAGACGAGATTGCTGGTGACCCCATGACCGAGCAGAAGTGGATCCGGAGTAGTCTGCGCAGACTGAGCAAGCAGCTTACAGACGGAGGTCATCGAGCTAGCCAGGCAACGGTTGCCCGCTTGCTCAAGAAGATGGGCTTTTCCCTAAAGGCGAACAAGAGGAAGCAAGGCAGGGTCGGGTGCCCGGAAAGGGACGATCAATTCAAGTATATCGCTTCCCAGAAGCAACGTTTTATTACGGCCGGGTGGCCCATCATAAGTATTGATACCAAGAAGAAGGAGTTGATCGGTGAGTTTAGGAACAACGGGCGCACGTGGCGAAAGCATGCGGAAGAGGTCAATGAGCATGACTTTCCCGGGGTGGCCAAGTGGCAAGCGGTTCCTTTTGGCATCTATGATGTCGTGAAAAACGAGGGCTACGTCTACGTTGGCATATCGAATGATACCCCGGAATTTGCGGTTTGCTCGATCGCCCAGTGGTGGCAGGATGAAGGGTGCCGCGTTTACCCAATTGGAAGTGAGCTACTCATCCTGGCAGATAGTGGAGGAGGTAATGGTTGCCGGGCACGAGCATGGAAGCTAAACCTCCAGGAGAAGCTCTGCGATACGTTCGGTCTGACAGCAACGGTCTGTCACTATCCGACGGGATGTTCAAAGTGGAACCCTGTCGAGCATCGTCTGTTCAGTTACATCAGCACGAATTGGCAGGGAAAGCCCCTCAAGACCCTGGAAATCATGCTGGGGTACATTCGAGGGACGAGCACGGCTACAGGATTGAAAGTGAAATCCTTCTTGGACCGAGGCGTATATAAGAGAGGACAAAAGGTGAAAACTGAAGATCTCGAACGACTCATGACTGAACATCATGCGGTATGCCCCAAGTGGAATTACACTCTGCACCCCCGGGAGGTACACGAGTAAGGAATTGGTGTGATTCGTGCGCGGGTCAGGGTAGACACGATCCTGTGGCGGGGGAATTGTTGTTTCGCCCATGATTCCTCAGGATTTCCCGTCCTGTCACAATTCTTCGGCCTTCGGCCCTTCAAAGCAACTCTTGGCCGAGTCCAGGCTCTATTTTCAATCCGATCCGAGGCACAAGGCGAATCGCGCCATTTTCAGCGCGGATGAGATTTTGGCGAGGCACACGTCCTACGTGAGTCTCATAAAGGAATCCATGCCAGACGGTTGATCCACTCCTCACTATCGCTAGCCGCCCAGATGAGAAGCAATTCTTCGATGGCTACTGCGATAGGAACACGGGAGCGCAGGAGGATCACGCCGGGACTCTGGGACGTGGAAACAAAACGTTGAAAGTGACCCGGCATTGTACTGCGGTCTTGGCTGATGAGGATTCGGTTGGCATCAGCGGCCAGGCGCAAAACCTCGTAGTCCTCGAGAGTCGCTAGGCCAGCCTTCGCCGCGGTTCGTATATCGACTTCGGGCGAAACCCGCCGCAGACCACGGACAATGCGCCCGTCTAGGTCGGCGTCAGCCTGGAATTTGATTCGCATGGCGCATCCGCCGCAGTTTCGCGATCAGTTCCGCGTTGTCTCGCCGTGATTCTTGATGTTGGATCTCGGCGACTGCGTCCGCCTGCGCCAGGTATTCGTCAATCTCTTTCTGATTGGCCAAATAATAGGCGAGTGCGCCATGCACTTGCTCCAGCGTAAACGCCGGGTAGCTTTCCACCATGCTCTCGGGAGAAATCCCCTCGCGGTAAAGATAAACCAGCGAGTCGAGCGAGATGCGCGTTCCCGCCACCCGGTAAGTATCGTCAACCTTCGTGACATAGACCTTTGACATAGCGCCTCTGAGCGAATCATTACACACCTCGCCGTTGGCGAGCAAGCCTGTCGCAATTCCGGCAGAAGAGCGTTCTCCATGTACTCGGTTCTCTCTGTGCTCCTGCCACTCGTCTCTGCCGCCTTATGTCAGGTCGAGATTCACTGTTCGGTCGTTGTCCTCCGCCGGCGCGGCTATACGAGCACGCAAACACGCCATCAGCCAGTATGGGGGTTTCGATCCCAACCTACTTCCACCCAACGGTAGTCTTCGGCTCCGTTCGGACTGGCCCATCCGGCCGATCCTTCTGGAGGCGACGGACTCTCAATCGCTTTCGGTGACGGAATGCTATAGGTCTGTGCATAAATAATGCAACGAGTTAGCACAAAAAAAAAAGGCAGTTCCGACTGCAGGATGCAGCCGCGTAGTTTCTCGGGTGCGACTTTGATCCGTTCGATCGAACGGAGGACGTCTTTCATCAGCTCATCGACATTCTTAGGGCAGCTGTTGGCAAGGTGCCTCTTGGCCAGCGACCACACTCCTTCATCTGGGTTGAGTTGCGGGGCGTAAGAGGGAAAATATTCGATCGACAGCCGCGGGTGTTGATGCAGGAGCTTCTGGAGCGGTTCTCCCTTATGGGTGGAGGAGTTATCCAGCAAAACAATGACTGGGCCGCGCAGGTGCCGCAGCAGCTCCCGCAGAAAAACGCAGACCTCCTCCTGTCCGATGTTGTCATAGAAGAGTAGATAGTAAAGGCCCAGTTGCTGTCGCTGGGGGCTCAGCGAAATTCCGGATATGACGGAGATCTTGTCTCGTCGCCCCTGGCGATGACGATGAATGGGAGTTTGCCCTTCCGGCGTCCAGGTTCGGACCACCGAGGGGATCAAGAGGAAGCCGGATTCGTCGGCAAATACGATATGGGCACCCAGCCGCGCAGCGTTTTTTTTACCCGCGGCCAGTTCCTTTGTTTCCAGCGTTTGATTTTTCCTTCATCCCGCTCCAACGCCCGTCGCTCGGGTTTCTGAGGGGTCCATTTCAAGCTGTGCATCAAGCGGCCGACGTGGGCGCGGTGATAGCGGATTCCGAACTTCCGCTGGACGACCTCAGCAATGCGGACCGTGGTCCAGAGATTCGTCCGGTAACCCTGCGCGATCGGTCCTCGAAGGAGGAGCCGCACCAAGCGTTTTCGTTGCGCCGCGTTCAACTTCCAAGGACGGCCTGGAGAGAAACGCACCAGCAAGGCTTTCGCTCCGCCACGCCGCCAGGCATCACGCCAGCGCATCACCGAACTCGGATTGCATCCGATGCGCCGTCCCGTCTCGTGGAGAGAGTAACCAGCGCGCAGCAACGCCAAAGCTCGCCTGCGCCGGTCTTCCAACAGATCGGAGCTCCCCTTCGGTCTGGGCATAGGTGTTCTGCCTCCTGAACACCCATTATACGCGTGTTGCATTATTTATGCACAGATCTATAGGAGTCCGAAGATTCACCACCGGAGCAACCATTTCAAAGCAGAATCGAGTGCACTGTTCCTTTTTTCCAAATTCGAGCTTCGGAGCCCATCGAAATACCGCCTCCGCCCATGAACCGAAGCAAAACCGTTCGTCGCGGTCTCGTTGCGGAATCTCTCAAGCCATGAGAATGTCGACGAATATCGAATCCGAAAATCATGACGAGTAGCCGTAATGGCGTTGCGATCCAAGAGAAAGACCCTGCACAGCTTATGGTCTGAGATGCCGGTGACCATTGAGAGTAGAAGTTGAAAATGATCTCCATCCTCGAGCGGCAGAATACTCCGAAAACAACAGCACCCCTCTGCAGTAACGAGGTCGCATAGGAGCACGTTATCGCCTGCTTCATCGGCAAGAATACTCACAGCCTTTCGCGAGTCAGGGAAGAATTGCCGCAAATCTCCGGGCAGGCATAGTTGGAGGTCCTGAATGCTGTCACTATCGAACAATTTTGGCTTGACAGAAGACAGTCGGCAATGGTCCGACTTTGTTTGGCTAAATACAGGATGCACGCGGCCGTTCTGAACAGACTGGATAACAGCTTCAATATTCCGAAGTCTCTTCTGGCACCGACCGTATCGAACCAACAACCTTGCAGTCTCGTGGGCAATAGCCAACTCCTCAAGCAGTTTGCCATCGACCTTCCGAAAGCCAATGACCTTGGCCAAAACTTGATCCATTTTAAGTACAGCCGTGACCTCCTCGTCCGAATCTAAGTTGAAACAAGAACCGACCCGGCCGATCACGGCTTCTTTCACGCGCGATGCTTGGTCCGCCAATGAATCTCGGACGCTGTTCAACCCGTTGACATCAACCGGTACACCATCGCATTCCAAATCGCCCAGCGTTTTGACCAGCGACAGTGTCTCGTTCCTGTATTGTTGTTCAATTTCTCGGCGCACGAGTTCCTGTTGCAGAACACCAGCTAACTGCAACGTAGCGTCAGCATGCTCGCAAGCATAATGAACCACATCATGGAATGGCACATCGAGGAGGCTGCCGCTTGGACCTACAATGTCCTTGTGGGCTCTGACTGTCCTGCCCAGTAGCCGCTTGGCTAGATACTGCAGATTAAGGAAATCTGCATCGCCAAAGCAGTCATAGGCAGCAAGCATGGTGTCAAAACCGATGTTGGCGATGTTGATTCCATTCCGTTTCAGTAGGGCGTAGTCGTACTTGAGGTTATGCCCGAAGACTTTGATGGGACCCTCAAATACTTCCCTGAGAACAGTCATTGTTCGGCCACGCTCAACCCCCTTGATATCCTGCTCTAGCGTGGGGATATAGAACGCCTCACCTTGCTTACAGGAAATCGATATACCGTATAGCTCAGCAGAATGCGGATCCCTCCCGCTTGATTCAGTATCGACGGCACAGAACTGTGAAGCCCGGAGTTCCGCCACGGCGCTCTGGAGACCCATCTCCGTTTCGATCACGTGAAAATTAGGAGAGGCGAAGTTGACGCCCTGCGGAACGAGCGAAATCTTGGCAGGTCTTCGCAGCAATCGCCTGAGAGAATAAAAGGCGTGAGTCGCAAGGAGCCGACCATTGTCGTCGTTGTCGATCTCGATTTTTAGTTGTTCGTGGTTTACGTCTACGCAACGGTAATGACCACTCGGTGAGAACTGCTTGAGACGACGGAGAATAACGTCGCCATTTGCCTTGAGTTTGTTTCGAATTTTCCGAGATGAGACAATGGATGGATCAGCTATCTTCCCGGCAAGATCTCCAGGCTGTTGCAGCAGTGCAATTGCTTCACGCTTGGTTAAGACCGCGTGCTCTGGGCCGCTGGTAAGCGCCAGGAAAGCGGGGACCGCGTCGGGTGTGACGCTGAACCTAGAAATCACAGTCTCGCAGGTAAAGACATCGACGGCCTCTTTGTCGAAAAGAACGACACGGCGACCATCCTTAGCAAGCTGCAAAAGGCTTCGGTCCTGCGTCACTACGTGGGTCACCAGTGATGCAAGGCCGGCACACAGATCAAGAACATGAACATGGGAATCATGCACAACCGCGATACCGAGTTGCTTGAGGAAAGCGATAGTTTTTTCGATATTCGCGTCGGTTGTGATTTGGTGGGCTTCTTCACCAATTACGAATACGCCTTGGTTAATTCCCGACTTCTGCCTGAGCCGAAGCAGGTCTCTGATTACCCCGAAAAGAAACGTATGATCTTCACCGTCGACCACCAGAAGCGGCGCGCCTAGGAACGATTTCTGGCTGGCCTCTAAGAGTCCCGTGCCATCAATCAAGAATATGTCCGGTCCGCCCGGCATTCCTCTAGTCTCCAGCCTTCAGAACATCGAGTTCTTTGAGGGTGTCCATCTCCCAGAGCTTACTTCCCGCCCGCTTTGGATGGTCCTTGAAATGCTGGTTCCTTTGATTGAAATGTGTTGAGATTGCGAGCTTCATGGCTTCCGTGCTTTTGTAATCGGAATTGTGAATCACCGCTCTGGTCATGCCATTGAGAACTCCCTCAATCACGTTGAGGAACTGCGCCGAGGTCGGCAGGGGAACCAATTCGATCACGGGGCCCGCAGGCTCTCTCTTGTTCTCCTCGTTGAAGTCATCTAGCCATTCGGTCAGTACGGCTGAGTTGTGCCAGGCCACTGCATCCCACGTGACGTAAAGCTTGGATGCTGCGTGGTATTGGTTATAGAGAATTTCAAGGAGATCCATTATGGATCGCGTATCCTTCGATGCGACAAACATCCATGTTGTTTGATTCGTAGTGGCGCTCAATGCAGCGACAAGCGACACCGTGCCCCTTGACACCTGATGGCGTGGAATTCTCGGGACACTGTTTTTGTCTCTGTATGCTCTGCCAGGACGTTTCCAAACCTGAACAGGGCCCCATTCGTCGATAAACAAAAACATTTCGCTCGCTGTCAGTGATCTCAGTGTCGTCACCAACAGTTCAACCTTTTCCTGGTAATTAGGGTCGGGGCTTGTCAGTACTCTGCGTGCTTTTCTCCATCCGTAACCGGCCTTCTTGATGAGTCGGGCAAGAGTACTCCTGGAGATGGTCTCGTGGTGACGTGCCTCGTATGCTTGGATAAGGTCACGTTGTGTCCAATTCATCCGATTAAATCCAATCGAGTCCGGCCTGCAATGAAGAAGTTCAAGGATGCGGTTTGTTATTTCCGCGTGCTTCGCTGGGTTTCCTAACCGTGGCTCCCCACTGAAAAGCCCTGCTGCCCCTGCTTCCATGTAAACCTTGAAATAGCGCCTTGTCGTACGTTGTGTTGCATGAAGAATAGTTGCTGTGATCGTGTTCGGAATTCCGCGTTTCCTCGCGAGAATGGTGGCCGCTTTCTTACGTTCCAGCAGGGTTCCATTCCTGACAATTTGGAGTAATTTCGTAAGCTCAATTGCATCCTTGAACTCGGTTGCGGAGAATCTTGCTGCGCGCCAGCCATAGGTGATTTCGGCCAGCCATTCTTTCGCAGTGGCGATAGATTCAGCCGCACGTGGGTGGGTGTGTCGGAGACCTGACTGTTTCTTCGAAATGCCCTCCCGGCGGACAAAACGGGTGAGGGCGGGGTAAGACAACTGCGCGCCTTGCGCCAGCAACCCCTTATGCAGGCGCACCAGGCTGCCGCGGCAGCGCGAATAGAGCTCGAGGATCTGTACTCGGTGAGCTTCTGCTTTGCTCGGGCGCACAATCTTCGGTACTTCTGCGGTGCCGCTCCTGATGATGTTACGTACAGTGTTGCGCGAGGCACGTAAGGCCTGCGCGATCTTGCGAACGGCGTGACCTTGCTTGTGCAACTCCAGGATAGCGGCACGTTTGCCCTGGCCGAACATCGGATATCCCTGGGCTCCTATTCCGTTGACCGTTCTTGCGTGACCAATCCCCATGCCACCATTCTATTCATCGGGCACGATGACGCCGAAATTCACGCACGAGCTGGCTCATGAATCCATCCCTACGGGGCGTCCATGACTTAGAGGTATTTCCCAGCAAGTCCAAAAGGGTCGCATCCACAACCATGAGTCTATCCGCCGCTACCATTTGCGATAATCCCCATACCGGAGGTTTCCATAATCTTTGAAGAAGTTGAGTTCCCAAATCTTCTGACCGGCACGCCTTGGATTCGCCAGGAAGTAAGCATTGCGTTCTTCAAAGTGCCGAGATATAGCCTCCTTCATCGTTTGCTCGGATTGGTAATTGGAGTGATGTATGACCGCTTTCTTCATGCCACTAAACACAGCTTCGATGACATCCAGGAACTGCGAGGATGTTGGCAATGGAACCAGATAGATGAGTGGCCCATCGCCGCACCGTAGCGTCTCGATGTTGAAGGCGTCGAGCCAGCTAACCAAGACATTGGACCTGTGCCACGAGGCAGAATCCCAGGTGATATATATTTTGGTGGAATGCGTGTGCTGATTGAACAGCATTTCGATTAAATCAACCATGGCAGCCGTGTCCTTGGAGCTGCCGTATACCCAGGTTACTTGATTTGTTACAGCGTTCAGTGCTCCTGCCAGATGGATGACACCCCTCGATTTCTGCAGCTCCGGAAAAGTGTAGGGCTCGTTCTTTGGGACAAAAGTGCGACCGCCATATTTCTTGACTTGCATTGGGCCTAGTTCATCCACAAAGAAGAACAACTCCAGTGGTTCCAGATTCCGGAGGGTGTGCAGAACAAGGTCCACTTTTTCTCGGTAGTCCGGATCGGGACTAGAAAGGACCTTGCGTGCCTTCTTTATGGTGTAATCAGATTCCTTGAGGAGACGACTTACCGTACTTTTGGAAATGGCCTCATTGTGATTGTTTCGATAAGCAAGCGCGAGGGAGGGAAGATTCCAGCTGCTCCGATTAATCCCGTAGGAATGGGGCCTACCGTGAACGATCTCCAGGATCCGCTTTCGTTTTTGATCCAAAGTGGCTCGACGCTCCGCTGCCATGACACGCGGCTTTCGTACCGAGTTCAAGGCCTTGATACCACTGCACTTGAATGCCTTGATCCACTGCCGGATACAAGACAGTGGTCTCTCAACTTTCTTGGCAATGTCCTCTGGCGGGAGGTTGGAGTTTTCCAGCACAGTGACTGCCTTTTGCCAGAGGTTCCTGTCCTTTGACCTTCGCCACTCTGTTAGAAGCCTTCTATCTTCCTCCCCGATGAAATCTATACGCCAGTCTTTTTTTAACGGTTTCAAGGGGGCACCAGCCGCAAGCTGCTGCGCTAAAAGGCCCCGCTGTTTGAGGAAGCGATACAGCGTGGAAGCCGACACGCCGGTTGAGTCGTGCCCCGAAGACAACCTCAGTTCGCGCAGCAGAGCGGCGACGGTCAGATTGGGTTTTTCCCGCTTGAGGCGTTCGATGAGACTGGCCAGTTGCGGGTTGATCGTGCGGGACTGTCCGCGGTCCTGGCGAGGCTTGGGAGCCAATGCTTCGAAACCGCCGTTACGGTACCGGAATACCCAACCGAGCAGACTATCGACAGAAACCGACGTCCGTTTGGAATAGGGGATATCGTAAACTCGGGCGGCAATCTCCCGAGCGCGCTGTGGGAGTTCCCCAGCGGGAAGGGGGTGTTCCAAGACCAGCGGTGCGATGAGGCCGTAGCGAAACAGGGCGATTGTTCCAGACTTTGCGTCCAGCTGGAGAGTTTGCTGCTCAGGGCTCTGCTCCGAAGCTGGCTGCCTCAAAAGCACCGGCTTGATCCATCTTGGTTGAGTATGCTCTGGGGACGACATCAAAGTCCTCCAGGGAAGGGTTGGAGATCGCTCGCAGTTGAATGCTACCACGTCATCAAACACAAGTTAGATAGGTTGCTCGGGCCCTGACGTCCCGTAGTTCGCCAAATCGTTGTGCCCCACATTAAAGGTTTTCTTCCTACTTGGCGGAAGCTCTTCGGTTTGAGATCGCAGGCCGGTTTGTCGATCAGCAAAAAATGCTCGGAGAGAACGTGGACAGTGTCTTGGCCGGCACAAACTTCAGAAATCAAACGCCGAGGATGGCGTCAACAAATCAGATTTATCCAGCGCGGAGTAGCGTTTCATCTTCGCTCTCGAAATATGCAAGTTTTCCAGGGACGCACGACAAAATCGTTCCAATTTGCCTGCCACTCACGTGTTCGAGTGCCTCTCTCAAATCCAAGTTCCATGCCGTCTATTTCAGAATCCTCTGGCATAGCCCAGCAGGTCCGCCCAGCGCCTTTTGATTTCAGTAAACGATAGATGTTCTCGATACCCGAAACGTGCTTGCCCCAAGGCGTGAGTTTCGGGTCTTGGTCAACTTTCCACTGAAAGGAAGCCGTAAATCTTTGGCCAAACCGGCGAAAATGTGCGAGTGATTCTGTAAACTTCTTCCGGTTCTTTGGATTCGCTAGAAAGCCAAGGAATCGCTCCTGTTTGTCCCGCTGAACGAATGCGCGTATTATGCGCGAGTCTGACCCTGATTGCGCTGGCTCATGGTGCTGTGGGCCAAGCTCCGCCGATGCCCACTGAGCTGTCCTCCGAAGAGGTCATCGTACGTGTTGCGCCTTCCGTGGCGGTGGTCCTCACCGGGGCGGGCGCGGGTCGCCTGAGCGGCGTGGGCTCCGGAATCATTGTGCGGTCCGACGGAGTGCTTCTCACGGCGTACCACGTGATTAAAAGACGCGGGGGAGGTTCAAGTCCGCCTCAAGGCCGGCGAGATCGACGACCGCGTAGAACTTGTCGCCGTGGACGAGCGACGCGACGTGGCGGCCATTCGTATTCCGGCGGCAAACCTGCCTGCTCTGGCAGTTGCACCGCTCGAAGAGGCACGGCTAGGCGAACCGGTCTTTATCGTTTTCTAGTCCCTCCGGGCTGACTTGGAGCGCGTCTGCGGGAGTTTTGAGCGCCGTGCGACCGGTGGGGGAGGTGCTGGCGACACAGAGCGGTTATCGCGTCTTACAATTCACCGCGCCGGTTTCGCCGGGTTCGAGCGGCGGCGCTATCGTGGACTCGAAGGGTCGTGCGCTCGGCATCGTGGTTTTCTCGAAGCAAGGGCAGGCCCTCAATTTTGCACCAGCATGTTACTCGGCAGCGACAAGGTCGTTGCCGCGAGCGGGGACATTGCTGCCTCGAGTCTCGCTGAGAAGATTGTGAAAATGATTGGGGCAGCTCGTTCCGCAGAGACCACGCTCGCCAATAAGAATTAATACGATGCTTCAGCAGGCGCTCAGCCGGTAGCCACAGGCCGCCTCGACACTAGCCTTGGGCAGCGCACGGTCCGTGCTCAGACCGCGGGTCCATGTCGTGTGCTGCCGCGCAACGAATGGGTCGCTGGGATCGCCCAGGAGCTAAGGTCTGTGCTCTCAGCCGACCTACTGAATCTTGTTGTGTTGCGCGTTGCCTCCCCACGCATACCATCCGTCGGCATCCTGGTTTCCCGTCTTCAAGCAGATCAGCCGCCCGTCGGAAGTCCCTACATACACGTTTCCCTTCGCCAGTGCGGGCTGGAACGCGATCGGTGCCTTCATGGCGTATGAAAATCCGACTGCGCCATTGCTCTGCTGCACCGAAACGAGGTTGCCCAGAGCCCCTGCAAGGTACAAGTAATCCCGGCCCACTGCCGGAGGCGAAAAGACCTGTCCGCCCGGCGCACCGTTTGAACCTAAGACTTCGGTCTGCCACGACTGGCGCCCGTCCGAGGCCCGCACGGAGTTGATGTAACTCCCCTGGGCATTCAAAATCTGCCCCTTGCTCACCGCCGCGCGCGAGCCCTGGTAGGCCCATGCACCAACCACAGAGTTTACGCCGACCGTGCCGTTAGCCTGCGCCAGCTTCGCCGAACCCGGAGGTGTGCTGAAACCCACCGAAGAATCCAGTGACGTCACCGCTTGTGCGGATAGGGCCACACCACCCCCGCTCCCCTGCTTCAGATACTCGGCTTTGCTCTTGGCGATCAAATCCTTGTCGCGCGCGTTTCCCTGCTTGGCGTCCACACGGGCAAGGCCTTCGATCGTTTCTCGTCCTGCCATGGTCTTGCGCGTTTCATAGAGCTGTCCGCCGGCAATGACCGGCGCGCTCGTGGCCGCATCCACTTTCACCCACAACACCGAACCATCCGCCGCATTCAGCGCATACGAACTGCCATCGAATGTAGTGAAATAGACTGTCCCGTCGGCAATCACCGGCGCGGTGATCACGTCGCCGGAGATTTCCTGCTCCCAGATGTGCCGGCCGGTGCTCAGTTCCGCGGCGAGCAGTCGATGACTGCCGCCCGGCGAGGCTGCCCGGGGATGAAACTCGGTCGGCTTGCCAGGCCGCCCCGTGGCCGCCGGATGCGCCATAAACAACACACCTTTATCGATCGCTGGCTGGCTCATCAGCGGATCGCCAAGCCACTCCTCCCAGATCACTCGCCCCCTTCTCTTGTCCACCACCACCAGCGTGCAGCTCTCGGTGTTAAACGCCACCATCCCGTCGGCAACCACCGCCGCCGTCGGGCCATCATCACCGGTCTCGATTTTCCAAACAATTCTTCCCGTCTCGGAATCCAGCGCATAGAATTCGTGCGATCCGTATCCGCCACCAACGAAAAGCATCCCGTCGGCATAAGCCGGAGTGGCGATGGGCCGTCCGCCAGGCAGCTTCAACACCCATCCGTTTTTCCCGTCTGGAGTGCGGAAGGAAACCGCCTCCAGATCGCGGCCGGTGGCTGGCAAATTCACATTCATGGCCTGGCTCAAATCAATGCGCTGCGCGGCGGCCTTGGCCGTCACCTCGGATACCTGGCTTCCCGCCATGGCCAGAGCCTTTACCTCCTGCCGCGAATCGGACTTCACCAGGACAGAAACACCCAGAAGCAAGCTAATGCTGGCGCAGACCGGTAACGTCCAGCCCGTTTGGTAAGACATGAGAGCCTCCAGAGCGCAACCCGCCTACGACTGGCCGTCGCGCTTGGAGGTAGAACGCGTCGAAAAGGAAATCTTGCGGATCCATAGAGGCCGGGAACGCGTCGCCCCAAAAGTCCCACGGAACCTCAAGGATTCCCAGGACCCGGAAAATGGTTCCCGCCCTTGTTCCCCTCTGGGTGTTTCTACTATGAGAAAAACCCTCCC
>Ga0207067_10203_pt1 | contig 18449 bp, 22 predicted proteins | sample Alteio_BWMinCont_25_FD_153484 | JGI IMG/M metagenome (GOLD analysis project Ga0207067, IMG submission 153484) | Enriched cells from forest soil in Barre Woods Harvard Forest LTER site, Petersham, Massachusetts, United States -... | ecosystem: Environmental > Terrestrial > Soil > Temperate forest >...
CATCTCTCAGCGCCCGTAGCAACCGTTCCGCGTTGTCGGGCTCTACGGTAAACGTGTTGATGAATGTCAGGTAGCCGCCCTTCGGATCGAGGGTGGTCCTAGCAATCTTCGGCTGCGCTGTGCTGACCGTGACGGTGTAACCATCCGGATCACGAAAGGCGAAGAAGCGGCCGAACGGCCCATTTGCCAGAGGAAGAACGATGGGAACCGCTGCCTTACTCAGTTGTGCATGCAGCACGTCTGCATCAGTGGCGGCGATCCAAAGCGACACTCCCCAACCGAGCAAACTTGTGGCGTCCAGATCGACGAGAGGCTTTCGTATTGCGAACGGTACTGGTTCGGTGTTGAAGACCACCGCACCGGGTGGACCCTGTGGAATCGGCGTGAGCCCCATGCGTTCAACGTAGAAGGCCTTGGAAGCCTCAAGGTCCCGGACCTGCAGAGCGATGAAATTCGGCCCAATCAGTTTGGCGTTCTTGTTATCGCGGAGAGATAATGTCATGCTCCTTATATAATATAAGGAGCCTTATATGTCAAGCTCGGGAGAGTATGCCAAAGACCAAGTCCGCAAATCATCCCCAGGCTCATCGATTGGGCTACGTGCTCAAACGAGCGCAGCACGCACTAAGGATGAGTATGGACGAGCTGTTGGAACCAATCGGCCTGACTGTGCCCCAGTACAACGTTCTTTCAGCTGTGCAACTTCAACCCGGAATTTCAAATGCCGCGCTGGCACGAGGCGCCTTCGTCACGGCCCAAAGCATGCAAGGAATCGTCGCCAACTTAGAAAGAATCGGTTTGCTACGCAGAAAGCCCCACCCTACTCATGGCCGCATACGACAAAGTGAATTGACCGAAAAAGGCGACGTCGTGCTCGCGAAAGCCCATAAATTGCTAATTGGAGTTGAGGAAGCAATGACGTCCGGGTTCAAAAAAGAAGAAATCGAGGCGCTACGTTCATTGCTACATCGTTGCGCTGAGAATATGCACGCCGTCTAGCAGATTCAAGTAGAGACCTGATTTGCAGTGTGTAACAACACAGCTATACGAGCGAGGCCCGAACATCGGCAATTTTATGGGATGACGCGCATATCGCGAAGTCTGGCCAGCTGCCGCTTAAAGCTCTGGTGCGTGTCGATGCAATCCGCAAAGCCTGGGCGCCGTTGTGGGTTGTACCGATGTTCCAGCGCTCGTCGTACGAACTTGTGCGCCTGCCCGGACTGCACCAGCTTCGCCCTGCCGGGTCTTTTTTCTTTGGGGGGACAGCTGGAGATGACACTGTCATTGGATCGCAAACGCGACAGGGAGTGATGGAACCATTTGTAAACTCTTTTCGGGACTGGAATAAAACCGCCAAAGCCACTGTCTTTACAGTTGTGCATCCGGAAGTTGGCGATTCTCGCTCGCAATCGACGAACGGGAAGATCGTTGTCTACTTCCTCAAGTTTCCGTTTTCAGAAGGAGGAAGACAATGCGTTCAAAATGGTTACCACGCGCGGCAGGGTTCTGCTGCTTTGGCTCGCAGTCAGCGGCACGGCGTCTGCTCAATATAGTGTGGGAGGTTCAGGGGGCTCAGGTTCGAGTGGGTCGGGAACCTCCGGGAGCGGCGGATACGGCTCTAGTAGTGGAAAGGCGATTGGAATTGGTGTGGGCGCGGCTGTGGTGGGTATCGCACTGTACGCACATCCGCCAGAACGCGGCCCGCTCGCAGGCTTCAGATATGATTGGCTGCACACAGTCTGAGATCAACGGGATCAGGCTTAAGAACGAGAATGACGAACAAATTTATATGATTATTTCCAGTGGCACTCCGCTGCAGATTGGACAGCCCGTCGAACTCATAGGCGTGGTCACGGACCAGGGACCTGGAGCGCGCACGTTTCGCGTACAAGGCCCAATCACGAGCTATGGGCCATGCAGCGCAACTGCGGCGGCGTCAACGCAGACAGCCACGGCACGAACGCCCTGAGCTGCGTAGGCAAACTTGTGCGCGAACCTAGGCGATCGAGGCCTGCGAAGCGCGGGTCCTAGCGCAAGCGGATCTTCAACAAGAGCGTAAAGGAGGCGAGGAAGATGCGAAAAATGAGACTGCTGTTTCTGGTGCTGCTGGCCGCCGGTCTGGCATTTGCAGCGCAGATGCCTCAAGGAGTCCAGACGCAGAAAGCTGATTCGGGAACCATGGTGTTGGCGGATGCAAAGGGCATGACGCTCTACACCTACGGCAAGGATGAGCCGGGCAAGTCGAACTGCAACGGGCTGTGCGCGCATTTTTGGCCGCCGCTCACAGCCCCGGTGGACGCGCAGCCGATGAGCGACTGGACGGTGATCACGCGCAAGGATGGTTCTAAACAGTGGGCCTACAGAGACAAACCGCTCTATACCTATGACAAGGACAAGAAGCCTGGCGAAACCAAAGGCGAAGGCTCCGGCAATGTGTGGCACCAAGCGACACCATAGGCTCGCCTAATCTCGCCAAAATTATATCGTGCCTCGTCTTGCTTGAGCCGCGTCCACGGTATCGGCGATCTCGATGGCTAACGAGGATGTTTTCTCTCGTAGCTGCTCCCGCCGAATCGTTGGCAGCCCTTCCACTACCGATGATGGAAGATTTGCCCGTGATGCGCTCGGAGTTTGCAGATCTGCGTTTCCGAAGTGTACGTGCACAACCGTTTCGCCCTCCCCTTGGTGCACATGGGTCTCGGGCCCGGCCACGATGGCCGAGAGCAGAGCCACGACGGCCAGCGAAACTTGCGTCATTCGAGGCGCGATTTCACAAAGTTTGAAACTTTGTCGAAACGTATCACTCTCAAGACTGCGCATTCGAACGAATCACACAGCGTCACTGCTGTCATACAACGATTCGAGCGGCTTGCGACATCAGATTGGGAGCCAAAATGAAAAATGAAAATGGGGTGGTTCGTACGCTGTTGCTGGTTGCCTTCGGGATTTCCATCCTAGTGCCAGCCCGCGGTTTTGCGCAGGCCACGGAGGGAGGAGATGACTCAGGCGCTGTTTTCGCGATGACAAACGGCGTTGACAAGAATGAAATTATCGCGTTCCGGCGAAATGACGACGGCACATTGCAAGAGACTCGCAGATTCGCAACGGACGGGAGAGGAAGCGGAGGAAACGTGGACCCTCTCGGCTCCCAAGGATCCCTGGTACTTAGTGGGGATCATTCTCAATTGTTCGCCGTAAATGCGGGGAGCGGAGAGCTTTCCGTGTTTCGGGTTGAGGGGGACCTTCTCTCACTCGAGGACAAAGTGGTTTCCGGCGGCAGCGAGCCCGTGGCCGTGACTCAGCACGGGAACCTGGTCTACGTAGTCAACGCCGGAGGGAACGGCAATGTCGTTGGCTTCCGCTGGCAGAACGGCCAACTGACGGAAATCCCTAATTCGACGCGTTTTCTCAGCGGGAGTAACTCGGCTCCCGGCTCGATCGCATTTAGCCCTAACGGAAAGTTCGTCGCGGTCAGCGAAAAGCAGACCAGCAGGCTTGACGTGTTCGGCGTCCAGGGAGACGGCACATTGTCGCCCGCGGTCGTGACTCCGAGCGCTGGTCCAGGCGAATTCTCCATTAGTTTTACCCCCAACGGAACCGCACTCGTTTCTGAGACGGGCCCGGCTGGTGGAGTTGACGCATCGGCACTTTCTTCCTATGCGCTTGTCGCCAGCGGCTCACTCTCTCCGATTAGTACCAGCGTGCCCACGCTCGGAGCGGCAACCTGCTGGCAGGTTACGACTCCAGATGGCCGCTTCGTTTACACAGCAAACGCCGGCACGGCCACAATCTCCGGATTTTCGATCGCCGCGAACGGAACCTTGACCCCTCTGCCCGGAACAATCCAAGGGTCGAATCCCTCCGGGGCGGCGAATATCGACATTACGATTAGCTCGAACGGCAAGTTCCTGTACACCCTGAATACGGGAAATGGCACGATCGGAATGTTTGCGATTCGCAAGGACGGGACCCTTACGAATCTTGGAACGGTCGATGGGATCACCCCAGCCGGCGGTTTCAACGGAATCGCCGCGAACTAGCTGCACATGGAGTGCGAGTTGCGGCTCACAATCCGCGACTCGCACTGCATTGTTGGCCAATTCTCGACGATTGGAACACAGATTGCATACTCACAGGAAGTGAGATCGAAACGCACTAACGCGCCTACTCGAAGCTCGGCGTGCGTGTTGAGTTTTAGAAGACCCCAGTTCGCAATCGGATCGAATTTGAAGATGACACTGAAACCGGAGGAACAAATGGCTGAAGCAAAACTTGTAGTGATTTATCCTCGCCCAAAGGATATCGAGGCGTTCGAGAAAGTCTACCAGACGGAACACGTACCCATGGCAGTGGAGAAGTTAGTTGGCAAGACGAAGATGGTCGCCACGAAGTTTACGGCCTCTCCTCAGGGCACGCCCCCGTTCTACAGAGTCGCGGAGGTTTATTTCCCCTCCAAATCGGCTTTGGAGGCGTGCGCCGCTACCCCTGGCGCGCAAGAGACATTGGCGCATGCCGTTAAGATCTCAACCGGGGGAATCCCGTTCATCCTGATTGCTGAGGAGGAGACGTTCACGTTCAGCCAGACCGCTGGCGCTTAGGTCGACATGAAAGACGTCGCGGCGATTGCCATCAAACCACAAATGAAGATGGCAATCGTCGCGGACAGTGCCAAGAAGAGCTCTAGCCTGCTGTCTGATAATCGTTGGATCGCCAGTCGAAGAAAGAGTTTGAACCCTGACGCCCCGCGCACTCCAACCGGGAACGGATCATTCGAAATCTGAAACTTTCACGCACTTTGCGTATCAGACGTGGGACCGAGAACGCACGTACGGTCAGCAAACTATTCTGATCGGAGAAGGAGAGGAAATGAAGAAGCTATTCATCACGGGGTTCGCTCTCTGTTTCATGGGACTGCCAGCTCCCAGCTTTGCTGCAGCGCGGCAAGCGCAGAGCCCGCAAGACCAGATGCAGAAAGACGACAGCATGAAGCACGATGACATGAGTAAAGACAGCATAACCAAAGACAACATGAGCAAGGACAACATGAGCAAGGACAACATGTCGAAAGACAACAAGTCCAAGAAGAAGATGAAGAAAGACGACATGAAGAAAGACGATGGCATGAAGCACGACGACATGAAGCAGGACAACATGTCAAACATGTCGAAGGACGCACCCAAGAACTAGACTCGAACCGGTTGTCAGCCCCCGGGCGGCTCAAAAATCTCTGCCTTTTGTTCAGCCGCTCGGGTCCCGCCATTTTCCCTCTGTCGCACCGCCCGCGCTTTCCTCTCCCTCGAAGTCAGGCGTAACTTTCCCCGCGCTCCGAAGCGCGTCACGCATGCAACGGGTACAAGGGGCGTAACCTTCGCGAACAGCCTCTTCTGCCGCCACCAGATGATACTTTCCGTGCATAAACGGGCAGCCCGGCACGTGAAAGGTCTTGCCGCCGTCAACGATCGCGACAAGACGTTGCGGCAATCGCCGGGCCGGCTGACTCATCTCTGAGAGCGGACGCGGCACGAAGCGATCGAGCGCTGCCGCGCAGGCGGCTGACGCAGCAAGCGCACCGGTGACTCCGACGCTCACGAGCCAGGCCCTCCGGGATATTCTGCGCCCTTCGACTTGATTGGCCAGCCGGCCGTGCAGGCGCGGGTAGAAGCCGTCAGGCAAGGGAAACATTGCTTTATCGCTATAGAGTTCAATGACGTTGCGTATGCCATCACGAACAGACCGGCAGCGCGGGCACTGCTTAAGATGGTCCTCCAGCGCCTGCTCCAACACGGGATCAACATCTCCCTCGATGTAATTCGAAATCTCGCGCCAGACGTGCTCGCATGTTACGACCACGGTTTTGTCCCCTTTGGAATCTGAGAAGTCGTCGTCCAGATTCCATCCAATCCCGGAGAGAGAAGGTCCCGCAACATCAAACGCGCGCGCAACAGCCGTGTCTTGACGGCACCCGCCGATATTCCGAGCGCCTCCGCTGTGTCCTCAATGCTCATATGTTCTACATCCCGCAGGACGAACACCTCCCGGTATTTTTGCGCGAGCGAGCCGAGCGCAGCGATGAGTTTCTCTCGAATTTCCTTCCGCTCCAGAGCTTCCGACGGAATCTCGCGCCAGTCAGTGAAGTCGCGCGGCGTGTGCGTGCCGTCCTCGTTTTCCTGGTCCGCGATGGGTCGCATGATTTCGAGATGACTCTTCCGCTGGCGTTGCCGCGCTTCGTTGATCGCCACCTGGATCAGCCAGGTGCTGAACCGCGATTCAGACCGGAATTGCGCGAGATACTTGAACGCTTTCAGGAAGGCGTCCTGCGCCACGTCCTCTGCGTCCGCTTCGTTCCGCAAAATCGTGAATGCGATAACAAAGACGCGCCTCTCGTACGGCCGGATTAGTTCGTAAAAAAGCTCCCTTTCTCCCCTCTGGATGCGCCCGATCAGGGCGGCTTCGTGTTCATGGCCGGGGTCAGATCGAGGCCCAAGCGTCACCTCGGCTCCGGACGGGTCCCGATTTTGCATCGCTTCTGGCACGAATGGACAGTCGTCAGGGCAGATATTCCGGGTTGCGCTTCCAACCCGTCAGCATGGACATGAAATTGTTCCATCCATGGAGGATAACCATGATCAAGTGCCCCAACACGAACAGGAGCAATGCGCAGAGCACGCAAAAATGCCACAAGCGGGCCCAATGAAACCCGCCCATGAGCGAAGCCAGAAAGGAAAATTGCACTGGATTTAAGAGGACGATTCCCGTCACGACAGACAGCAGCCCGAGTACGACCGCCGACGTGTAGGCCATTTTCTGGAGCGGGTTATATACTTCCGTTTGCGTCGGCTTACGCCCGAAAAAGAAATAATGGCGCGCCATAGGCCAAACACCGGCCACATCCTTACGCACAAACAGGGGCTGGCGGTAATTACGGGAAATGAGTTGGTAAGTAATGTAGATAATGCCCGTCGAAATGTAGATCCATGCAAACGTCAGGTGCCACTTCAGCGCGCCCCCGAGCCAGCCGCCCAGGGCCAGCGACTTCGGAACAATCAGCAAGTCGTGCTGAGGGATCTTTGGGCCAAAGCTCGGGAACGCGCGGAAGATTTGCAGGCCGCTGCCTGCCATCACAAAGAGCGACACGGTATTGAGCCAATGGCAGAGGCGCACAACCCAGGGATGCTCATAGGCTATTTGGAGCTGGCTTTCCTCGGCCCTTAAAGCAACCGGGATAGGCATGGAGTCTGACGATGCCATCGAAATGTGCCAGGCCTAAAGCCCGTAGTAAGCGGGGTAGCCCTGGTCCTCCCAATAGCCCGCTTTCGGAACAACGTCCGTAACGCGCAGGCTCGTCAAATACTTGGCTTGCTTGTAGCCGATCTTCGTGGGCACGCGCAGCCGGAGCGGCGCTCCGTGCTGGCGGGTAAGCGGCTGGTCGTACATTTCGTAGCACAGCAATGACTGCGGATGGAGAGCAGAGGGCATGTCAAGCGACTCGTAGTAATCGTCGGCGCACTCGAAGTAGAGGAATTTTGCGTCCGGGTTTGCACCGACGTGCTCGAGAAAATCGGAGATGCGCGCTCCGCCAAACCTTCCAATCACGTCCCAGCCTTCCACGCAAACGTGCCGCGTATTCTGCGTTACTTTCGCCAGCGATTGGATTTGCGCCAGCGTGTACTGCCCTGAACGTTTGACATCGCCACTGACCGTCAGCGTCCACTTTTCCAGGTTCACTTCGGGATCATCCACGTCGTAGGTGTTGACGTAGAACTTGTCGAGCGGGGTCACTTCGCTATCTGCGAACGTCGGTGCCAAGTGATTGCGGCGAAACCATTTTGCAGACGCCCAATCGGTGAAGCCGACGCCTGCCGTCAGAAGTCGTTCGCGAACCCGTGGGATCGTGAACGCACCCATGACTAGCAGAGGCGACAGCTTCAGCAGCTCGCGTCGATTCAATGACTTGGACCTGGTCGATGTCAGTTTATCGGGCACCTATAAACTCCGGATATCCGTGCTGACGTTGCCAGTCTTCTAGTGATGCAATCCGGGGGCCGAATCGCAACTCCAGAAAAGGGCATTCTCGTGTGATCCACCAGAGGCGAGAAAGTTTCAGCTAAAGAACTGAAAGAACGGTTTGGTCGGCAAATTTGAGGCGGCGCAACGCACCCCGGCAACCAAGTTCGCGTAGCTCCCGTCATAGAGATGCCTCTTAGCCCCTAGATTCGCTTTGACATAGGCATGTAGAATTCTCGTATGCGGCATAGGCACCGATCTTGATGAGAGCGACAGGCCGAAAGCACAAGGAGTCGCGGGGAGCGCTGGCTGTTCCTGGCGATGCGAGTTCTGCAGAGTCGGCGGAGCAACGCCTACGGATTCTTCTTCAAGTAAACAATTCAATCATTACTAAATTGAGCGAGGGCGAGTTGTTGCGCGCCGTCTGCGCGGCGTTGGAGGGCGTCCTGCCGTTCAGTCGTTCCGCGATCACTCTGTATGTTCCGGAACGAGATACACTCCGAATCTTTGCGCAGAATGATGAACATGCCTCGGAGTTTTTCGAAGTTGGGCGGGAACTCGACCGGAGCGACAGCCATGCCGGTTGGGCGTTCGATCACCAGCGCCCGCTGATCCGTCGAAACCTGGACAAGGAGCGGGAATCGTCCACCGAACGCCTGCTTGCGGAGCAGGGAGTGCGTTCGATTTGTGTCGCTCCGCTCATCGTGGCTGGCAAGAGTATTGGAACCTTGAACCTCGCCAGCAACAAACCCGACGAGTACTCGATTGCGGATGGAGAGCTCTTGCAGGAAGTGGCCAATCAGGTTGCGCTCGCCGTGGAGAATATGAAAGCGTACGAAGAAATCCGCTCCCTCCACGCGAAGCTGGAAAAAGAAAACGTCTATCTGCGCGAAGAAATCCGCTCGGAGCAAAACTTTCGGGAAATTGTCGGCAGCAGCGCCGCATTGCGGGAAGTGCTTGAAAAGGCAGAGCGAGTCGCGCCTTTGGACTCGACGGTTCTGATTTACGGAGAGACGGGAACCGGCAAGGAGCTCATCGCTCGGGCCATCCATGACCGCAGCAAACGCAAGAATCGGCCACTCGTGAAGCTGAACTGCAGCGCCATCTCGGCCGGCCTCGTAGAAAGTGAGCTGTTCGGCCACAAGAGAGGCGCTTTCACCGGCGCATTAGAAAGGCATATTGGCCGGTTCGAACTCGCTGACGGCGGAACCCTTTTCCTGGACGAGGTCAGTGAGTTGCCGCTTGAAACGCAGGTCAAGCTCCTGCGCGTGCTTCAAGAAAGAGAATTCGAACCGGTCGGAAGCAACAAGACAATTCACGTTGACGTTCGAATCATCGCAGCGACAAACCGTAACCTCGAGGAGTGCGTGGCCGCGGGCCGTTTTCGCTCCGATCTCTTCTACCGATTGAACGTTTTTCCGCTGGAGATTCCACCGCTTCGCAATCGCCGTTCCGACATTCCACAGCTCGTGAGTTTTTTTCTGCAACGTTTCGCGAATAAATTTGGCCGAAAAATCGACGGCGCACAGAAAGACACGATGGATTTGTTGATGGATTATCCCTGGCCGGGAAACATTCGCGAGCTTCAGAATGTTATTGAGCGGGCGGTCGTGCTCGCATCGGGCCCGGTGCTCGCCGTTGACCCTGCCTTTCTCCCGAAAGCCCCAGGGGTGAGCAATTTGCGCCAACCATCCCCTGCAGCACGGCCGAGCGCGGAGCCCAGCGTAACCGGGGACGGCGCAAAATCTTCAGCGACTTCTATCCTAAGTCTCGAGCAGATGGAACGCAATCACATCATTGCTGCTCTCGACCGATCTGCTGGGGTGATTGACGGGCCAAAGGGCGCAGCTAGAATTCTGAATCTCCACCCGAACACGCTCCGGAGCAAAATGAGTAAACTGGGCATTGACCGGAGACGTCACGATATATCGTGACGTACCCACGAGATTTCGTACCGTTCGCCGAAATGTCGTGATGGTCGCGGACGGCCTTCCGGGGTCCTGTATCTAAATCCTCTAAACTCAATGGAACCCTCTTTTCCGGAGCCATTGGCGCTTTGGGCCGCTTCGTGCCGTAAGACTTGACGAAGTTGAACCATCTCTGCTTCTGACGAGCTGAGTGAGTTCGGAAGAGGTTACAAATGTCCGTCTTGACACATGCGCCGAACATTCCACAAGTTACCGACCAGGACGTCCACGATGGTGAGTTGCGCGAGGTCATTCGTAAAGCTGCGGTAACGAAGAGTCCGCCGCAGGCCTGGTACCGAACGATGGGTCACAATCCCGAAGTAGCGAAGGCCTTCGCCAGCTATTGGAACTACCTTCATCGCGGCGGCTCAGTCCCTCACGAGATCAAGGAGCTTGCGCGCATCCAGATCGCGCAGATGATTGGCTGCGAATTCTGTGCGCGGCAGACCTCTCCGCTTGCTGCGTCGATCACAGAAGAAGAGAAAACAAGCTGCGCTCTTCCGAACTGGGAGCATCCGGACCCGAAAACCCGCGCCGCGCTCCACTACGCCCGGACTCTCACACTCGACGATGGCCGAGACAAGGTAGTCTACGAAGAGTTGAAGAAATACTACAGCAATGCCGAAATTATCGAGCTAGCGGCGTTTTTTTGCTTGACGGCGGGTGGCAACCGAATGGCGAAGAGTTGGAGCATTGAGCCGCACGGCGAAGTATCCGCGATCCCGGCGGGAGTGATGTCGATTCATGGAAGCGAAACCAGGGAATCGGAAGAGGCGCGGCCATGAACCGGCGAGATTTCCTGCGTTCTGCCGGGATTGCATCGGCAAGCCTCGCGATCCCAGGAAAGACCAACTGGTTTGCGGAGAGCTCCACAGCAAGCCATTGGCGCACGTTTGAAGTGACTACGCGCGTCGAAGTCCTCACTTTTTCTGGTGCTACACGAGTATGGGTGCCGGCGGCTGCTATAGCCAAGACACCGTATCAGCGAACACTCGCGAATCACTTTCACGCCGAGGGCGGCGCCGCGAAGATGATCGAGAGTGAGAATGATGGCCTCGGAATTGTCGCGGCGGAATTTGCAGCCGGAGTGAAGCCCGTCCTCACGCTCACCAGCCGGGTCGCGGCCAGAGATTATGCGGTTGATTTTTCCACGCCCGGGGACGCACCGACGGCCGACTCGGCTGAGTTACGCCACTATCTTCGGCCGACAAAGCTCGTTCCAACCGATGGCATCGTGAAAGCGACAGCGGATGAAGTCATGAGCGGCGCCAGTACCGACGTCGAGAAGGCTCGCGCGATCTACGAGTGGATCGTCGAAAATACTTTCCGAGATCCAAAGACCCGGGGCTGCGGCGTCGGCGACATCCGCTTCATGCTGGAATCGAAGGATCTGGGGGGCAAGTGCGCCGATCTCAACGCGCTCTACGTCGGGCTTGCGCGCGCTGCGGGGCTTCCGGCCCGCGACGTCTATGGCATCCGCGTTGCAAAATCGGACCTCGGGTATAAGAGTCTCGGCGCCCTGACGGAAAACGTGACGAAGGCTCAACACTGCCGCGCCGAAGTCTATCTCGCAGCCTACGGCTGGGTGCCGGTCGATCCCGCGGACGTGCGCAAGGTTGCGCTCGAGGAGCCTCCCGGAAACCGTCCGCTAAATGATGACATGGTAAAGAAAGCGCGCGCACGACTTTTCGGATCGTGGGAGATGAATTGGATTGCGTACAACTTCGCGCACGACGTCATGCTGCCGGGCTCGAGCGGAGCGCCTATCGGGTTTCTAATGTATCCGCAGGCGGAAACTGCCGAGGGTCGGCTGGACTGCCTCAATCCCAACAATTTCAAGTATGAAATTACAGCGAAGGAAGTCTGAGAACCGTAGGTGGCTCGCTCGGGCGGTGCCGCGAGCTTCCTTTCATGCTAACGTGCTCGATCGTTATCGATCTATGGAAGCGGGACGTCGGAAGGAAACATGATGAGAATGAATTTCCCCGTGATTTGCGTGGCGCTGTTTTTCTTCGTTTTCGGATTGGCACTCACTGGGCAAAGCGAGAATCCGAACTCCGGAACGTGGTCCGGCGTCATCATCAACAGCAATTGCACCGCAGAAGAGGCCTTCGCCGAAGCGCCGAAGTGCACCGAGACGGATGCGCTCGGCGCCAAGCTGGCGTTGTACGACGACACCACCAGGCAGATATTCATTCTCGACCCTCAGGATCAGGCGGTTGGTCACCTCGGAGACAGCATGACTGTCACCGGAACACTTGATGGCAATACGGTTCACGTAGCCTCTTTGAAGATGCACACTTCGATTGGCTTGGGCGTCGGGCAGAAGGCCCCCGATTTCTCGGCTCGCGACCAGTTTGGAAAGCAGCAAACTCTGGAAACGTTGAAAGGGCCGAAGGGAACGGTTCTCCTGTTTTTCCGCTCCGCCGATTGGTGACCGTACTGCAAAGGGCAGCTGGTCGAGCTGCAAACCGCAAAAGCGCGATTCGAGCAACAAGGGATTGCTGTGGCCGCAATCAGCTATGACAGCGTGGAAATACTGAAGTCGTTTGCGGACCGGCGCAAAATCGAATTCCCGATGCTCGCGGACCCGGATTCCCAAACGATACGGGCGTACGACGTCCTAAATACCGAGGCGGGAGGACAGTATAAGGGCATGGCACGGCCGGGGTATTTCTTCATCGATACCAAGGGCGTGATCCGGGAAAAATTCTTTGAGACCAAGTACCGGCAGCGATTTTCCGGAAACAATGTCATTGGCAAGCTCTTCCCGGAACTGAGCGACGAGGTCACCGACAATGTCCAGGCGCCGCACTTGAATCTCATCGTCGAACAGTCCGACCGAACGACGTTTCCGGGGGGGCGCATCACCTTGACCGCTGAAGTGCAGCTTCCACCTGATGTACACGTGTACTCGCCAGGCGTTCAAGGCTACAAGTCGATCGCGCTTGTGATGGAGCCCACGGCCGGAATGGAGTTCACACCGGCAAGTTATCCAAAGGCAAAAATTCTTTACCTGCCTGCGATCAAAGAAAAGGTGCCCGTGTTTGAAGGGAAATTCCGTATTACGCAGGACCTCAAGGTAAGCTCCGTTGCCGATTTCAGCGGTTCGCTTGGGACAGACGGAAAAAGTTTCGCCATTGCGGGCAAGCTCGAATATCAGGCTTGCGATTCGAAGATTTGCTATTTGCCGACTTCGGTTCCGATCCGTTGGCAGGTGCAGGTTCTGCCTCTCGATCGGCAGCGAGCGCCGGAGGACATTCGGCACAAATAGAACTTTGACCATAGGTTCTGACGTAAGCACCCTAGGAGGAAACTGTGGCAGAAGTCGCGTACGTTTCAAAGGCTCGTATCGAGAGAAAAATCGGTCCCGTTCGGATCGCCTACTTGCCCGGTGAAGCGCAACCGGTCGTTTTCAGCGTCCACGGAGCGATTGCCGAGCACTATAAAGTCGATCCGGCCAAGCTTACGGAGTCTCACGCCTCCACGATCGACTACGTGATTGCCGCGACTGCCGGTTGAATGCTCGGCACATTTGGAGGCGCGCTGGAAGCGCGCCACATTGATGCGAGCAACGGAAAGCTCGTGGGCGAAGTGACCGGCGAAGTCGAAACGGAGGAAGGTGTGCTCGTCATACGGCGAATCCACCTGGCCCTGCGGCTGGTGGCGCCGGAACAGGTCCGGGAAACCGTGGAGCGAGTGCACGGTCTATACGCAATGCGCTGCCCGCTGTATCGCACGCTGCGCAACGCGATCCAACTGACATCTTCGTTTAGTCTGGAAAAACCGGAAGCTTGACTCGGGAACTGAATCGAGACATTCACTGGATTCTGAAACGCCCGAAAATCAGTGATTCTCGAACCCGCCAAAGCTGAACTATTGCCGTCTTAAGGGGTGAGAGCAAACCTCGTGGCTATGTGAAGGTGTGTTCGAACGATCCCATCTCGGTTAGGAGTTCATCATGCAAGTCTCGATTCTTGCGGCGTTTGTGGCTGGCCTCATCTCGTTTCTTTCGCCATGCGTTTTGCCGCTCGTGCCCGGTTATGTGTCGATGCTCTCAGGAATCGGGGTCGAACAGTTGCGTCGAGGCGAACAATCGCGTGGAAGCCTGGTGATGTCTTCCTTCGCTTTTGTGGTGGGTTTCTCGGTCGTGTTTGTAGCCTTTGGCGCGTCGGCGAGCGCCGTCGGCCAATTCCTACTGCAAAACAAGAATCTTCTGGCTCCTTTTGCTGGAGCCATTATCGTTCTCTTTGGCCTCCATTTGATCGGTCTGCTGGGACGGATTCCCGTCCAGGCAGGGGTAGTGGTAGGGGCGTTGCTTGCGTTCGCTGGCGCGGCAATCTGGATACGTTCTGGGGAAGACTCTTCACGATCGTTTGGACCGGCGCAGTTGATTTCCGTATCGCTGATTTTTCTGGCTGGGCCCATGCTGACTCGCTGGCTCAACCGCGACGTGCATTTCCGTAACCTTGGAGGCCAGGCCGCCGAGAACTCCGACGCGGGACCTTTCGCAGGCGTCGTAAGCGGCTTCCTGCTTGGCTTTGCGTTCGCCTTTGGTTGGACGCCATGCATCGGCCCAATTCTGGCCGGCGTTCTCGCGATGGCAGCGACCAGCGAAACAGTGTCGCATGGCGTCTTCATGCTGGCTGTTTACTCCGCGGGCCTCGCCATTCCGTTTTTGCTCACCGCTCTGGGAATCAATCAATTTCTGGGATTCTATCAGCGCTTTCGCCAGTACTTACATGCAGTCGAAATCTGTAGTGGCATGTTGCTGCTCGCGGTCGGGTCGCTGATCTACGTGAATCGGCTTACCTGGCTTTCGGGCAAGCTTAGTTTTCTAAATAGCTTCGTCAAGTGAGGAGCGGCTGCGAGTGACCAACAGTGTTTCAAGACTAATCTCGATCGCCGTGGCGCTCACTTTGGCGGGCTGTGGATCAGGAACCCAGCGTCAGGCCGCGAAGGAATCAGGAGGCATGGCTAATGCGGCGGCACCCGAGATCAACGTCCAGATCCCAACTCTTGATGGCGCGAGCGCTTCAATCGACCAATACAAAGGTAAAGTGGTTCTCGTAAACTTTTGGGCTACTTGGTGTGCCCCCTGCCGTACGGAAATTCCCTGGCTTATAGAGTTCAATCAAAAATATGGCCCCAAGGGCCTTGTGATTCTCGGCGTTGCTATGGATGACGAAGGCGCAAAGGTCGTTCAGCCATGGGTGCAAGGCCAGCGTTTCGATGTGAACGGCCATTCGCAAACGATGGATTATCAGATCCTGGCCGGAAACTCCAAGATCGCCGACAAATTTGGCGGCATTCTGGGTATGCCGACAAGCATGCTATATTCCCGCGACGGAAAAAGGATCAAGACGATCGTCGGCTTAATCGATCACGACGATCTTTCCAAAGCCCTCGACAGTCAACTTTGATCAAATCTTGCACCCGGCTGGCGACGGCAAACGCGAGTCACTGGGCGCGAGTTTTGGTAACTGCTACACTGCTTTACTTTCCGTTTCGCCGTGTGCTTATCTGCATTTGCCGGGAGAGTGATGCGTGCCTGTTGGTCGTCTCGGTCCTCAAAACCGTTGCCCCGACACGATGTGTCGGGGGGTAGGTTCGATTCCTACTCTCTCCGCCAACCTTTAAGCTGTTCGAGACATTTTCGAAAGGAGGTGATCGCCGGTGTCGCGCGAGGAGATTTTCAAGCTGACTGTGCTGTCCTCCTGTGCTGGTTGAGCTACCAAACTCAGCCAGCAGGCCTCTGACGCAGGTTCTGCGTCAGCTACCAATCGTGTACGTGGATTGGCTGAGTGCAATGGGAATGGAAAACAAGAATGTGGTAGCGAATTGAAGGAGTGCAAGCGCCAACCCATGACTTTGAGCGCTGGCTACGCTGCGAGCTGAATCAGTTCCAATCTAAAGGGCAGCGCAGCACATGGATAAGTCCTGAGAAACGCGCTTGTGTTTACCGATTTCCTTTCACTCGCCTAATCATACCTGTCGTTAGCCAGAAACGGGGTTCTGGGAGATGAGGGGGGCTGCTCTCTAGTCGCCTCTTTCGTAAGAATCATCGCTCTTCCGCATCGGTTGCTTCTCCATTCCGAGGAATAATCATCTGAATAACCCGATGTTGAGCATCCCGCTTGGCCTGAATTCGAGCCTGAGAATAGATTTCCAATGTGCACCGACAGTTTGAGTGCCGCATAAGTTCTTGCACCACCTTCACGTTTTCGCCGTTTCCGATCAATATCGTGGAAAAGCTGTGCCGGAACGTGTGCCACCCGAAATGCTTTCGAATTCCGGCTCGCGCTGCGGCAGGCCGGACGATGCGAGATAGAATGATGTCCGGCCAATAAGGGTTCTTGCCTTTGGTACGAGGGCTCGCGAACACCCAATCATGGGGTTGACTGCTCGGATGGCGGAACGAGGGAGAGGATGCCGCTCTAACCCGCAATCTCTCGCCGAATCACGGCCACGGAGTTTGAAGCGATTCGATCATGGCTCTGATGTCTCGGTTTTCGAAAACCGCGCCTCGGTGCTCCCCTGTTCCGTGGACGGCGGCATCAACCATGGCCCGCGCAAGATCGTCGGCGCGAATCACTTGGTTGGGAAATAGTATCCGAAACGCGGGGTAAATCGCGCGCAACAGGCGGTAGCTGAAATTTGGTTCCTTCCTGGGCTCGACGGGGTAGATGTACGCGGGCCGGAAGATGTAAACGTGCGGGAAGCCCGCCGCGAGTAGCGCGTTCTCGGCCTCTCCCTTATAGCGTGCGAAAGGTATCCGACTTCGTCCGGTCGGGTCCGCACCATTCCCGCTCAAGAATGAGAACGCCGCGCCGGGGCTGCTACCGCGGAGAACCCGCGCGAACTCGATCGTGTAGTCCACCGTTATCTTCCGGAGCTCCGCATCGGGGACGGCACCGGTGTACGCACCCAGGCAAAACACCGCTGCGTCCTGGCCCGAGAGTGTTTCCGCAAGTGCGGAGCAGTCCGCGAAGTCCCGATGCAGAACCTCATTCAGTTTGGGGTGCGAGATGCCGAGCTTCTTGCGCCCGATAGATGTCGCACGTCCAACCGCGGGATTCTCGAGCGCGTAGCGAAGAGCGTATGCCCCGACCATTCCTGACGCGCCCACGATGACAAGGCGCATTTGGCCCGAAGCCCTCTCCTGAACTGTTGGTGTCATGAGAGTGGGCGCTCTTCGATCCAGTCCACGTACAGCTGGCGTTCCGCAAACAGCCACGTACCGTCCATCTTCACGAATGTGTCCGTATAGCGGAGGGCGGCAATCATCAGGCGTCGTTTCCCATCCTTGATCGTGAGGTGATGGGGCATGCAATAAGTCTCGCCTATGCCCCGGTCGCGGGTCAGCGAGAGGATCGTAGTTTGTCCAAGAAAGTGCATCGTCGCAGCGTACTGGTTCAGGTCCGCGAAAACTGGAGCGAGCGCCTCGCGAGAGTGTAGCTCTTGTGAGGGCTTTGGATCCTTGGCGTTCATGTACACCACGAAGTGGGTGTCTGCGGTAAAGAGCGCCATCTGGCCTTTCGCATCGCGACGATCGGCACAGTGCGCATAGGCCTCGACCAGTTCGAGGATTGCCAGCCGATCCGCAGCTTCTTCGGGTGAGACAGTAACGTGTTTGCTCATGAGCTGGTCTCCTCAGGACTCAAGAATCGCGCGGGTTTCGAGAAACGCTTCCATCCCATATTGGCCATATTCACGTCCAACGCCGGAGAATTTAAATCCTCCCCAGGGGGCCTGCGGATCATCAGTCATGCCATTGATCACGACGCGACCTGCGCGTATTTCTGAGGCCACGCGGCGCGCTCGCTGGAGGTCGGTCCCGAGCACGGCGGCGTGCAACCCATATTTGGAGTCGTTAGCAATCCGGATCGCCTCATCCTCGGAGTCATATGCGATGACACACAGCACGGGGCCGAAAATCTCTTCTTGAGCGATCGTCATATCGTTCCGCACATTGACAAATACCGTGGGCTTAACGAAGTAACCCGATTCGAAACCTGGAGGGTGACCCTCGCCCCCCACGAGCACCTCCGCCCCTTCTTCGATGCCCTTATGGATATAAGACTGGATACGTTCGTACTGTTTCTGCGACACCATCGGACCAACGCCGGTCTTTGGATCGGCCGGAGCGCCGACTGCAAAGGAGGGCATGGCGTCCACTATCGCTCGCTTAACCGCGTCGAGTCGGCTCTTCGGAACGAGGAGCCGAGTCCCTGCGGCGCAGGCTTGTCCACTGTTCATAAAGGCCAGTATCAGAGCCGCCGGAATTGCCTTATCGAGAACCGCATCATCGAGCAGAATGGTGGGCGATTTGCCGCCCAATTCCAGTGTAACGCGCTTCATCGACGCGGCTCCGTCGCGCATGATCGACTGGCCAACGGCAACCGAGCCAGTAAAGGATATCTTGGCAACGTCGGGATTGCGTACCAGCTCCGCCCCGACCACATCGCCCCGGCCAAT
>Ga0207067_10204_pt1 | contig 18424 bp, 19 predicted proteins | sample Alteio_BWMinCont_25_FD_153484 | JGI IMG/M metagenome (GOLD analysis project Ga0207067, IMG submission 153484) | Enriched cells from forest soil in Barre Woods Harvard Forest LTER site, Petersham, Massachusetts, United States -... | ecosystem: Environmental > Terrestrial > Soil > Temperate forest >...
GTCTTTCTTAGGCATTCACTTCGTCCCCCCGCTCCATCCGGATACGCTTCGGCACTACGTCGGGGGCCACGCCGAAATGTGCCGCGGCGTCCGACATGTGGAACGACAGCAAGCGGGAGTCGCCTTGAGCGATGGGACGATCAGATTTTTGGGGAGCAGGGAACGCTTCGCGGATCTTAGACGCCACGGCCCTTGCGAGCAGCGGCGGCACGGAATTGCCGATTTGGCGGAAGCCGTGCCATTTGGTCACGTGAAAACGGAACCAGTCGGGATACGAGTGCAAACGGGCCGCTTCGCGCACGGTGATGCAGCGCGGCGAATAGGGATGTATCGGACGCGGCGATGTGAACGCGCCGCGATCGCTGGCCGTCCCGGCGCGAATCGTATTGCAGACTCCATCGGGATCGAGCTTGTGGAATCGGCTTACGGGCTCGGTGTCGCCCGGTAGCGTCTTGCGAAAGCGCTTCTTCGACATATCCGTGTGCACGGTGCGCAGACTGGACGTGAGTAGGCTTGCGTCGAATTCGCGGGGTACGGAGTAGTCGTCGGAGTCGGTCTCGTCTCCACGCAAGGGAGCGCTGTAGCCGGTCGGTTTTTTGAACTTTGCCTTCACCCAGTCACGGTGCAGCAGTTCCTCGAAATCGTCGGCTTCGGGCATGTCGCGCAACGCGTCCCACACGGTTGGCGTTGATCGACGGAAGAGGCTTCCGGGCTCGGCACTCCCGCTCACTTCGTGGGTGGCGTCGGGATATTCGGGAAGCGGAAACCCCTTGCGCGCCCCGATGAGGAAAAGCCGTTGTCGGTCTTGCGGTACGCCGTAATCGACGGCGTTAAGTACGCGATAATCGTCGACGACGCGGTAGCCGTTTCGGCGGAACTCCAGCATGATCTCTTCGAGAAATTTCCGATGTTCTCCGACCGTCAACCCACGAACGTTCTCGAACACAAAATAGGAAGCCTTCAACTCGACGACGAGGCGGACGAAGTGATGGACGAGGGAGTTGCGCGGGTCGTCCAGCGCGCGCTTGCCTATCATGCTGAAGCCCTGGCACGGCGCGCCGCCGAACAGAACGTCGACGGGCCGGCTTCCTATGCGCGAATGGTTGCGGATGTACTTGCCGTCGATGTCGGCGACGCTTCGGCAGATGGCGGCGCAGTCGGGAAAGTTGAATTCATGCGTTGCGCAGTGGATGGGATCGTATTCCACGGCGGCGGCAACGTCGAATCCGGCTTGCTCGAAGCCGAGGCTCAGACCTCCCGCTCCCGCGAAGAGATCGACGCCGATAGGCTTTTTGCGGTTACCGCTCATTGAGAGAGAGTCATTAGCGAACGCATGTCCCTTCCGGAATTGTCGAACGCGATTCTATGGTGAACGCGACAGCTAATCAAACCCTTTTGAACGCTCGGGCCAACAAGAGCTTGTTATCGCCAAGCCCCGCTTAAAGCGAGATCATGGCATCGCAACTTTTTTCGCCACCGCCACAAGATCTTCCACAGCGTTACGAGTTCTTGCACCGTTCGCGGCGAAGGCGGCATGCCTTCCCGAAGTCGGCATTTCTCTAGCGTTTTTTGCCAACCGTCCCGAACCGCATGAGCCCCCTGCATGGAGAGCGAGCGTTTCAAGCGGTTCAATTCTTCCGTCGTCATCGCATTCGCCGGAAGGTCGGGCTGCCGCACCATACCTAGAGCATGGTATCATGTTCGCCTTATATTCGCCTGAGCGTTTTCTTTTCCACCGTCCTCTGGCTCAGCAAGCTTCTTCCCGCGCGTGTCCGTATATATCGACAAGGTAAGAGTTTGGCAAACCTAGATGTCGACAAATGCTGTGGTATGCTTCGTCCGCACGCTCCCCAAACCGATGCGCGGGACGAGAGCAGACGTCGAAAAATGACTGTGATTTCTAAACGTAGAATCGGAAGCAATGCCCAGAGCATCGGCGAAATTCTGCGGCGACCGGTCGCTTACGCCGTTCCGGTCAATCAGCGCGACTTCGCCTGGACGCAGGAAGAAGTCGATCTTCTTTGGCAAGATCTTATCAACGCTCTGGAGGAGGACCGGGGTGAGTACTTTCTGGGCGCGATTGTTTTGGCACCGAACAAAGACGACGGACAGATACTCGAAATCGTCGATGGGCAACAACGTCTGGCCACTCTCTCCATGATGTTGGCGGCAATTCACCAGAGCTGGAAAGGCCGCAACGACGACGAACAGGCGGCCGAGTTATTTCGAGACTATCTCGGCTCCAAAGATCGGAAGACGCGCGAGATTTCTCCGAAATTGAGACTGAACGAAACGAACGACCCGGTATTTCAGTCTGTCGTGCTCCGCGGGGAAACGCCGACCGAAGCGGAGCGGAAGGCGTGGCCAAAGTCAAATCGTCTCCTATACGAGGCCTTTGAGCGCTTCCGAAAGCAGTTGGACGATTGGCTCAAGAAGAATCCGGACGCTGAAGAAGCCCTGATCGAACTGGAGAAGTACATCGCCGGCAACGCCAACGTGATCGTCATCGAAGTCGGCGACGAATACGACGCGTTCGTGATCTTCGAGACGCTCAACGATCGGGGGCTGGAACTGGCCGTAGCGGACCTGGTGAAGAATTATTTGTTTTCGCTTGCCGGGGAACGACTTGAGGCATTCAAGAAGGCGTGGGGCGAAATAACGTTGTTGATCGGCAGTGAGAATCTGACTCCGTTCCTGCGTCACCTCTGGCTCTCGGAGTATCAATTCGTGCGTGAGCGGGATGTTTATCGGGATCTGCGTCAGAAGGTGAAAACGAAAACGGTGGCGCGGCAATTCGTCGAGAGACTGCGGAAAGCTGCAGATCTTTACGCTGCCCTGCTCAATCCCGAAGCCCCTTATTGGACCGACGTGCCCGACGACGCGCGCGATCATTTGAAAGCTCTTCGGCTTTTCCGCGCGGCACAATTTCGCCCGCTGGCCCTGGCGGTGATGGAGGGTGGGACGGAAGAACAAGTCGCACAAGTGTTACGTGCCGTCTCCGTTCTGACGTTCCGCTACACGATCGTGTCCGGATACAACGCCAATCAACTGGAACGAATTTATTCGGATGCCGCTATGGCGGTGCGCAAATCCGGGAAGCGGAACGTCAAGGCCGTCTTCGAGTTGGTGAAAACCGCATATATTGAGAACGACCGGTTCGCGGAAAACTTCGTGCAAGCGACTTTTGGAAAAGCCGAATTGGCTCGATACGTTCTGGTCAAGCTCAACGACGCGATGGAAAAGGACGGCGCGGTTGGTGCCAAAGAAGAAGCGATTTCTCTGGAACACATCATGCCCAAGAATCCCGGTGTGGAGTGGGCTAATGCTATACCTGTAGGAGACGATCCGGATGAATGGGTGGAAGCGATCGGCAATCTCACATTGCTCGAAAAGCCGGTAAACCGTGGACTTGGAAACAAAGATTTCAAGACCAAGAAGGCCAAAGGCTACAGTCCGTCGAAACTTGCGCTCAATGGTGCCGTGGCAGCCAAGACTCAATGGACATGGAAGGAAATAGAGGAACGATCCAAGGCCCTCGCCAAGGTAGCGAAAAGTGTTTGGGAGCTTTCATACTGAGCGAGAGCCTTTCTGTGAAGACAACGATGAATGGACTGTCAGTTTGCGGATCTCCTGCGGCCGCTACGGGAGCCCTATGGAGGTCGCCTCTGGTGAAGGAAGCGAGCGCCGCTTTGATAAGGAAATCAAGAAAGGCAGTGAGCTGTTGGTCGTCGCTTGGGAGGGCGGTAGCTCAAAAGCCCGCGGCGGTGATCCGGTCGACCCCGACTGCCCACCGAATGCTCCATGCGGCGTGCCTCTCAGCTCTACCGCCGACCGCTCAAAGCTGCGGTTGACTCTGACCAAAGACTCGCATACAGCCATACTGGAGATAGAACGACGACAGCACTGATGGCCGTGTGCTCTGGGCAATCTATCGCGCGGTCAGTTGGGCGTGTCAACGGCAACGTGTTCGGCTTCGCCTAGCTTCAATGCTTTTTCTTCACTCTTGCCCATCGAGTTTTTGCCGCTTTTCGCGCGATCTTGCTTCGCTGCTCAGGAGTCAACGCTGCTGCCCGCATCTTGGCTCCCTTTTTCCCGCCCTTTTTGCCGCCTTTGCGGCCCATCGCCTGCATGACCTGCGAAATCACCTTGGGATCCATGAGTCGGATTGTACCGGGCGCGCCCCGATTCTGCCAATGAACAGCTCTTGACAGCATTGTGTCGATAGGGATAATCTTGTGCTTGCAGCGCTTCAAGCATAGAGCTTCAAGCGCATCTGAAGCGGGGCGCGCAAGTGTTACTAGCACTTACGCGCCCCTGACCACCATCACCTACGAGGAGGCAACGATGGCTAGTTTCGAAGGTATCCGGTCCCCGTTTTCTGCGCAACCGCCCGAACGTTCCCCGAAACTGCGCATCTACGAAAGCCTGTTCCTGCTGAACCAGGAGGTCGATCATGTCGTCGCGCTATTGCGCGGCATGTCGAAGTTTCGCTTTGCCGACAAGCAGTCGGTACAGTCGGCCGTCGCTGAGATCGAAGAAGTACGTTGCGACATGAATGCTGGTATCGCCGAGCATCTGGCCGATAGCGAACGTCACGACGAGGGTCGATTCTGGAAGCAGCGCCGCGCCTATGAGAAGAAGTGGCGAGACCCCGACGATGTGTACCTGAGCGTCGAGGAACGCGAAGAAGAACGTAAGAAGCAGGGGTTGCCGCCACGCGTCGGCATCGTCCCGCACTCCGCGGTCGCCGCCGAAGAGGAGCGCTGGGAAGCCCAGCAAGAACGGAAGAAACCCCACGCCGGGAAGCGCCGGAAGTAGCGGTGCGGGAAAACGATCATGGCGCGGATTACCGCTAAAGAGCGCAGGGAGATTGAAAGGCGCAGCATGCAGCGAGACGAACGGCTGCGCAGGAAGTATCCCGAGGTCCACGGTAAGGTCGTAGACTTCATCACCCACACCATCGATGACGGAACGCTGTACTTCACCGTCCGATTCGAGGACAAGACGAGCTTTTGTCTCCGCTACGCCTGCGACATGTTCGCCATCGGAGCTGACCTCGGCAATTGGCAGAGCGGGGACTTCCAAATCCTTCACGAATATATGAAACCGACTCCGAGGTAAGGAAAATGGGTGGATGGAGAATACAAGTCGGCGTGAGAGTTACGCTTGCATTGCGGACTGAGCTTGAGCAGGCTCCTCCAGTAGACAGGCAATCACTCGGGAACTTTGCTCAGGCATCTTGTAGAGTGCGGTTTGAACGATTGAGCGCGGTAGGCTCGACACCGCACCACTTGAGCTATAGGATTCGCTCCTCGTCGCGCAATCCGCAATCCCTCTTGTCAAAACGCTCGAGTCACATGAGCCGTCATAGTATCATCAGGTAGTACGGCATAGCGAACTATGTGTACGTTATGATTGACATATAGATCGTATTGACGTACCCTCATCGACAGCTTTGGGAGGTCCCCATGCCCCTTGAGTCTTTCAGAGATGAGCTCGCCGAACGCCGCCGGTCTGCGCTCTTTCTTTTCTATGTTTCTGCGCTGGTTTCATCCATCGCCATCACAGTTACAGTAAAGGTTCCGTTCCTTCGCCTAATCCTGCTCGCTCTGGCAATCGCGGGAGGCGGGACGGCCGTCCTATTCCTGCTGCGCTTTCTGCATTCCAATGATGAGCGCGAACAGCAGGTCAACTACCAAGCATTGACGTTTGCCTTTGCCGGAACGCTCGTTTTTTCCGTGGCCATCGGCCTCTTCCAGAGCTTCGGATTTCGTTCCCTGTCGTGGCTTGGCATCCCGCCGCTCATGATCGTTTTGTGGAGTGTCGGATTGATATTGTATTCCTGGCGGTATCGATGAAGACCCGGCTGCGTGTCCTGAGAGCGGAAAAGGAATGGTCGCAGGCAGAGCTTGCCGCGCAAGTCGGAGTGGCTCGCGGCACGATCATCGCCCTTGAAACCGGTAAGTACGATCCGAGTTTGCCGCTGGCTTTCAAGATCGCTCGCATTTTCGGCAAGACGGTGGAAGAGGTGTTTTTGTATCCCGAGGGGGAAGACCAGGCTCGTGCCCCACAAGTCTGAGTTCGCCTCCAGCGAGGGCAACACGATGTGTGGCAGTTCCCAATCTGGGTCTCTTCACCTTGTGCGCCGCTTGACGTCTTTCCCCACGTTCGCACCAAGATGAGGCGGGAGGAAATTTGGCGTGGACCATCCCTTTAACATTCCCGATTTCGCGTTGTCGTTCAGAAGACGTGAAGGGACCGCGCGCGATATTGCCGAAACGAGCAGCGACTCGCCGGACAGAGGTAGTTCACGCGCTAAGCCAGAACGCGACAGGGAGCCAAATTCGGCTCGGTCCAATCGTCGCTCTGACGGTGCGCGAACGATTTATCGAGGCCGGAATCGCGAATACTCGCTGCGCGACTCCGAGGTTCGTACACTCACCGACCTGGGCAAGTTCCGCGTTGTGCCGGCAGACGATCTTGCCCTGCTCGGCTACAACGGCGAACGCTCGCAGATGGAAAGCGACGTCAGAAACCTAGTCCGGCATCGTCTGCTGGAGCAGCGGAAGATCGAAGGTCACTCATCCTTCTCGACGAAAGTTCTGACTCTGACCAAGGATGGACACTGGCTGCTGGAGCGAGCCCAGCTCGTCTCCCATCGCCAGGCCACGTATCACGGCCTTGTCAAACCCAAGGAAGCCCGGCACGACGCGGATCTCTACAGGCTGTTTCAGCAGGTCGCAAGAGACATCGAAGCCTCGGGCGGGAAGGTTCGCCGCGTCGTTCTCGATTTCGAATTGAAGAAAGACCTTTACAAATCCCTTTCCCGGATGCGGCCCGACAAAGACCCGAGGTACGAGCGAATCTTCATCGCGAATCAGTTCGATCTCAAGGTTGTGGACGGCAAGATTCCTATCCCCGACCTGCGCGTCGAGTACGAGGATGACTGTCGGGAAATCCGTCGTCTCGACCTCGAAATCGCTACCCGCGACTACCGGCCCCAAGGGCTTGGCGAAAAGGCCAAGGCAGGGTTCCATCTCTTCGCCCGGCAGAAGGACCACGCCAAGCTTCGCCGCGTTCTCGACACCCATGAAATCACCGCGAGGATCTTCGCCCTGTGAAAATCCTTCCCATTCACACGGAAGCACTCCGGCATTTCGGTTACACGGAGGAGGAAGCTCGCTTTCTCTACCTTGTGGCTACGCATTCCGGGTATTGCACGTGCCAGCAGTTTTTGCAGTTCGTCGGAACAAAACCGGGCAAGCGCAGCGTCGACTTCGCACGAAAAATGGTTGAGAAGAAGCACGCCAGCTCAATGGAATACCTCCGACATGGCCGAGTCTTCCACCTCTTTTCGCGCAATCTGTATGAGGCGATCGGCAGGGAAAACGTCCGTTTCCGGCGCGTGCATTCGACCGAATACATCCGAACCCGGCTCATCGCACTCGATTTCATTCTCCGCAATCAGCACTTCACATACTTCGAATCGGAGGAACAGAAGCTCTCATTCTTCTGCGACCAGTTGGGAATCGACAAGAAAATCCTGCCTTACAAACGCTACTCCGGGGCCATCAAAAACAACTTCAGCGACCGCTATTTCGTGGACAAATTCCCGATGTACTACAACCCCGCCGCGTCTCTCTCTCCTGTGGTGACCTTCAGCTTCATCGACCCCGGATTTGAAAGTATGGACAGTTTCAGGACTCATCTGGATGCGTATCTGAATCTTTTCACGAACCTCCAAAGCCTCAACTTCCGCTACATCGCGACCCGCGACACGAATTTCGAGCGTGCCAAGAAAGTATTCCATGGGACGTTCCAGAGGCTCTGGAACCCCGATGGCCCCTCCGGACTCCTTCAATACTTCCGCACGCGGCGAACGTGGGACGAGAAGCACTACGGCAAGTTGAGCAACGACGACATCGCCTTCATCAACGAAGGCAAAGATCGATTCGGCAGCCAGGAACTGGAGAAACTATACCGAAGATGGTGCGCCGGGGAGATCACCGAGAATACTATGCGATCCGATTCCCTCAAGTTCCGCACGCCTTCGGAGGTGAGCATTATCTTCTCGACGGTGAATGGACAGGCAGCGTTGTTTGAGCGGCACCCGCATTGTGCGGTAAATATGCCCGTGAAAAGTTCTGAGGAAACGTCTTTCACTGGAGATTTCACCTCCGACTTCAGCCCAGGATGGAGATAACGCGCAGAAAGAGCAGGCAGATGCGACAGAGACGGCAAGGAAACGGAGCGCGGCCAAAACACGACCAGAGGCGGGAGCGACCCCATCGTGCCGCAAAATCGCGGCCCGATCCCTTCGGGCTTCGGGGGTCACTCCCGCCTCTTTCTGCTGGAAGTCGCAGATCGTGTTTCGGCCGCGCAGGAGAAGGGAATTAGGAACTTTGTGAGACAACACGTATGACAAAACCAACGAGGAGGAACGAAACCAAAACATGGCGATCATTAAGGCACCACCCAAACAACCGAAGGCGGTAACGATCCAGGCGCGAGTCGAAGAGTCGGTGAAGACGCAGCTCGATCAATACGCAAGATTCATCGACTCCACTCCGTCATACGTAATTACCGAGGCTCTGAAGGTTCTTTTCAAACGCGATGCCGAGTTCAAAGCCTGGCTAGGCCAACAATCCGACAACGGCAAGATTCACGAACTTATAGGAGGCGGACTCAAAGAGACCGCGTAACACGAATGAGGGATGCACCAACACAACTCGACATGCCCAAGAACCCAGATTCGTCACGACGGCCTGGTTTGCGCCTCCCCACAGTCAATGCAAGACGCGAGTCGGACCGAAAAATGTTCGCGCCGAGGTTGAGAATACTTGAGTGCTCTAACGACGACATGAAATCGACGGCCCAGTCCAAAGAGCCTCACGTAACCTTGCCGGAGGAATCTGGAGTAGATCGAACTTACGGAAAAACAAGAGGTGGTGTCGAACCGCAGCGAAAGCGCGCCCGAGGCAATTGGAGCGTGTCTCCGCTATGGGAAGGAAAGATTCTCCTGGGTGTGTTGCGAGAGCAAGGGCTCGCGGGCAACGGTTTGGTTACAGCGTTTGAGAAATGGGCGCCGCGAGTAGCGGGTTGTTCACGAGACGAGATGAATCGAGTTTACCGCGAGCAGACAGGACGCGAGATGTCCGATTATATTCTTGTACAACAAGCAGACAGAGTCGTTCGCTATCGTCAGCTTCCGCCCGAGGCCGACTTGGTTCGCAGAACCGTTCTGGGCTCAGACTCCTTCAGCGTGAACGTCGCTCTTCAGCTCAAACAACCTGAGAATCCTTGGGAAAGAACAGGTTCGCTCAGATGGTCGAAGCAGCGCCTCATTGATGAGCATGACTCGAACGTGCTGTTAAGCACGAACGAGTTGGCCAGTCTCACGGGATTCAGGCCCAAGACAATCCGTCGTTGGGTTTCCCGAAAACTCCTAAACTACATCCGCGTTGGGAATCGCCTTCGATTCCGGCTTGCAGCAGTGGAGCTGTTCTTAGCGCAACGTGAGGTGCGGAAGTGAAGATTCCGCACACGATTGGTAGTGGGTGAGGCGACGCGCGAACATCGTCGTCCTTGGTCCGACGAGCTTACTTCTATCGACAGTTGCGGCCTGGGCCCCCTGATCCGTGCTCAAATGGGCTAACGCTCCGCGCTAACCGAGATGAAGGCCGGCACCGCCGGGACTCAAATGCCGCGTACCACGCGCTGCCGTTCCACGCGTTGAATCGGCTTCCGCCCTTTGACCTTGGAGTTCACCATCACACGAATGCCCCCATCCCTTAAGCCTACCGCCTTGCGACAAGGAAAGGCTTGTGACTCGGGAGGATGGAGAACTTATCAGCCTCATTGATGCGGGCACGATGTTTGTCGGACTTTGTGTTCGCCGTGCGCAAGTAGATTTGAGTCGTCGTGATATCGGAATGCCCAAGTTCCTGCCGCAAGGTTTCGATGTCAACTCCATTCTGATGTCGCCGCGTGGCATACAACACCCTGAAGGCATGGCACGGTTTCTCCGGTTTATCAACCATATAACCCGCCGCCTTCGCGTTGTGGATCAGACCATTGACGATACGGTCTAAGTGCTTGTCCACTGTTCGTGTGGCGGGAGACGGGAAAATCAGCGCGTCGTCCAGTGCGCCGACGCGATATTTCTTAAGGCAGGCAAGTAGAGTGTCGCTGACCGAGACGGTTCGTTCTTCATAGTCCTTGGGCTTGAACCCGAGCCTCGGCTTGAAGCGAACCGACACGGTCTTCTCCTCCCAATTGACGTCTGCCCACTCGGCGACTGCCGCTTCGCCGATGCGGAAGCCAGTCCCAGCGAGAAAGCGGATGAGAGCCTCCCCGATGTTGTCCGCGACCCTGAGCATGGCGGCGACTTCCTGATCCGTGTAAGTCGCATATTTTTTGTTCTTGTTCCGCTTGTCCACATTGATCGGCCAATCCTTCTTCTGCACCCAGTCCTCTCTCGCAACGTACTTGCCGATGCCACGGTCGTTCAGGAAAACCATTGTCTTGAGGAAATAGTTGAACACAGTGGATTCGCCGATCGGTGCCCCGGTCGCTTCGGAGAGGCGTGTCCGCAATTCGTGCAGAAAGTCGAGCATGTCGTCGCGGCAAATTTCGTCGAAGAACGCTTTCTTGCAGCTTGCGACGAATAGGTTGACGGCTGTGCGATAGCCCAGGTACGTCTTGCGCGATTTCTGCTTGCTGCGTTCGATGTATTCACGCGCGCTTTCTTCAACCGTCTTTCGAGGCACCGTACTCGCGGCCACCGACGGCGGATGAACCTCGCGCACGGCAGGGCGTTCGAGTGGTCGGCCATCTTCCATGTTGATCATCGCAGTGTGAGCCACGCCGACATCCTTGCCAATTCTGACGGGTGTGCGTTTCGCGCGACTCGTCGGACGGAGATAATACGTTGCTCCTTCAATCGGAATCGGACGATGATTTTTCGAGAACTGCACATTCACGAAGGGAAATTTTCCGTTGCCGGCGTTGATGCGTGCGATGAGAGTGTAGTGCGCCATATCTGTTTTCCTCGCAGAGCGTGAAAGATTCATGTTTGAATGCAAGAGGAAAATCCACATGTGGCAACAGTACGTGGTAACAGTTAGCGGTTTTCTGGGGTAACTTCTTTGATTTCTTCAAATGGTGGAGCCGACGGGGTTCGAACCCGTGACCTCATCGATGCCATCGATGCGCGCTCCCAACTGCGCTACGGCCCCACTGTCGTCTGACTTAACTTAACTTATAACACCCGGCCACGCACTCCGTCAAACCTACTGGCATCAACGATTGTCATATTGTCGCCACCACGCTGAATCTAAGCGATTTACAGTCCTAAACTAAGGCCGACCGTGGCAGTACCTTCGGCGCATACCCGCCCCCGCATTTTCTGCTATGCTGGAAACGAATCAGGGCATCCGGTGTCTAACTATTCAGAAGGACACGCCCTGAAGCTCGGCGCTTCGGGAGGGTAAACAGAACGGCATGTCCGACTTTGCGCAATCACTGCCGTGGGGCCGCGACGAATCAGAATTAGTCACCGAGCTGCAAGCGGGCTCGGACGCGGCATTCGACTGGCTGGTGACCTATTATCACGCCGGGGTGTACAACCTGGTTTACGGCATTCTTTCGGATTCCGCCGACGCCGCCGACGTCACGCAGGAAGTTTTCCTACGCGCCTTTCGCGGGATTCGTGGATTCCGCCAAGGTAGTTCGCTGAAGACTTGGCTGTATCGTATCTCGGTTCGTCAAGCCTTGAATCATCGCCGCTGGTGTTGGCGGCATCACCGGCAGCAAGTTTCGATTGACGCGGAAGAGGAAGGCAAGAATCCCGCGCTGGATCTGAGGGATTCGGAAGCCTCGCCTTTGGAGCAATGCGAGACGCGCGAAATGCAAGCGACGGTTCGCCGAGCGCTCTCGCAAGTGCCGGATTCGTTCCGCAGTGCCGTGATCTTAAGAGACCTGGAAGGCTTGTCGTACGAAGAGGTGGCTGAAGTGCTCGAAGTATCCGTTGGCACGGTGAAATCCCGCATCCTACGCGGCCGGCGGCTGCTGAAAGAAATTCTCGATCCGCTGGTGCGCGCTCCGGAACGGACCCCTTCCGGTTCTCCAGAGCATGCGAGTCTTTCGTATCCGGCATCTTCCGAGCTGCATCCTCATCGGCATCCATCGCCATCCATCACCACATCCGCGGCACCACTTTCTGCCGCGGCCGCTCAAGTTTCCGCACGGTCGTTGAGAGGTCTCCGATGAACTGCCGTCAGGCCGCACGTTACCTCCCGGGATATCTCGACGGTGCGATTTCGCCGCAGCAGCACAGCTTGGTCCGCGAACATCTCGTCGCCTGCGAAAATTGCAACGTGCAGCTGGAGCGCTTCCGCCGTTTGGCTGTTTGCCTTGCGACCGTTGCACCGGCTCCGCCACCGGCGGATCTTGCGGTGCGCATTCGCGTGCGCGCGGCGCAGTCTGGCGCACCGTGGGCGGACGTTCGCCGTATGTGGTCTCGCGCGGCGGTCACGTTTGAAAATATTCTGAAGCCTCTGGCCGTTCCGGCCACGGGTGGAATTTTGACGGCGCTGGTGGCCTTCGTTCTGATCGTACAGAACATTCTGGTCGGCGTTCCCATGGGCGGCATCGTGCCGAACGATCTGCCGCTGAACCTGGTGCAGCCTGCGCGCCTGGAAAGCCTGGCGCCGTTCCCGGTTCCTGGAGTGGTCGGTTCGGCCGCGCATTCGGAATCCGGGGAGTTGCTCCTGGAGGCTACGCTCAATGCATCGGGCGAAGTCGTCTATTACAAGATTATCTCGGGCCCTAACGACCAGGCCGTCCAGCGCCAGCTCGATCAGGTGATGCTGTTCTCGCGCTTCCGTCCACAGTTCAGTTTTGGGCGTCCGCAGGCCGGCGGCCGCGTGCTGGTAAGCTTCAGCGAAGTGCGGGTCCGCGGCTGACGCCGCGCGTCGCGCCATTTGATTGATGTCGCGTCGTCATCCGGAATGCGGCGAAAGATCTCTCCCGCTTTTCTCCGCGTACCCGGCGCTCTCACATCCGGGTCAGGTCCTTCGCGGTGCTCTAACGCAAGTCCAGCCCCGCCCGCTCCATCCTTGACTCTGCTCAGGCTGCCATTTAGAGTCTCTCTGCATCTTTTATACAAGACACGCGCACTGCACGGGGCAGAGCGCGAGTTTCCGATGCGAATGCAGCCAACTCGACGAATCCGGTGAGGAGTTCCGTCATCCCAAAGCGTTCCCAGAAATTTTCAGCGCACGTATTTCTCGCCGCGATCATCATTTTACTCGGCACCGCCACCACTCCCGCCACCCGTGGTCAGGCCGGCCCCGCAGATGTCCAGACCGGAGTGAGTGTCGAGGCCAGCCCGTCGATTTTTTCCGTCATGTGCGCGCTGGATGCCGCCGGATTCGCCGCCGACGAAAGCACGCTCACAGAAATGCCTTCGCGCCTGGCGCTGCGCGGAGAATTGCTGAAGCTGCAAGGGCCTGCGACCGAGGCGCTGCGCCAGTTCTATCGCGACTACGCTCTGGCCGATCCTGGCGAGACGCTCTCGCGCTACATTACCTTTGCGCTGGTGATCGGCCCGCCGCCGAATTTTGCGTTTCTGCTGGGCCATGACGTACTGCCGCCCGACGCTCTGGCCATCGAAGGTTTCGAGGAAGTCCTGGCCAATTTTTATCACGAAGCGCATCTCGACCTGCGTTGGGCCTCAGTGGAACCGGAATACAATCGCGCGGTCGAGCGCTACCAGTCTCCCGTGCGACGCGTCGTCACCGTCTCCGACGCTTACCTGCGCGAAATCTACAAACCCCGCTACGCGCATTCGTTTACCGTGTATATCGAGCCGCTGGTGGGCAATCGCACCAATTTCCGCAACAATGGCAATCACTACGCGATCGTAGTTGACGGCGGCCCCCAATTTCCGGAGGCCGACGTTCGCCACGCGTACTTGCATTTCCTGCTCGATCCGCTGCCGCTGAAATACCGCGAGTCGCTGATGAAAAAGCGCGGCTTGCTGAACATCGCCGCGCGCGCGCCGCGCCTTTCCCCCGAATATAAGAACGATTTCATGGCTTATGCCGACGAATGCCTCATCAAAGCCGTCGAGCTGCGCATTCGCCATCTGAAGCCGGATAAAGAGGAAGCCGCGCTGGCCGAAGACGATCAGGCTGGATTCATCATGGTCCGCTCGTTCGTCGTGCAATTGCAGAAGTTTGAGAAAGCGGAGCCCGCGATGTCGTATTATTTCCCCGACCTGATTGAAGGGATTGACCTGGAGGCCGAGCAGAAGCGTTTGCAGAATTTCCAGTTCGCGGCGCTGCCGGAAGCTGCGCCGGAAAAAGCGGCGCCGGGCAGCGCGCGCGGTGGATTGCAGCCGGGACAAGCAGCCAATCCGGAGTCGGAATTGGAGAACGCGCTGGCCCAGGGCGATCATGAAATTGCCTTGCAGGATGCGGTGGCGGCCGGAAAAACTTTCGAGAAGATTCTGGAAAAATATCCGGACAACGCGCGAGCGAATTTCGGCTTGGCTGTCGCATCGTTGTTGAATCACGATGCGGATCGCGCGCAGGAGCTTTTCGAAAAATTGGTAGGCGCTGCGCCTGCGGCCTCTGGGGCTGAAGGTCAAGCGGCCGCTACTCACGATCCCAGTGTCGTTGCGTGGTCGCATGTGTATCTGGGGCGCTTGCACGATTTCGCGGAAGAACGCGACCAAGCTCTTGCTGAATACCAGGCGGCGCTCGCGACTGCGGGTGCGCCGGAGGCCGCTCGCGTGGCCGCACAGCGCGGAATTGACGCGCCGTACAGTCCGCGCGGCGCGAGCGCTGCAAGTAGTACGAGTGGCACGAGCGCGGCGCCAAAACAATAAGCTTCGAGCTAGGCTAGCAGCCGGCCGCGGGTTTGTAGCTATTCTAAAAAGGAAGGCAACAAAAATGACGCTCCGTTCAATTCGCAGTGGTCTGACAACCCTTGTGGTGCTCCTTGCCGCATTTCTTCTGGCGCCGAATTCTTTCGCGCACTATCAGCAGAACACACCGCCTTCGAGTCCGAGCACCCAGGCCGGAGCCGGGTCTCAGGCGCAGCAACAAACGCAGAAGGAAACACAAACCGCAGCCTCGCCCGCGCCGGCGAAAGTGGATCCGGAAGAAGAGGCCGCCTACAAAGCGTTCAGCGATACCAAACCGGAAGACGCAGACAAGCGCATCCAGCTGGGCGAGCAGTACGTTCAGAAATATCCCAGCGGCAAGTATGACGCGCAGGTGTATCAAGGGCTGACCACCGCGGAATATTCGAAGCAAGATCTCTCGAAAATGTATGCCGACGCCGATAAGGCGCTGGCACTAAATCCCGACGACGTCACCGTGCTGGTGCTGGTCGGCTGGGTGATCCCGCACAATTACGATCCCAACGATCTCGCGGCGGAAAGCCGGCTCGACAAGGGCGAGAAATACGAAAAGCATGCACTGGAAGTTCTCGCCGCACTTCCCAAACCTGCGAACTTGACCGACGAGCAGTTCGCTAAAGTGAAGGCGCAGGGCGAATCGCAAGCGCACAGCGGTTTGGGCCTGATCTATTTCCGCCGCCAGGACTACGATCAGTCCATCGCCGAGCTGAAAAAATCCACCGCCGACCCGGCCAATCAGGATGCCACGGATTATTACGTGATGGGCGTGGAACTCACGCGCCTGAAGCGATATTCAGAATCCGCGGACGCGTTCCAGAAATGCGCGGCGATGCCCGGTGGCCTGCAGGATCGTTGCAAGCAAATGGGCGCCGATGCCAGGAAGCAGGCCGCAGCATCGCCCGCTCCGTCTAAATAGGCATTACGGTGATCGCGCGATGACTCCCGAAGAGCGCGCCGAACTCGAGGCGATTCTCGGCCACCATTTTCAAAGGCCCGAGGAACTCGATCGCGCGCTCACGCACCGCTCGCATCGCCAGTCTTCCAATGGCACGGACAACGAGCGGCTGGAATTCCTCGGCGATCGCGTCCTCGGGTTGATCGCCAGTGAGCATCTCTGCCGTTCTTTTCCTGACTGGGATTCCGGGCAGCTTTCGAAGGGATTGGCGCGCGTGGTCAGCGCAACATCTCTTCATGCGGCTGCGAAGAAGTTGAAACTCGGGCACTATCTGCGCCTTGGTCCGGGCGAAGAAAAAAAACCGGTGGACGCGACAAGAAGCGGCTTTTGGCCGATGCCTACGAAGCGGTGCTGGCGGCGATTTATCTGGATGCTGGGCTTGCTGCAGCTGCTTCCTTTTTGCGGCGTACGGTACTCGACCCGGCTTTATCGGGCCACGGCGAAGGGCTCGAGCGCGCGGACCATAAATCAGCACTGCAGGAATGGCTTCAGCAACGCGCGCGTTCTCCTGTGGAATACCGTATTCGCAGCGAATCAGGGCCCGAACACCAGAAAGTTTTCGAAGTGGAAGTCTGGCACGGCGGTGAACGCCTCTCCGTATCCACAGGCCGCAGCAAGAAAGAAGCCGAGCAACAAGCCGCCAGCGCCGCCCTGGTGATTTTGGAGTCCCGCGACACGCCGAGCCTCTCGTAGGGGCACGGCATGCCGTGCCCGCCGCTCCGTTGCGAACATTTCGTCCTCTGCTGCACAACCACCCTTGCTGATTTTTTCCACAAGCTGCTAAAGTGAACGCATGGCATCTGAAACCACGGCCCTGCCCGCGCCGTCCCCGGAAGCTGCAGCGCTGCCCGATCCGGGCATGCCCGTCGCGCCGCAAAAAATCCTCCGCTCCCGCAGCGGCCTAGCCGAATTTCTGGAAATGCTGCTGGTGACGATGTTGCTCGCGCTCTTCGGTACCACTTTCATCGTGCAAGCGTTCAAAATTCCCTCTGGGTCCATGGAACCGACGCTTCTGATCGGCGACCACGTCTTCGTGAACAAATTTATCTTCGAAGGCACCGGCGCGTGGTACGACAAATTCCTGCCGTATCGCGATATTCGCCGCGGCGACATCATCGTCTTCAAATTTCCTTTTGACGATCATCCGCACTACGTGAAGCGCGTGATCGGGCTGCCGGGTGAACGCCTGCGCATCGTGAACGGCGGCGTTTACGTCAACGGGGAACTGCTGCGCGAACCTTACGCGGTGCGCGATCCGGCCTATCAGGATCCTTATGGCGATAACTTTCCGCCCGCGAATCGCGCAGCCTTGGAATTCGTCGCGCGCCGCGAATGGGCTGACCAGCTTTTCGATTACGTGCACAACGGCGAGCTGGTCGTTCCCCCCAATCATTATTTCGCGATGGGAGATAATCGCGACCACAGTGCGGACAGCCGCTACTGGGGCTTTGTGGATCGCGACGCCATCATGGGCAAGCCCGTATTGATTTACTGGTCGGTGCGCGCCACATCCAACGACTATCGCACGCGTGATGCCTCCAGCGCTCTGCGCGGCATCGGCCAGACTCTGTTGCACCTGCGTGCGCAAACCCGCTGGAATCGCATGCTGCGCGAGGTCCATTAACGCGATGGCCGCGCGCCGTCGTTAGTCATGTCGCAAACAGTTTCAGAACCCGTGCTGCAGACTCCGCCGCGCGAATCGGCGCCGCCACAGCGTCGTAGCTGGACTCGCTGGCCGCGCTGGATCGTTCTGTTCCTCGTATTTTTGTGGCTCGCGGATCTCGGCGTCTCGCTTCTCATTCGTCACACGCGCCTGCAACGCAGATTGACCGCGCGACTCGAATCCGTTTTCGGCCGCAGCGTCGAAGTCGGCCGCTACAATTTTTCGCTGTGGGGCGGGCCGACGCTCGTAGCCCACTCCGTCACGTTCGGCGAAGACCCGCGTTTCGGCCACGAATATTTCCTGCGCGCCGATTCGCTCAGGGTGCGCCTGCGCTGGCAAAGTTTTTTCCGCGGGCATATGGAATGGGGCGCCATCTCGCTGGAGAGTCCCCGCTTGAATCTGGTGCGCAATGCCGAAGGTGACTGGAACGTGGCCGAATGGCTGCCCAAGTCCGCGGCCTCGGCCCCGCCGTCATCCACAGCTCCCGCGGTGCGCTTCGGCCGCATCGACGTAACTTCCGGCCGTATCAATTTCAAACGCGACGACGAAAAACTTCCGTTCGCTCTGACCGACGTAAACGGCTATATCGAACCCGACCGTTCCGGCCGCTGGACGCTGAACCTGGAAGCTGTTCCAGCGCGCGCCGCCGTGCTGCTGCAGCAGGCCGGAACGATTCGCGTTTCCGGTCACGTCGGCGGCACCTCGTCGCGCCTGCGTCCCGCCGTGCTCGACCTCGCGTGGGACGACGCCTCGCTTTCCGACCTGCTGCATCTCGCGCACGGTTATGATTTTGGTGTCCGCGGAGATTTGGGGCTCGTCGTTCACGCGGAAACCGAAGGCGATAATTGGGCGCTGCAAGGGCGCGCTGAATTGCGTC
>Ga0207067_10202_pt1 | contig 18395 bp, 25 predicted proteins | sample Alteio_BWMinCont_25_FD_153484 | JGI IMG/M metagenome (GOLD analysis project Ga0207067, IMG submission 153484) | Enriched cells from forest soil in Barre Woods Harvard Forest LTER site, Petersham, Massachusetts, United States -... | ecosystem: Environmental > Terrestrial > Soil > Temperate forest >...
AGAGCGATCCGATCAACCGCCAACCGGAAGCCCCCGGCTCCCGCTCGTTACGGTCCACTGGTTGGGGAGCCCTGGCCGGACTGGCAGGTGGACTGGTATTCTTGCCGATTATTGCTGCTGTTACAGGCCTCGACGATATCGCTGCGCTCGTCGGTAGTCGATCACCCGCAATCGGTTTACTGGTTCACTTCCTGAGCAGTGGACTGATCGGAGTTAGTTATGGACTGCTATTTTGAACGCGAGTCGCCCGATTTGCCTGCGGGCATCGTCTGGGGTTTGCTCTACGGTTTGGTTTGGTGGTTTGCGGGCAGCCTCACTTTCTTTCCGATTCCACAGGGTCTGTCTTTTACTTGGACGCGCAATGCAGCTGCCAATGCTCTTCCCTCGCTGGTTGGTCACCTTATTTACGGGACTGTAACCGCCGTGATCTTCTTAGCGTTCGAACGCCGTCATCGCAACTGGCTGCGATTGGATCCCCGTTTCGCGGCGAGAGAGGCGCGCCTTCGCAGGCCGATCGGGACACCGGCTCCAGCACTTTGGTTGTTTGCCTCTGCCGTTGGAATACTACTCCAAATTGTTTTGACGTTATGAATTTTTGCCGCGTGACCTTCCTCTCACGCGAAGCCGGGAGCTGCCTCAGGAGCAAGAGATATCCATCGCTCCCATTGTTTCGTTTGCCGTCTCGTGCATAGTCGGAGACTCAAATAGGAATTATCCGGCTAGTGGCGAGGAATAGAGACGGACGGAAAATGGTAATTAACAGTGAGTTAATCAAATCTCAAAATCAGAACTTATCAGGCAGTTAACTCACAGAGACGATTTAGAAACGGCAAAAGCCATGAAAAGACAGAAGCCGGTTCAGACCAATTCGATTTATCAATCACTCTTGGTGATTGCAGTTATGTCCTCGATGGGCGTGGCTGGGTGCTCCAACTTGGCCGGTACGGCCGAAGAACATGCAGCGACATCATATCGGGTCGCAACTTACACAGACCAGAGTAAAGAATCATCCGACAGCCGGCATGTCGATTCGGATCCGGAACCCGCCTACGATTGGTTTTACTAACCGATTCACGAATGAATCGGATCGGAATTCGACATCACGCAGTTGTTCGTCGACTCATGCCCTCCGGAAGATACGCCCCTAGACCGCTGGGGGGATATTATCCTGATTTGCTCGAAGAGCAGATCGTTATTGATCGGGAAGACCTCCGACTTCTCCTCACGAAGGTGAACGAGCGATAAAGTCGACGGACGAATAATTTTGAACACGGCTAATTCCATAAAAGATATATCCCTGCCGCCAGCCGCGATTGGCTGTTGCCGTTCTACGACCCGTTCGTGAAGCTGCTCGGTGCCGAGGCGGCGAGGAAAACGCTCCTCGATCAGGCAGCGATTCAGCCGGGGGTTCGGATCCTCGACGTCGGCTGTGGCATTGGAAGCTTTGCTATCTTGATCAAGAGACTTCATCCAGCTGTGGATGTTATCGGACTCGATCCTGACCCAAAGGCGCTCGTCCGAGCAAAAGAAAAGCGAAACGCGCTTTGATATCAATCCAGCTAGATCAAGGCCTCGCGGATCCGCTGCCATACAACAACAGGACCTTCGATCGGGTTTTTTCCACCTTCATGTTTCACCACATTCCGGTAGACAAAAAGGAAACGGTGCTAAACGAGATCCGGCGAGTGCTAATACCTGGAGGTCACCTCCACATGCTCGATTTCGCTGACTCTGAAGCGGCCACGTCCGGCCCGTTCACACGCTATTTCCATTCGAGTCACCACGTCAGAGATAATTCGGAAGAATGCATTTTAACCCTGATGAATCGGGTAGGACTCGCCTACTGCCAGAAGTCACGGAAGGCACCATGCTTTTTACAGCGCTGATGCAACGGCGGATACAACATTGGCATCCATCAGCTGATTGCACCTGCTTGGGGGTTGTTTTACCAAGAAACCCTGGGCGACGAGAACGATCTCCCATTCGTGACCGCCAGGTAGCGTATTACGCAACTCCGCCTTATTAGTACCGGCATACTTACCGAAGCCTTCATCCACGAAAGGCTCTATCGAGGTTGCCAACCCCCGAGCCGATGATAGGCGGGAGACCGCAAGCGCGCTCAATGCCACTGCCCCGTCGCCGGAAGGCCCCGGGTCAATGCTCGTACTGATTGCACTTCGTTTACTGACACCACGAGACCGACCGACCACATGTGCTGATCGGTAAGATCGCCGATTGTCTCCAGTTAGCAGCCAGTCTTCTACCTTGGAATGCCTGCGGGAATAACCACCTGCGGCAACATGTATAAAAAGATAGAAGGTGGGTTTGTTTTATGAAGTTACACGGTTTTGTAAGCTGCATTCTGGCAGCCTGTTCATTAGTCGTTTTCCCGGGTTTAAGTCAAGGACACGGCGGCGGAGGCCGGGGTCACGGATTCGGAGGAGGAGGTTTTGGTCGTCATGGAGTTAGCAGATCTTTCGCACGTGTCGGAGGGCGGGGCTTCGGTTCAGGCCTCAGAGGGGCGCGTAGATTTGCGGACCGAGGTTTTTTTGATCGGGGAGACTTCGGTCGCTTCGGTGATCGTGGTTTCCGCGGGCGCGATTTCGGCGATCGCCGGTTTGGCCGTTTTGGTGGGGACTTTTTCGGTTTTGGCTTTAATGGCTTTGAATTCCCATATTATCCATACTACGCCTACCCGTATTACTATCCATACTACCGTTACCCGTATTACTATCGGTATCCGTATTAGAGCTACGGTGCCTATCTAGGCGCGGATAATTCTGCGAAATACCAGCCACCGAAATCGGGTGAAGTGGCTTCACTGGTACAATCCGCATTAAGTAAGCGTTGCTATGAGGCAGGTTGGCCGCAATCAATTGCGTTACAGGTTACCCTGCGACTGGGCTGAATAATGCTGATCATTGTGTTGCTGTTGGCCGTTTTCGGCGGACTCATTGTTTCTTGGCGGTTCCGACCGGTATTCTCAGCGACGTCGTTCTGAGCGAGTTTACGAAGAGCCTGCATCATGGCTAGACACCTTCTATGGTTGGTCAGTGCGCTTATCTTTGTCGGATTGGCAATTCTCATTGACTCGAATTCCACACAATGGGTTTTCCTCGTCCGTGTCCAATGGGTCGTGTTGTTTGGCTTAATGATCCTTCCAGTGCTCGCGCATAGTTTCGGTCGCGAGCTGCTTATTGGAGCGTATGAACTGAACAACAGACGGGCGGGGTTTGATGTCGGATTGTTGCTGACGCTGGTCGCAACGTCCATTGTCGACACGGCATACACCGCGCAGGAATATGGACAGGAACGACTACGGGAGCCACTTGGCAATCTATTGTTCCCCTCATGGGGATGGGTCCTGCTAGCCTTGGTGATGGTGGCGGTGAATGCTGGGGCGGCCTTTGCCGCCACATCTCATAAGTTAAGGAGCCAGGTGATATGCGGCCTAATCGCCGGGTTTTTTCTGGGAGTGGCGGCGCGGGCATTTTTGGAGTTCTTTGTAGCTGGACAGATTTTATCTCTGCTCGGCCAAGCAGTCGTTCGTTCTATTCTGCTTCATGCATGTGATGATTTGGTAAAATCACCAGTTTCATGGTTAGCATCTATTCTTCCGTCCTGCATAAGTAGCGGCTATTTCAGGCTAGACGAAAACGCTTTTCTAATCGAACCAGGTCACATCCGTGCCGCGGTCTCTTTTGTAGCCAGTACCTTGTTGTATTTATGGTTGAAAACCAAGCGGCTCACACCTTTATGTTACTTTCTGCTTCTAACCACTGTCATAGTGTGGAGCCTTTCTGGGCTCTCATTTTTTCTAGACGCGTTTCGGATTCCTCTTTTTGTTCCAATCCTCCTTTGGTTATCGGTCGCGGCTCTTCACAGGAAAGCCGACCATTTTTATCGAATCCATCAGAAGGTTTCAGAGCAGAAAGATGTCTGCGAAATGCCATCGGACCCTGGATCACTTTTGGAGCGCGCGATGGAAAACGATGATCGGATCATCCTTGTGGCGGCAGGAGGCGGCGGAATTCAAGCGTCCGCGTGGACGGCACGGGTGCTAACTGGCTTGGAAGAGATCTGCGCCGAAAAACAGTCAGGTCGATTTTCTCAGTCGCTAAAGCTGCTGAGTGGGGTTTCTGGTGGCAGCGTCGGGATCATGTATTTCGTGACAGCCTGCAAGCTTGAGGGATTCCTCTCGAGAAAGCGCTCTTGGAACGGCAGTTCGACCAATGTTCTACAGGCTGTTGCTGAGGTGGCAAAAGAATCTAGCCTGAGCGAAGCAATTCACGGCCTGGCTTACACCGACTTCATCCGTGCCGTGACGCCCTTCTTGCTTACCGATGTTTATTGCGACCGTGCAGAAGGCCTGGAGAGGGCGTGGATCAGAAATGCAAAAAAGCTGAGCTTTAGTTATTCTGAGATTCTGCAAAAGGCCACGTTAAGGGGCTGGCAGAAGGATGTCGCGCGAGGGGAATTGCCGGCGGTGATCTTTAACGCGACCATCATCGAGACCGGTGAACACCTCGCGTTTTCAACGACAGCACCGAGTGCATGTCTGTTGCAAGAGGGTCTTACAACTTGCGCGGCTTTCCGGGATTTCGGTTCCATCTATGAAGGAGCAGATATTGCAATCACAACAGCCGTGAGACTCTCTTCCGCATTTCCGTTCATTTCACCCCCAGCGCGGCCTCTTCCAGCAGCTAGCCTTCCAGATGGAAAACCTATCGCCGGATGGCAACGCAAAGGGGATCGAGGCGAAAGCGGCTTCATGAACATGCATTTGGCCGACGGCGGTTATTACGACAACTCTGGTGTTGCCGCCCTTGTCCAGTGGCTACATAACGGCCTTAGTGATTTAGCTAGTCGCAATCAAACTAAGCTGCCGAAGGATATTCTTGTGATTCGAATCAACGCTTTTCCGGCCTCCGCAAAAGGATATGTAAAAAAACACCGAGGCACATTTTTTCAAATCTGGGCACCCCTCCTTTCATTGAATACCTCGCGAGGTGCCGCGCAGGGATGTTCGGCTGATCGCGAATTGCAATTACTGCGCGAGCGTTGGAGTCGCGACGGGCAAGCTCTGCACAAGAGCCGGCAACGACTCGGGGTCAACATCGAGACGGTGGATTTCACTTTCTCTCCAAGCGGAACGCACAGGAAGAAACGCCCTCCCCTGTCATGGCACCTGCGAATGGAAGAACAAGCCGAAATCGAGAATGCTTGGAATGAAACTCGCACGAACGAACAGGTTCAGAAAGTACTAGCATATCTCGGCGTACGTCCTCTCCGCCTCAAGCGGACGACACGCTCAGCATTGCGTGATGGACACTTCAGCTTCACGGCGCTCGTGAAACGTAGAACGGACGCTCGCAAAAGCTAACGACGGGCCCGCATCGCATCCCGGGAATAAAGACGCGCGAAAAAGGGTAGTTCACTATGGAGTTATTCAATGCAATCCGAGTTTGAAGAGTAAAGGCGGTGTTGGTTAGTTAGGAGGGTCAACCGCTGCAGCTACGGCGGTTGCACCCTCCTAAGGGAGCCACTGTGGCCGGTCAAAGTTGGCGACCTGGATCATTATCGATGCAGCTCTAGCTTCAGCTTAATGCAACGCTGTGGGCAACGATCTCAACAAGACCTCTACTTTCGCCGCGCTGCGGAATCCGCTTTATCGGAAGTCCTGGTTTGCTGTTTTGCTTGTCTCTATGAACACCGGACGAGGCAACGGCGACTTCCCCGTTAGTTAGTCTCAATGGTTTGCACACTAGCTGCCGGCCTGTCTTCCTTTACCTCCCAGCTGATCAAGCGCCGCCCGAGATCCTTCGGCCAGGGTCGCAGCTAAGCCGCGCCCTTTGACTGTTAACTGGCATTTTTTCTTGTTCGATATTTGTCACCTCTGCTGTTCATGCCGCCTACAGCTTTCCGTCCAGCGTTTCGGCGCAAGTATTGATAGAGGGTCTCGCGGCTTATCCCAAATTCCCGATGTCAGATGCCAAATTAAATGCGACTGGCTGTGATTTTTGCCAAATTTGGTGCGACTGAGCGTTCCACATTATTTGCGACTACAAGTCGAGGATGCTGAAACGGCAGTTTGGGATAGTGCCGTGAGTCGGTAATGATCGGCCAGTGGGAAGAGCTATTTACGCCATCGACGCCTCCGTTTCCCCCGCGCGATGATCGCCTTGAACCCCGTGCAATCGACAACGACAAAGCGCCGCTTCCGCCAATGAATGATTCTGCCAGAGGCGAATTCGACTGATAGTTTGTTGCTGATGTTTCGCCTACTCGAGAAGTAAAACTATGATATCAGGGGACTTCTTCTCAGTCGCAAATAATTTGGGAGATTCAGTAGCATTTAATTCGGAATCTGACACCCGAACAAGAGCGGCTTTCGTTTCGTCGTTGCCAACGCGAATACATAGCTCTTGGACTCTCTCAGGAATCAGAGCCTTCTTACGCCCGGTGTATGCGCCTCGTTGTTTGGCCAGGGCAATGCCCTCGCGCCGGCGTTCTCTTATTAAGTCGCGCTCGAACTGTGCAACGGCCCCGAGAACGGAGAGCATCAGGTTTGCCATTGGCGATTCCGGTGCGTTGACCTTTGCTCACGTGAAACCGGCGAACCCTGGTTTCGGCGCTGGTTCCGCTCATTTGCATTTTCTATTTTGGTACCCTGATCCTGGCTGTTGCGGTCTTCCCAAAAAGCTATGACTGGCGGCTAAAATCGCGTTCGATCGCGATCAGGTCGAGGAAGGTCGCCAAGCTGTTAATATCGCTGCCTGACGGCTGGCGGATGTCAGTAGCGGCTTAGCGGGGGCGAAGTTAGCCGAACCGTTTGAAAAGGTGCTGCTTGAGCATCGGCTAACCAAGTGCGTTGTTCAGGACGATCGACCCTTGGCCAGGGTCGCGAAATGTTGGTAGGAGTTTCGCGATGATTCAGCTAGATAGCGATAGTACGTATGGTAGTACGGTTTCCGTGAATCTAGGGTCGCTTGGAAACGCGAGTGCGACCATTCCCGGAAAGATCGGATACGCGTCATCGGCATTTCCGCAGCCGCCCCACGTCCACCGGGGACAACCGCGCGTGAAGACGGCACGCGGTTGTCCCGCTCTAACGGGGCAAGTTTTCTAATCCCTTTGAGAGCTGTTGCTAGTTCTAAGACTGTTTCAACCTCGTTCCCGGCGATGTCGCCCGTTAATATGGCAGTCTCTTAGCGGCGCTTAACGTTATCTGCAGCGGTCGCCAGTTGCATGGACAACTGGAAGAAGCCGTCGGGTAGGCCTTGGAAAAGGCCGTCAGCAGCGAATGATTTGACGGTGGCGACGGCGCCGCCGAGCTGAGTCGAAGTGGGCCGTATGATCGAGCAGGCAGGCAGACCGTGCGTTTCAAGGAAGGCACATGGCTCCGGCTGAATCTTGTTGGTTTGCGTGAGCTCCAGCTCCAAATGGAGGCGGGCTAGTGTGGCCGGATCATTTAGATCTGGAAATGTTAACTTAGTTTCAGGGTCGGTCACGCCAGCCAATGGTTGCGCCACCGCGTTACCGGCTTTGTCGTGCCAGAGCGAGAAGTGATCGATCTCAACGCCGCCGATGCTCAGCAAAATACGCAGCACTTCCTCGCTGGTAGCCTTTAGCGCCAGCGTCGGATAAAGGCTTGTACCTCCTTGCTCAATGAATGCGAAATGAAATCCTGCGGTGTTAGCAATGGCTTGGATGCGTTGAGCTGGAGAGCCCGCGGGAATCGGTGGCGTCGGCACGACGACTGTAGGAGGCGTATCGTTGTCGTTCAACGGGATTGCCGGTTGATTCGAAATGGTAAAGGGTCCGTTGATGATGGCCCCTAAATCCGGATTCTGTCCGCTCCGGTACGTGGTATACCAATTAAGGTTTACGTTGAGGCTTAGCAGGTTCGTGAGTCTCTTGCCGATTTTCGTTTTGTCGACGCCCGTTGCGGTACTGCCCTGCAAAATTCGAAATGGATCAAGGTTGACCGACTCTGCGCCATGGGCTCGTAAATAGGCATCCAAGAAAGCAGCGTGACTCAATTCATCATCATTATTATCCGTGATATACTGTGGCATATCGCCATCGAGATTTTGTAACGCCGCTATGTAAGGAGGATTTCCAGGGTTAGCAGGCCCGTCATTCGGTGCGGTCGCTCCGCCGAGTTCGTTGTATTGGGTCCAAAGATCGCTCTCCACGAGTTCGGCCCACAATGCGAACCGAAGCAGATCGGCGTCGCCCTTGCTAAGTTTCCCGGACGAGCTTGATTGCGCTTTAAGTAATTCGGCGCCGGGTAGCAATGTGGCGCCGACAACGCCCAGGCCCTTGATAAACGAGCGCCGGGCCACTGCGGTTGAGCTGTTTGGAGCTTTACTTTGAATGTCCCTAGAGGCTGGTTGTGTCTGTGAGGGATTTTGTCCAGATATTGTCTTTTCTTTCATAGGTTAGATATCTTTCTGACAACGCCGACTGATTTCCGTCAGGTTAGGAGGCCAGCATGAGGGGTGTCGACGTACCTATGCTTACTGGAACGAAATCCGATTTATTCCTGGATCCTATTACAAAAAATTATGCAATGATTTTGAGGAATAAATCAGACTGTTAAGCATCTTATGAGAAAGAGCCCGAGCGATAAGGTCTGGTTACAGCATCGCCGAAGATTATCCGCGAATACACACGAATAGACGCCGTCAAGCAGTACGGCAGCACCGGCTTGCACGTCTTGGTGCAATATTCTAGCGGTGCGCCTTCTGCATGGGTTGGTCAACGCCAGTGGATTCCTTTGTTGCTCCTAACATCGACCTGAAAGGTAAGAAATGGCAGTTAATCTCTGCCGCCCATAGAGGTTGGGCGTCTCCGCCCGGCGCCTAGTAACTGCGAGCCTGGTTTCCAATTGCTTCAGCGGTTCAATTAACCACCCAACCGCACCGACCCTCTACTACGTGTTCGATGTGCTTTGGAACGATGGGGACGATATTACCGTGCCTCACAGGAGTGGTCGTTGAGTGAAATCAAGATGTCCGGCACGTGACCCGTATTCCAGAGTTCTAGCCGCTGTCGTACGCAAATTCCTTGTTACTTTGCTATTCCTCGTCGAGATTCCCCGATCTTGGGCTAGCGATGGGCCGAGAACCTGGAGGCAACGCCCGAGCGGCAATTTCTCGCTTTCACCCCGATCCCCCAGAAAGAACAAGGCCATGAGAACAAGGGTTTAACTCTGCTGGACGGCCTGTCGCGATAAACGGAGGTGCGCTTGTCAGCGGGCCGAGTTCAATCGTCGCGGCGAAGGTGTATCGAGTTGTGCCTGATGATCAGCAACTGACCGAGCTGCGAAGCGAAGCTCGGGATGAAAAGGACAAAGTAGTTCAGGAGCTGGATAAGGCCAAAATTGTCGCTGAGCCAGAACGGGCTCATGGGCAGCCGGAATACCGCTGGAAATGTTCTCATGTGTTCCTCGGCCGCTTCTATGGAATGCCATGGGGGCGTGTCGGTATCGCCCGGCTCAACGCGTTCACGCGAATACGGCGAGCCTTCAAGTCCGTTGTCCATGTCCGCGCGAACGAACGCACCGCGGCTTTGGTGGCGCTATAAACACTCCACTCGGGCGTGGGCGCCTTACTGGCGGCGGTGGACGCATTCAAGATGATCGAGGCACCATCTGGCAGCAACGGAAGCGCCTTCTGCACCGTGAAAGGCAGGCCTTTCACATTGCTGTTAAAGAGTGCGTCGTAATGCTGCTCGGTGATTTTGCCCAAGACGGCAAACTGGGCAGCACCGGCATTGGCGAACACAATATCGAGCTTGCCCTTCTCCCGCGTGATCTGCGCGAAGAGACGATCAAGGTCACCAACGTTCGACACGTCTCCTTGGACGCCGGTGACATTGCCTCCGATTCCTGTGACCGCTGCAGCCAACTCCGGCTCACGGCGCCCCATGATGAAAACGTACGCGCCTTCGTTCACAACTGTTTCGCTGTGGCAAGCCTTCTGTGATACGGCGCACGCCGTCACCGAGTCTCTCGACAGAGGTGTCAATGACCTCATTGAATCCAAGCGTCTTCGCCTGCTCGGCTTTCGCATGATTGGTCGTGCTTGAGATGGCGTGTTTTGCGCCCAAGGCACGTGCCAATTGTGTCACCCGAAGCGGGTCCTGAGATGTACAAGAATCTGATCGATTCCGCCGCGGCTGTCGGAATGAACATGCTCCGAGTTTGGGGTGGAGGGATCTATGAGAAAAATCTGTTTTACGATCTTTGCGACGGAAAGGGTCTCCTAGTTTGGCAAGATTTTATGTTCGCCTGCGCACTTTACTCTGGAGAGCAAGCATTCCTACAGTCAGTCCATCGCGAGGCTGCATTCCAAATCAAACGCCTTGCTCATCACGCAGCGCTCGTGCTCTGGTGCGGCAATAACGAACTTGAATTAAAGCCAGACGAAATCCAAAAAACAAAGGAACGGAAGCGAGCCTATGAAGTTCTCTTCTACGATTTGCTGCCTCAGACTGTTGCTGCATGTGATGGAACGACCGCGTACTGGCCTTCGTCACCTCATAATCCCGCTGGCTATGCGCAAGGCCCAAACAGCCAACACGGCGGTGACTCCCATCTCTGGGACGTTTGGCATCTCCGGAAACCAGCCAAGTATTATGAGAAGCAGGCCACCCGCTTTTGCTCTGAATTTGGGATGCAGTCCTACAGCTCGCCGCAGGTAGCAGCGGCATTTTGTTCTCCGGACCGGTTCAATATTCGGGGGCCAGAAATGGAGAACCACCAGAAGAATCCAGCGGGGAATGAAATCATTTTCGACTATGTTTTAAAACGATATCGGTTCCCGAAGGATTACGCAGCGCTTGCTTATCTTTCTCAACTGAACCAGGCTTATTGTGTCAAGGTAGGGATCGAACATTTTCGCCGATCGATGCCGCAGACAATGGGCGCTCTTTTCTGGCAACTCAATGACTGTTGGCCAGGCGCGTCCTGGAGCAGTATCGAGTTCGGCGGGCGATGGAAAGCACTGCATTACGAAGCAAAGCGAGCCTTCGCACCAGCATTAGTGTCGGGGCACATACCCGGCGACGAAGTGGCCGGCAAAGGCAATCAGATGTAAGCACAATCAGAGACGTCGATATCCATACGGTTTTCGACGGTCTGACAGATCGAATAGCCACTCTGCGATGGCGCCTATTGCACATTGACGGAGAGCCGCTTCAAAAGGATCAGAAAAATGTGGCGCTACGTTACGGACAAGCGATTCACCAGCTTTCTATTGATTTCCAAGACCAAATAGTTAGTCATTCAGCGTCAGATCTTCTGCTCCGTGTCGAGCTCATTGACGATACAGAAGTCCTTTCCGAACAAACGGTGTTTTTCACCGCGCCCAAACGTCTTAATTTACAAAAGGGTCCGATTAATGTGTCCTTTTATTCGCGCGGTGACTCCGTCGATATGACTTTGCGCTCGAGCGTTTTCCACCACGGAGTGATGATCGATTTTGAAGGTGTCGACTGCATGCCAGCCGACAATTTTATTGATCTCTTTCCTGGTGAAGAGCGCAGAATTCCATTGCGAACAGAAGCCAGCCTTCAGGCCTTGCAGGCAGCCTTTCGCTCAAGATCACTGGTTGACTCCTTTTAGATCACCAAACGGTGCAGTTCGATCAGGCGTTTCTCCCTTTTAAGATTCAAGTCTTCAGGCGGTCATTGTTTAAACAATTCAATTCACAAAATGGTGGGCCTGACACTCCTCAGTTGTGATGCCAACCTCCCGGACCTGCAACGACGAGGTATGTATTAGCAAGACGTCCACAAAAGCTTATGCGCACAAGAAGACCTCAACGAACTCCCGATCTAGTGTCGGAACCGCCTGACCGGCTAAGCGGGATCGCGCGTCTTAGTGCTCGAGGGCTTGCGTACTGATATCCATGGCTAATCAAACGTGGCCCGTCCAAACACAGTGGATAGTTAGCAGTTCTTCCCAGGGAGTTTCTGCAGCGGATCGTGCCTCACTCTGTCCTTTTTGTGCGACGGTCCCCTCCGACGTACACAAAATGCTTCTCGAGGAAGGCGTTATCGCTGATCCGTTCGTCGGGTACAATGTCGAGGCCGTGCAATGGATCGGCCAGCAGGTTTGGACATGGGAGACCACGGTTGAACGACCCGCTCTGGACGGTTTGAAGACGGATTTCGTAGACATTCTCAGACTCGACGGGCTTGATACCTACGCAACGGTTTCCGGTTGACGGGGTCGAGATCGCCCGGCAGAAATTGTAAATAGCTCTTGAGCCACGGAAGTTTCGCAAAGGACAACCAATGATAGACAATACGTTATTACTCGGTGAAAACCGGCTGGGATTGGGCTGTTGGGCGATAGGAGGACCGTTTTGGGCTAATGAACAGCCATTAGGATGGGGGCAGGTGGACGACGAGACTTCCATGAGAGCTATCCGAGCTGCAGTTGATCGCGGGGTTTCGTTGTTTGACACCGCCGATGTTTACGGAGGTGGACACAGTGAACGGATTTTGGGCAAAGCCCTAGGCGAAGACAGAAAGAACATCCTGATTGCCACTAAGTGGGGAAACGTATTCGATGAAAGCTCTCGTCAGCTTACCGGAATCGATGTTACAGCGGAATATCTTGGCCAAGCATGTGAAGCAAGTCTAAGGCGCTTGCGAACCGATTGGATTGACATTTACCAGCTACACGTGGGGGACTGCCCATTGGAACGGTTGCCCGATCTGATTGCTAAGCTCGATGCGCTGGTCGAATCCGGTAAAATCAGGTCTTATGGCTGGAGCACAGATGATGTGGATCGGGCAGACGCAATATTCACTCAATCAGCCGCTAGCGTTATCCAGTTTCAGCTCAACGTGCTTACCGACAATCCCTCGATGGTCTCCTTGATCGAAAAGAAGAAGAAAATAGGTCTGATCCGGGGGCCGTTGGCGATGGGGCTGTTGAGCGGCAAATATGACCTCAGAAAAACTGAGGACATCGACGATGTAAGAAATCGAACGCCTCCCTGGATGAAATATTTCAAAGAGGGTGCACCGTCTCCGGAATATCAAGCGGGGTTTGAACGAATAAGGGAAGCACTCAGAAACGGAGGGCGGAGTTATGTGCAAGGCGCTCTCGCGTGGCTTTGGGCGCGGAGCCGAGCTGTGATCCCGATTCCTGGTTTTCGGACTCCTGATCAAGTGAATGAGCTGTTGGATGCCCTGGAATTCGGGCCATTTTCACCGTCTCAAATGAAGGAGTTTGAGGAGTTGGCATAGATGTTCCAACGGGGAGTGATTGAAGAAAGGCGTTGGATAGGGACAGGTTAACTTTTGTCAGGGCATGTGGACTGACTGAACCAAAGCCCTTCCATAGATGTCCACCGAAGTGCTTAAATAAAGGATCTACAGCTGAGACAGAGAGCGACGGAGATAATGGAAATTGCTGGACGTTACCAGCACTCCTAGCGAATTGTTACCAGCAGGATTTTCCATTTTTCTCCAATGGCTAGCGTCACCAAAAAGTCGCGCAGTAAATATTGGTTCGCTTGTTTCCGCGATCTGCAAGGCAAACAGCGCCGGGTGTCAACCAAACAGACCGATCGCAAGAAAGCGATGAAGGTCGCCGAGCAATACGAACAGATCAGCCAGCGCAAGCTTCCGGTTCACACCGTGCGCCAGACATTGACGGCATTGGCGCGTGAGGCTTATGGCGAGACCTTTCCCTCTGCGACGGTCCGCAATTCATAGAGGCTTGGTTGAAAAGCAAGGCGCCGCCCGTAGTCGCCCAGTCAACGCACGACTTCTACCGTAATAGCACGAAGAAGTTTCTCGAACCCCTGGGGACAGCGGCTGAGCTCGATCTGTCGGCCGTAACTCGGAAAATGATCACCGAGTTCCGGAACCAGGTTGCCCAGAGAGCGAGCGCTACCACGACTAACTATGCCTCCGAGTCGGTTCTTAATCTGTAGGCGTGCGGGACTAAGGTGCTATTGGTTGCTCGGGGTGGTGGTTTGAGAGGGCGTTCCAGTTGATGCTGCGGTTATAGCCTGCGAGAGGATTCTTAAAGTATCGCCCTCACGAACAAAAACGCATGACCAATAGCCACTATCTAAGCTAAGGCCTTCAGCAGTCTGGCTAAATCTCAAAGTCGCAATGACCTTGTTGCCGGAATCTATTACATGAACGGTGAAAGGCTCAAGGCTGAGGAGATGATTGCTAAAACGTATTTTCTGGAAGACGTTGACCCAGTATTTCGCGATGGCATTCCGACCGTCAAACAGTCCTTCCCGCGCCACCAGAACCGCGTCCTCCGCGTAGAATGGGGCCAGCGCAGCGGCATCGTTGCTATTGAAGGCATCGTCAATTTTCTTGCCGAGCGCGACAATCTGGAGGGAGAATTCCAGGGGGCCTGGGGGTGTCTTCGTTTCCCGGTAAGCAAATATTACCAATCCCACAAGGGCACCGAGGAAGCGCATTTTCACTGTTTTCTGCAGGTGCTTCACACGTCCATCGAAGCATCAAGGCAAGATCCAGACCCCATAAGAAGATGGCGGGGGCATGACCTCTGCTAATGGGGTATTGGTAGTTTCATCGGATCGCTTCCCTCGACGTCGCTATCAAAGCGGGCCCTTTCCCGTCCGTTTCGTGCTGGCTCGATTTTGACCAAACGCTTGTACGGCCAGATGCCCCAACACTGATTATGATGCACCCTCCGGTGCCGGCCTGCGAAGCTGCTTTTTTGTAAATCTCAGCAATCTCGGCAGGCGTCTTTCCCTTTTCCACGTTTATCATATCGATCGGCATCACCGGGGCCGATGATGACATCCTCCTAGTGAAGGCGACGACCTGTTCGGCCCTTTTCACAGCGTCCGCGTCCGGCTCAGTGAGGATGACAGCCTTTGGCGCGGAGGCCCCTGTTGCTAGAGTGGCCGCCAAGAGAAAGTTAAGCTGGCCTCCAAATACGCCAATAAAAGGGAGTAACCGCACTCCCAAAGCTTGCATGTCCCCATCGAGGGAAGCCATGGTCATTTTGCCGACGATATCGTCGGCTTGAGTTTGGTAACGCAAGTTAACGATGTTGCGTTTCCGTTTATAGGCCAATACAGCAGCGGCGGTTTCGGGACCGTAAATCCCATCCTCAGCAATCGCCATACCGTCCAATATGTTCAAAGCTATTTGAATCTTTCGGACGTGATCCCCGACCTAACCCTTTGCCACGTGGGCAGCGTCATCAATTGCAGCACGTTCAAGTTTGGGGGTGCTACGGAAGAACCATGATCGAAGAGCCATTAGAGATCTCCTTTTAGGTTCTTGATTGAGTGCAAACACATTCGCCAAAACGATTCACGCCGAATACCTAATGGACTGTTGCGGGCCATATTCTACGATTTGTCTTCATGTAGTTAGTACGCGATTGGCGGACTTCGGACTTCAGGAATTTTGCAAAAATTTCGCTGGTCGAGACTGTTTCTTAGCGCGAGTCGTTCCTAGCTTCCGCACAGTTCGCAGAAGGAAGCCTTAACCCGTCATCGAGTGTCGGCATGGCTCTGCCTGGCCAGCCACACAGTAACGAGCTGAGGAAGACTTCCCGAGAATTCTGGCCATGTCGGTCGTGATCTGGTACTACACTCCTGAATTCTGAAAATGGATTGGTCAATCGCATGGGCTTAAACGTCACGGCAAGGCGCGCCGCGGCTATTGGAACGTTCGGTGTTCGCCTTAATCGGGGTTCAGTTGGGACGTTAAGGACGGGGCCTGCGTACTTCTGTTCCTACAGCTAAAATTCCTTATTGGTCCTTTTTATTCTTATGTTCCGCGTTTTTCTCTAAAGAAGAAGGTAGAAAGACCCCGTCCTTAACGTCCTTGGAAAGCATTCCTAGAAGATCCCGTTCCCTACGGTATTCGCACCTTATGTGGGAGTAGGTTACAAAGACCCCGCCCCTAACGTCCTGGGTTCAGCTCCACATTTTTCGCAGCACATGCACTGATTGAAGAAATGCTTCAACTAGTGATAGCTGAGGCGATTCCTCACTCTGAGTGGCTCGAGGTGTTAAGGCTGACCTTTTGGCAAAAGATTAAGCTGGCTTATGGCCTTAGTTCTGAACTGTTTGTAGGTTCGATTCCTACACGGTGCAAACGAAGCCCAGAAGCCAATCCGCGGGCAATTCTGCTGCTACAAACTGGAGCACAAATTCCGCCTCTTGCCTGCTCTGGTACGCAATTCGGCGTATTGCGCCCCGCAACGGCGACTAGTAAAGTCGTTGGATGTCCCACCGATCTTCCCTTCGAACGCTATTGGCTGTCGTGTTAATGGCGTTGTCGGTTTTTTCGGTTTTCGCCGGAGACGTTATCCCCTATCAAGAGACCGAGATAACTGGCAAGCTCTCACTCAAAAATGGGAATGTTTTTATTACCCTACCGGATGGTAATCTTGCCGTAGTGGATGGTCGTCCCTCAACAATTGAAGCGCTGAAAAGCGAAGCCGGCGCCGGTAAGGTCGTTACGCTGCGCGGAATGATTGCCGAAATGCACGGAGTGTACAAAGAATATTATGGTACTGCGTTTAGTCTGGGTCTTGATGAATTGACCATTCTCGATCCACCGGAGAACTTCCACTAAGAGGAGGGAGACCAGCCCGATCGCTGGAAAAGGCGAAAACCGAAGCTTATTCCATAATGTGGTAGCTAGGAGTGGAAGGGATCTCTTCCAGCTGTGGAGTGTGAGGTGCTGTCGGACCCGCGTTTTCGGCTCATAACAAGTTAAGGGAAATCCGATCCTGCTCGAGAATGCTGCACGCGGTGTCGATTGCTTGGCGCAAAAGAAAAACGCCGAGGTACCACGCTCGGCGTTTCGACAAGAATATATGCAGTAGATGGAGCCGCTATTGTCCTGTCTGCGCCTAATTTTTGCAATCGTATTTGGCACGCGAAAGACGCGTTAAACAATGCGCTCCGGGCTGCGGAATAAAACCAATTTCCCGCTTGACCCATGGCCATCATTTTCACCTTCCGCTATAGCAGAGACCGAGCACGCTCGTTCCGACGTCTTGGGAACGGCGCGCGTTCCCCGCAATTCAAAAGTGGTCCGAATTGCCCGATCGAGAATGGCTCTATCCATTGTGCCCATCTGAATCAGAAGGATCATATCCATCAGGTCTTTCACCCGACTGTTCGGCGCATCAGACCGCGGAACGGTGTAAGCGTGGAACTTTTCCGCAAATTGCTGCGCTTTGGAAATCGCCATGAATTAGCCTGGCGCGATGCCGGCAAAGCCGAGCCAGTCGCGTCCCTTGATTAGTTCTGTCGGCAGCACAACCGCGTCGCCAATTCCGATATCCAGCTGAAATCTCGTGAAAACCCGACCGGCGAGCATCGTTGTTAAGATTCATCGTTGGTTCAGCAATTATGAAGCCGAAAAGGCTCCCAGCTCGGCGCGTGCGCTCTGCTGCAACCGCGCGAGGATTTCGCCCGCGAATCCAGCAGCAAGGTCAGCAGGCAGAGAAATATCAATGTCCTTGGTCGTGCGAGCTGCCCGGAGGCGTAACTCCATCGCGTATCCACCTTTTAACAGCCACGGCGCATTGGGTTCTGCAAAGAAGCGGGCAAGTAAACGGTCAAAGGAAACCTGCCGCCGTAGACGCTGCAGATCGATTCCTACAGCTGCCGCTACGGATTTGAGCCGTGTCTCCAGGGCAGCGCGAAAAGCGGCCGCTGTGGCGTATTGGCGAGGACGCTCGTTCACGCAGCTCGCAGGCGTTTCCGGCCGGAAAGGAAGTCCGGCAGTTTTTGGCGATAGTGCTCAATGTCCGCGCTCGTCAGCTTTGGTCGCCATGCTTTTAGCGAGTTCCATGGCCCGCGTTAGCAAAGCTTCCATTCGCTTCACCAAGCTCGTGATTTTTCGCGTCTCAAGATCCCGGGCCATCACATCCTTGATCAGCGACCGGTTGGCGACCTGGCGCAACACACTGATGTCCTGCACAAACATTCGCGCCTGGTCCCGGTGCCGGGTAAAGGCGACGTGCAAATCTTCCCGATTCGCCATCGCCAGGAGCGACCGGTTATCTTCCACGCGGATCATTTCTGTTTTGCTTGCGCCTTGTACGTCGTCACCGCGTCACCCTGCCTTACCCGACCGTCATCGAGCCCGAGATCCAGACCCGATTCGAAGCGGATCTTGTCGCCCTCAATTGCTCTGATCGTTTGCCAGGAACCATTTTCGTAGGTCTTCCCGTCCGCCTTGATCTTCTGTGTCAAGAGCAGCACCTCGTCCGGCCCTCGTTCCAACGTTGTCCGCTCAAAAACGGCGGCCACCTGATCGAAGCTGAAATCGCGTCACCGATTCATGCACCTTGCGGGTCTCAGCAGCAAACCATAGTTTGCGGTCGCACTGGATTCTAGTTACCG
>Ga0207067_10206_pt1 | contig 18338 bp, 11 predicted proteins | sample Alteio_BWMinCont_25_FD_153484 | JGI IMG/M metagenome (GOLD analysis project Ga0207067, IMG submission 153484) | Enriched cells from forest soil in Barre Woods Harvard Forest LTER site, Petersham, Massachusetts, United States -... | ecosystem: Environmental > Terrestrial > Soil > Temperate forest >...
TGCGAAATTTATTACGTTGAAGTTTGCTTCTCTCTCGAATCTTCGTCCAAAAAATTACAAAATCGAGTTAAAGCCTTTGGATATTTTAAGCTTAAAGGATTTTGTATGTTTTTTAAAATTTCCTCTTCCTGAAGGGGCGAAAAACTGTGTGCACGTTTGCGCCCTTTTTTAATAGAGGATTTTTTAGGGGTGTCTTCTTCGTCAAGGAACATGTCTCCCCAAGAGGCGCTATTGGTTCCAAAAAATAAATTCACTTTTTCAAGGTCAAGCAAAGTCTGTTTAATCTTATAAGCGTCAATTTTTTTTACGGTAAGAAAATAATCATTGCAATCGGGAATCGGTCCCTTTATTGGCGAGTAAAGTTCATCTTCTGGCAGGCTTTCATCTATTTCATCAATCGTATGGATGGGGATTTTTCTATAGATGAGAACTGAGTTTAGAGTGATTTTTTCAAGGCTTAAATAATTAATTAATCTAAAGATGTTGTCATTATTTTTCATAGAAAATTTTAATTCCGATATTTTATCAAGATTTTTATCCAAAATACGAGAAACCTTCTCTTTAGTAGAGCTATTCCAGGTGCAACACGGTTTTAAATATTTATCTCTCAATGGAAAGTTAGGTCGTTTTATTTTATTTGATTCCTTGGGTTCCCAATAAATGTTCATGATGTTTACTCCTATTTCTATGTTCTCAACTCACCTTACGCAACATGGCGTGCATTTAGACTGAGCAAAAGCCCCGGGGTTAAACGATCGGAAAAGGGGTTGTATTTGCTCAATACACCCCCTTTTCCGATCGTTTAACCGCGGGAGCTTTGGCTTCAGTCTAAATACGCGCCATGTTGCGTAAGGTGAGTTCTCAATTTATAAACATTTTGAAAAATGTTCAAGAGATTGCGCGATTTTCAAGCCGAAAACCTGAAGAAAAGAGCAATTACACTCAGACGAATTGGGATAGAAAGGTGGAAGCAGGGACAATAATGGGTTTGTGGTGAGAAAAGCAGTTTTGATTTACAAAGGGAAGATCAAAAACGACTTGGAAAGCATGAGAAGCAACCGTTTGCTCTTGAAAATAAAAGAGAGATTTAGAGAGACCTCCGTTTGCAGATGCCTTTACTTCGACAAGAAACCATGGTTTGCCATCTTTAGTGACAAGAAAATCTACCTCCCTTTTTTCTTTGTCTCTAAGAAAATAAAGACCATAATCACCAAAGCCACGATCAGTCCAAAAATGGATAGCCTTTAATAAATGTGAGGCTATGAAATTTTCGAGTTTTTGCCCTTTATTTTCTATGATAGACCAATCCCAAAGATAGAGTTTGGGTTCTTTGAGCAAGGATCTGGAAATATTTGCTGTCCATGGTTGAATAGTGAAACAATAATAAAGCGCTTTTAAAGTGTCTATCCATCTGCGCGCTGTTTCACCGGAAATCCTCACTTTTTTTGCTAATTCAGAGAAATTAAGCAGTTGAGCTGCTTGCTCGCGCAATAGATCGGTCAAAATTTGTAGCTGACCAATTTCTTGAATGTTTGAGATGTCAGATAAATCTTCTTGAAAAAGTTGTTTTAAACGCAATTTTTTCCAACGATTGTAAAAACGAGAATTTTTTTGCAGAAAGGGTTCAGGGAATCCCCCAAAAGTGAGCAAGCTTTCTAGATCTTCATCGGAGATTTGTATTGGATTTCTAATTTCCTTATCGGAAATCATTGGATCAATGAGCTCTCTAATAGAAAGAGGATGGAGGCGATAGAGAAAATACCTTCCCATCATGCTGTCGCCTCCAAAATTTAAAATATCTAGTCTAGCGCTACCAGTTACGATGATTTTTACTAAGCTTCCGTACACATCAAAAAAACCTTTTAAGAAATCCTTCCAATGAGAAAATTTGTGAATTTCATCAAACACGACAATAGGAATTTTATCTCTAAGAATATGCAATTGCATTTGCTTTGCTACAGCTTCCTGTCCAGCAATGATCAAAAGTCGGTGGGCCTGATTATCCCAATTAAAATAGTAGTGGTTTGGATTTAAAGAAGAAGCTTCTAAGCTGGTTGTTGTCTTACCTACTTGCCTAGGCCCCATCAAAAACAGCATTTGCCTGTTCTGTTCCAAGTGTTCTTCGATCACCCGCTCATATACCCTTCTCATAATCCACCTTGGCTTGCTGACTTTTTATAACACCATCTTATTTTAGTCAAGACTTTTATCAGATGCGTCTTATTTTAGTCGAGATCATGCACGGAATTACTTTAAACTATCTGGTGATGTCTGAGGACGATTCTGCATAACTGCATAACTTTAGAACTCACCTTACGCAACATGGCGCGTAAGGTGAGTAAATAAATTTCTCGGAAGGGGTGAAAAACCCCTTCCTGCGAAATTTATTACGCTGAAGTTTGCTTCTCTCTCGAATCTCCGTCCAAAAAATTGCAAAGTCGAGATAATAAAAAGTTGCGTGATTAGATCTCTATTCCACTGTCACTGATTTCGCCAGATTCCGTGGTTGATCAATATCTGCTCCCCTTAACTGAGCAATATAATATGCAAGCAATTGATTGGCGATAGTGACTGGGATAACAGCCAATTCATCGGAAGATGAAGGGAGGTAAATGACATCGTCTGCGATCTCTTCTAAATGCTTATCTTCTTTGTTAGTTATTGCAAGGATTTTTCCATTACGCGCCTTAATCTCCATGAGATTACTTAGTAGTTTTTCATAGGTCATCCGATTGGCACATAATGCCACTGTGGGACAATTTTCACTAATCAGTGCAATGGGTCCATGCTTCATTTCACCTGCTGGATAGCCATTGGCATTAATATAAGAAATTTCTTTTAATTTAAGTGCCCCCTCCAAACTAGTGGGATACATGTAGCGACGACCGATGAAGAAAAAGTTGTCATACTGAGCATATTTGTGCGCAAGCTTCTCAATAAAGGTCGCTTGATTTAAGACAGCTTGCACTTGATCAGGCAGGCAAAGAAGCTGATCCAAAAACTTTTGCCCTTCTGTTTTGTTCATATGACGCATTCTAGCCATAAGGAGGGTGAAGAGGGAGAGAACGACCACTTGACTAGTAAAAGCTTTAGTTGAACAAACCCCAATTTCCGCTCCAGCTTTCAAGAAAATAGTACTTTCTGCCTCACGTGTTAAGGTCGATCCATGAACATTACACAATGCTAAAACTTTGGCTCCCTTAGCCCTCACTTCACGTACTGCAGCTACTGTATCAGCCGTTTCACCCGATTGGCTGATCGCAATTACAAAAGTCCCAGGAGGGACAATGGGATTTTTATAACGAAACTCTGACGAAATTTCTACCTGAACGGGAATGCGCGCTAATTCTTCCAACATATAAGAAGCAACATAGCCAGCATGTAATGACGTCCCACAACCTAAAATCAGGATTCGCTCGACCCCTAATAAGTCACTATGTGCAAATGTTAATTCATCAAAAATGGCGGTTCCATATTCTGAATGAAAACGACCCAATAAAGCATTGCGAATGGTTTGCGGTTGCTCATGAATTTCTTTCAACGTGTAAGTCTCAAAATCACCTTTTGACGTTTCGATAACGTCATGCACAAGGGTCTGAGTTTCTTTATCGATAGGCTCTTCTGTTGAATAAATCTGCCAACTATCGGTTTTAACCACAGCAATTTCAGAGTTAGAAAGATAGATAACCTGTTGAGTATAAAAAGCAAATGCATTTGGATCTGAGGAAATAAAAGTTTCATGTTTACCAATTCCAATCACCAAAGGGGCTTCATGAGCAACAGCAACAATCTGATCTGGATGGTTGCGATGCACAACAGCCAAAGCATAGGCACCAATTAGCTGAGGAACCGTTTTTTGAACTGCCTCAAGAAGATCTCCTTGATAATGACTGGAAATTAAATGGGCAATGACCTCTGTATCTGTATCGGAAACAAATTGAATACCTTTTTCCTTTAATTGCTTACGCAAGATATCGTGGTTCTCTATGATGCCATTATGCACGACAGCTAGTGAATGTTCCGTATCCAAAAGGGGGTGTGCGTTTGCGTTTGTCACTTTACCATGAGTCGCCCATCGGGTTTGAGCAATAGCTGCAGGAATATTCCACTGTTTTTTCTTGACAGCCGCTTCTAAAATAGAAACTTTTCCCACCTCTTTGCAAAAAACAATTTGATTGTTCTCTACAGCTGCTAAACCTGCTGAATCATAGCCACGATATTCCAAACGTTTGAGTCCATCAATGACCACATTGACCGAATTTCTAGGGCCTATATATCCAAAAATACCGCACATATCCTATCCTTTTGCACTTCCTTTGACGCCAATTTCATCACAAATAAACTGAGCCACTCCTTGAGCCAGCTGAGTCACTTGCTTTTGCTTACTTCCCTCAACCATGACCCTACAAATATTTTCGGTTCCGGAATAGCGAACGAGAATGCGCCCATTATCTCCTAAAACTTTCTCTACATTTTGAATGGCTTCAGTCACTTTTTGAAGGGATTCAAGAGGAGGTTTTGAAGCAACCCTCACGTTGACACATGTTTGTGGAAAACGATGAACAAAAGCAGCTAAATCGGACAACTTGGCATCGGTTTCAATCATAATACGTAAAACTTGCAGAGCACATACAAGCCCGTCTCCTGTTGTATTATGATCAAGAAAAATCACATGTCCACTCTGTTCTCCACCTAAATTTGCCTCATGCATTAACATATCTTGAATCACATAGCGATCACCAACTTGTGATTTAATCACATTAATTCCCAAATTTTCCATGGCTTTAATGAATCCCAAATTACTCATTACCGTTCCAACAACGCAATTATTTTTCAGTAATTTCTTTTTTAACATATCACGAGCACAAATGGCTAAAATCGTATCTCCATCGATAATCTGAGCATTTTCATCCACCATAATCACCCGATCTGCATCACCATCTAACGCGATTCCCACATCTGCCTGATGCTCAATAATCCCTTTTTGAACGACAGCGGGATGTAAAGAGCCACACCCTTGATTAATATTCAATCCATCAGGTTTAACGCCATAGCTATATACTTTGGCATCAAGCTCTCGAAAAACCAGTGGAGCAACTCTATGGCTTGCTCCATTGGCACAATCCAAAACAATGCTTAAATTTTTTAATGATTTTCCACGTGGAAAAGTGGCTTTGACAAATTCAATATAACGGCCATCGGCATCAATAATTTTTGTGTTTCGACCAAGGTCGTTATCTTCTGGTAAACAATCTTTAAAATCATTTTTTTGAACAATCGCTTCTATTTCTTTTTCCCACAGATCGGGAAGTTTAAATCCTTCAGAATCAAAAAATTTAATACCATTATCATAATAAGGATTATGCGAGGCAGAAATGACAATCCCCGCATCTGCTCGATAAGCACGGGTAATAAAAGCGACTCCTGGAGTGGGTAAGGGACCCACCATTAATGTATCGACCCCCATTGAGCATAAACCTGAAATAAGGGCATTTTCAAACACATAACATGACAAACGAGTGTCTTTTCCAATGACGACACGTGCCTTTCCTGAAGAGCGGCAACGCAATAATTTACCAGCTGCTCGCCCCAAAGCGAGTGCAATTTCAGGAACCATGGGAAGTTGATTTGCTTTTCCCCTCATTCCATCTGTTCCAAAAATTTTAAATGTTTGATTGTTTGCCATTTGCTTTAAACCTCATGCGGGGAATTTTATCTTTTTGTACTATAACAGAAGCGATTTTAATTTAAAACTCACCTTACGCAACATGGTGCTAAAACTTAGGTGAGTTTAAAATTCTTCCAAAACTTTCCATAATTCTTTAGAACGCGACCCCTTAAGGAGGACAACATCCGAACTTCTTAGCTCATCCTTTAGAGAAGCGACCAAATCGGCCCGCTTTTGAAAGAGTTGTACTGGACGTCTCGCTTCCTTCCAAACTTCGTAAATGGGATAACACTCCTCTCCCAAACAATACATATGTTCCACGTGTTCTAATGAAAATTCACCTACTCGTTGATGACAATCATGAGAAAAAGCTCCAAGCTCCATCATACTTCCCAATACCGCGATTTTCCTCCCTTTTCCTTTAGGTTGCGGCAAAGATTCTAGAGCTGCTTTAACAGACATTTCAGCTGCGTTATAGGAATCATTGAGAAATAATATGTTGCGATGATGAATAAATTGCAATCTGCGCTCAGGCAAAGTCATTAAAGAGAGTCCTTTGTTTATCGCCTCCCAACTCACATGAAAATGACGGGCAACCGCAATAGCCGCTAATAAATTATGAAAATTATGTTTTCCAGGAATCGGAAACTGTTCTAATTGAATGGCTAACCGTTCTATTTTTGCATGCAATAATGGCTGATTTTGAGAAAAGTCTAAAAAATAATCAGCTTCAGAAGAAGTTGTTGAAAAAGAAATTTTATGAGAGGGGCTGGCGTGGCAAATAGCGGAATAATTTACGATATCGTGATGAATAACTCCCAATTGAGTGCTGGGATGAGAAAAAATTTCTCCTTTTGTCCAAGCGATCTCCTCAATTGTTTCGAAATGACAAGCGTGCACCAGAGCTACTGTTGTTACTACTGCCACTTCAGGAGGAGCTATCTGAACCAGCCGAGCGATATGCCCAGGTAATGTCATCCCCATCTCAATCACAAAGATCTCTTCATCGCCCGTTGAATGATTAAGAATCGCTAACGGCACCCCCACTTGCGAATTATGATTTCCAGGAGAGGCCACCACTCGATATTGTGTGGACAATAAAAGATTAATAAATTCTTTAGTTGTCGTTTTTCCTAGAGATCCCGTGATTGCCACTATACGTGTAGTGCTACGGGAAAGAGCTATTCTTGCAATTTCCTGCAGGGCTTGAAGCGGATCATCTACCTGAAATAGATATAAGCCATAAGAATTTCCATGATATTCTTTGGATACGACTGCCGCTAAAGCTCCTTTTTGCTGAACCTCTTGCAAAAATAAATGGCCATCCACCCGCTCACCTTTCAAAGCAAAAAACAATTCCCCTTCCTTCAAAAAACGAGAGTCAACACAATAACCTTGAATGGCGATAGAAGGATAGATTTGCTGACAATTTAAAATTTGGCTAATTTGAGTCAAAGTCATTGTGCGCATAAGGGATCCCTTGATTTATCCTAGAAATGGCAGTTCAAATTTATCACTCACTAACTCACCTTACGCAACATGGCGTGCATTTAGACTGAGCCAAAGCCCCGGGGTTAAACGATCGGAAAAGGGGGTGTATTTGCTCAATACACCCCCTTTTCCGATCGCTTAACCGCGGGAGCTTTGGCTTCAGTCTAAATACGCGCCATGTTGCGTAAGGTGAGTCACTAAAGTGAGTTTATCAAAAAGATTAGGGATTGCCTTATTTTTGAACAATAGATATAATGTCGTTAGACTATACTTACTCACCTTTACGCAACATGGCGCGTATTTAGACTGAAGCCAAAGCTCCCGCGATTAAGCGATCGGAAAAGGGATACTATTGTGAGTAAGGCTCAGTCTAAATGCATGCCATGTTGCGTAAGGTGAGTATACTTAGACTTTTATAGGGAGGAAAAAGTGAAATGAATTGGAAAAACTTCAATTGGGGACCGGGTTTATTCCTGATTATTTACCAAAGCTGTTTGCTGATCGCATTACCTTTTTATTTTTATTATGATTTTCCTGGTTGGAAAATGATTTTAGCTTCAGTCATACTTTTGTATCTAACAGGACTGAGTATTACCGCCGGTTACCATCGCTTTTACTCGCATCGTAGTTACCGCACTAAACCTATTGTCGAAAGTATATTACTCTTTTTTGGTGCTATGGCCGGCCAAGGAAGCGCTCTCCGTTGGTCTTTTGATCACCGTTTACATCATGCCCATGTTGATACGGATCAAGACCCTTATTCTATTAATAAAGGATTTTGGTACGCTCACTGCTTATGGATTCTAGAAAAACCAAGAGTGATTGATCCAAAAGTTGTCCCAGATTTAATGAGAAATCGGTTAGTGCAGTTCCAGCATCGACACATCAACCTCTTGATGGCAATATCCAATGTCATTGCTTTTTTTGTTGTAGGTTGGCTCCTTAACGATTATGTAGGGGCATTTTTTCTTGCATGCTGGACCCGTTTATTTGCTTTGCATCATTTTACATGGTTCATCAATTCACTTGCTCATACATGGGGAGACAAGCCTTTCTGCCAAGAACAAACAGCTGTTAACAATTGTATTATTGCTTTTCTCACTTTTGGTGAAGGTTATCACAATTTTCATCATACCTTTGCAAATGATTACCGAAATGGAATTCGGTGGTTTCACTTTGACCCGACTAAATGGTTGATTTGGGGATTAAATAAAGTTGGTCTTACAAGTGATCTTAGACAGATAGATTCCTATACAATTAAAAAGCGAATGGTCTTACAGCGTAAAGAATTATTGATTGAACGAATCTGCGATCTTTGGTATGTCAAAAAAGATGAATTAGAGAAAAAAATATTAGAGCTCTCTGATAGTATTGTCGAAAAGATCGCAGAAGCTAATCGTTTAAGAGAATACTACAAACAAGCCCGTAAAGAGGGACAAAAACGAGAAATATTGAAAAAAGTTAAACAAGATCTCTATCAACTTAAGCGTAGCCTCAAACAAGACTGGCGTCAATGGGTGCATTTATCTCGCAATATTTTACGCCTTAAACCTCTGAGTGTCTAAGTAAAAACAGGAAATTGAAAAATCAAAAAAAACAAATTTTTAAAATTTACAACTTCTTCAAAAGAAAAGCTTGACCAAATCAACGATTATTGTGTATAACGCTACCTTTAAACGGTGGCATAGCCAAGTGGTAAGGCAGAAGCCTGCAAAGCTTCCATCCCCCAGTTCAAATCTGGGTGCCACCTTTTTTATTCTTGTGTGAAAATTGTGTTATACCTTATCGCAACACCTATTGGCAATCTTGCCGACATCACCTTCCGAGCGATTGAAATCCTCAAGTCATGCGATTATATTCTATGTGAAGACACCCGTCACAGCGCCATTCTTTTAAATCACTACGCTATTCATAAGCCTCTCAAAAGCTATCATAAGTTCAACGAATCTTTCAGAACAGAATCTGTTTTAGAAGATTTAGAATCAGGGAAAATTATTTGTTTAATTTCCGATGCAGGGACACCAGGTATTTCAGATCCAGGAGCTGATTTAGTCAAACAATGCATTGAACGGAACCTTCCCCTGACCGCGCTCCCAGGCCCCTGCGCTGCCATTCAAGCACTTATTTGCTCTGGATTACCCACAGAACGTTTCCAGTTTTGGGGATTTCTAACCCGCAAAGAAAATGAATTAAAACGGGAGATGCAAATAATTTTAGATTATCAGGGGACTACCATTTGTTATGAATCCCCTCATCGTCTATTAGACACTTTGAAAATCATTGAGATAATGCAGCCCCAACGTCTTTTAACTGTAGGACGGGAACTGACAAAAAAATTTGAAGAAACAGTAAGAGGGACTGCTACAGCTCTGATCGCACATTGGCAAAATAACCTCTTGAAAGGGGAAATTACTCTTTTAATTTCACCATCCCCATCTGAAAGCCACCAAGATTGGTCGACATGGACACCCGAAGAGCACGTGGAATGGGCTCAACAAACCTATACTTTAAATCGCAAAGAGGCGATTAAATTAGTCGCTGAGCTTAGGGGTGTTCCAAAACGACAAGTTTATCAAGAATTGATTAAAAAATAGGGAAAACATGAAAGATACGCAAACTAAGACTTTTGATCACTTCTTACATCCTTATTTGTTTGTTCTCAAAGAGGGAAATGAAATTCACGATGATTTCCTTGATTATTCACTCCTCCTTCTTCAAGTGGGCCAACCAGACGTTCTCCCCTCTCCTCAAAATTTAAAATCTGTCCCCACCGTAACCCTTCAATTGCTCAGAAGATAAGGGACTGTGAAAGAATAATTTACTCACCTTACGCAACATGGCGTGCATTTAGACTGAGCCAAAGCCCCGGGGTTAAACGATCGGAAAAGGGGTTGTATTTGCTCAATACCACCCCTTTTCCGATCGTTTAACCGCGGGAGCTTTGGCTCAGTCTAAATGCACGCCATGTTGCGTAAGGCGAGTAAATACGCGCCATGTTGCGTAAGGTGAGTAATTTAAACGATTGGATTGAGCGAAAGCTCCCGGGGTTGAATCGATCGAAAGAGCTCTACCGAACACAAACTTAGCACTTCAAATACTGGTTTGCTAAAAATATCAAATTCCCCCTTGCAAAATTCGTTTTCTTTCTCTAAACTATAACTTCTTTTATGAACGATTTTGATTTTATGAGATTATAGATCTTAACTAGGAGCACCTATGTCAACAACACCAAAAGAAATTATTTTCGAAGAAGAAGCACGCAATTATCTACTAACAGGGATTAAAAAGCTGGCTGACATCGTCGCATTTACCTTAGGTCCTAAAGGACGTAATGTCGGTCTCGAAAAAAGCTGGGGAGCTCCTACAATCACAAATGATGGAGCAAGCATTATTCGCGACATTCAACTCCCAAATAAATATGAAAATATGGGCGTTGCAATGGCTAAAGAAGTTGTACAAAAAATTAAAGACAAATGTGGCGATGGGACAACGACGGGAACTCTTTTATTACGTGCTTTAGTGGAAGCAGGAGTTAAAAATATCTCTTCCGGTGCAAGTCCTATTGGACTCAAGCGTGGAATCGATAAAGCTGTAGAGGCTGTGGTCAAAGAAATTGAAAAGAGGGCAATTCCAGTGAAAACAAAACTGGAAAAACGAAATGTTGCTACAGTTTCTGCATCAGGTAATCAAGAAATTGGCGATCTTATTGCTGAAGCCATGGAAAAGGTTAGCAATTCAGGTGCGATTACAATTGAAGAGGGAAAAACAACTGAAACAACCATTGAAGTTGTGAAGGGAATGAAGTTTGACCGAGGTTACATTAGCCCTTATCTATGCACAAATCTCGAAAAAATGACCATTGAAATGGATCAAGCTCAGATCTTATTGGTCGATAAAAAAATTTCAAACATTCATGAACTCCTTCCTATTCTCCAATTTATTGCCTCTGCGGGTCGTGAACTTTTAATTATCGCAGAAGATATTGAAGGAGATGCTTTATCTACACTGGTTGTGAATAAATTACGTGGAACACTTAAAGTGGCTGCTGTCAAAGCACCGGGTTTTGGAGATCGTCGCAAAGCAATCTTACAAGATATCGCTGTCCTAACTGGAGCCACAGTAGTTTGTGAAGAGATTGGAATGTCATTAAAGGAAATCCCCACCTCCACTATGGGCTCTGCAGAAAAAGTCACGATTACAAAAGAGACGACAACTATTGTGGGAGGAACAGGGGATGTTGAACAAATTAAGGGACGAATTAAACAATTAGATAACGAAATTTCCTTAAGTAAGAGTTCTTACGATACCGAAAAACTCGAAGAGCGCAAAGCTAAATTAAGTGGTGGCGTTGCTGTGATTCGCGTAGGAGCTGCAACTGAGACGGAAATGAAACAGAAAAAGCAAATGTTTGATGACAGCCTTAACTCTACGCGTGCCGCTCTGGAAGAGGGAATTGTCCCGGGTGGAGGTGTTGCTCTTCTTAACGCAAGTAAAGTCATTAAAAACCTAAAACTCGAAGGTGATGAAGCAGTAGGGGCTAAAATTGTTCTTTATGCATGTGAAGCGCCCATTAAACAAATTGCTTCTAATGCAGGATTTGATGGAAGTGTCATTCTCAATGACATCCTAAATTCTCCTAATAATTTTGGATTCAATGCGTTAACGGATAAAGTAGAAGATCTTGTCGCTGCTGGAGTCATTGACCCTGCCAAAGTGATTAAAAATACTTTAACTTATGCTGCTTCGACAGCGGGTATCGTTCTTCTTTCTGAAGCGCTTATTACTGATGCAGACGAAGAAGAGGAAGAAGCGAAAAAATAACTCACCAACGAGGTGAAACCAGATCGAAGCGAAGCGGTCTAAGGGGCTGTGAAGTAATAATTTACAGTCCCTTAACGGATGTTCCCCTTTTTAATGGAGTGCTTTTTTTTAGACCTACCAACCTCCGCCGAGCGCTTGTATCAATTGGATGGTTGCAATATAGCGATATCCCAACATCAAATTGACATTGACCTCATAATTCAGCCAATCTCTTTCCGTATTTGCCACATTAATATAGTAAGTGACACCCAACTGATAACGATCCAAATAAAGTTGATTCGTCTTTTGGGCCCATTGAGAGGTGCGTAACGCAATTTCATATTGTTTTGCATAAGAATCGAGATCGACCAAAGCATTTTCAACTTCTTGAAAAGCGGTTAACACTTGCTGTTGATAGCTACCGCTTGCTTGTCTGAATCGCTCGGTTTGCAATCTTAAATTATAGTAAATCGCACCTCCATCAAAAATCAATTGATTGATTTGAACACTATCCATCCAATATCGGCTCATTGAACTCAAAAAATCTTTAAAAATGGGGCTTTGAAAGCCTCCGGCAGCCGTGAGAGTCAAAGAAGGAAAAAATTGAGAATAGGCATTCTTGACTAAAGCGTGTTCAGATCGTATTCGATATTCCGCTTCAACGATATCAGGCCGGCGCAAAAGAACCTCTGAAGGGATCCCTTCCGGTATGCAGGGAGGTATTGACCTAAGAGGGGCATGTTCTATAGAGAATTCAGAAGCAGGCATGCCAATTAAAACTGCGATAAGATTTTCAAGCACTTTGCGCTGACGTAGAGTTTCTTCGTATTGGGCTTGCACAATCTCCACCTCTTCTGCAGCAAGAGTGACATCAGCATAAAATGTTATTTCTTCTTCGTAGCGCGCTTGATTGATTTCAAGAGCCTTCTCTCGAGTTTTAACCGTTTGCTTAAGTAGCTCAATTTGAGTATCTGCGGCACGCAGCTGATAATAAGTGATTGCTAAATTCGAGGTCAGACTTAGCATTATCGCTTCATAATCTTTTTTCTGAGCCAACCAATCATAATTAGCGGATTGATACTTATCCCTTATTTTACCCCATAAATCCACTTCGTAACTCATATTCACTGGAAGATAATATAGCATTTCATGAACGCGAAAAGGGATTCCAACCGAACCATTGATACCATTGACACTATTTTTGTTAACGTAATTTTTGATCAACTCCATTGTATTTGTGGTCAGAGGATTCAACGCGATTTGTGGATAAAAATTCGAGGCAGCAATCCCTTTAAGGGCCCGAGCCTCTTGAGTTCTTTCAAAAGCAACTAGAAGATCGCGATTTTTTTCCATGGCAAGAGCTTCCAACTCTTCAAGCTTCGAATCATTAAAAATCTGCCACCAATAATCCAAACAGCAAAACGGGTCATTTTCATTCAAATCTTTGCTTTGACATGCTTCTTCTTGTTTGTTTTTCCATTCTGATGGAACTTCGACTGAAGGGGGGACATAGGGTGGACCGACGGAGCAGCTTGTCATCCAAATGAAGAAGAATAGACAAAAGAAAGATCTATACACAAACAACCTCAAGAATTGGGATTAAGGTTCTCACTCATCGAATATTATTTGCAAAATCATTTTTTAAAAAGTATATTAGAAACTCACCTTAGGGATTGTATATAAATAACTTTTACAATTCTCGAGTGAAAAATCGGTTCATCTCGAGATGATTTCTCCTCAGAGGTATGACCTAATACTCTCCTCGGAGAAATCATCACGACCTGAACCGCATTTCTACTCGATAATTGTAAAAGTTATTTATATACGATCCCTTACACAACATGGCGCGTATTTAGACTGAAGCCAAAGCTCCCGCGGTTAAGCGATCGGAAAAGGGGGTGTATTGAATAAATACACCCCCTTTTCCGATCTTTAACCCCGGGGCTTTGACTCAGTCTAAATGCACGCCATGTTGCGTAAGGTGAGTTAAAAACTCACCTTAGGGAGTTAGAAACTTTAAACAAACAATATTTTTATATAGATTGTGTGGATTGTAGAACTTGCGCTTAGGCGTCCCTATACTTTTGTTGTGATTGCAATTTTAATCGCGGTCTTAAGCTCATTTTTTTTATTTGTCACTCCTAAAGATATTTTCCCCAATATCAACATTCCAATAGTAAGCGTGATTTGGTCATATGCGGGACTCCCTGCAGAGGAATTTGCTGAAAGGATCACAACATATGGTGAATATACTCTTTCCAATAATGTGAATGATATCGAAAAAATTGAATCACAGACGGTTGATGGCATTGGACTCATTCGACTTTACTTCCAACCTAACGCTAATATTCCAACAGCAATAGCAGAGGCCACAGCTTCTTCGCAATCCATTTTAAAACGGATGCCTCCCGGTATTCTTCCTCCTGTGATTTTGCGTTATTCTTCAAATACAGTCCCTATTGTTCAAATGATCCTATCCGGATCGTCTCACGTGACAGAAGCGGAACTTTACGATTTTGGAAACTGGCGCCTTAGACAATACATGGCCTCTGTTCGAGGGGCAACATTACCCACCCCTTTTGGCGGAAAGGTGCGTCAATTGATGGTTGATGTGGACTCAACAGCGCTTCAAGCGCGTGGTTTATCTGCAAGAGATGTCAATGAAGCCCTTGTCAATCAAGTGTTGACAGTACCGGTTGGAGATTCTAGAATTGGCAATTTTGACTATCGAGTTAACGTGAATAACACCCCGGTAAAACCGGAATCTTTTAATGACATTCCAATCGCAACTAAAGACAATAAGCTTATCTTTTTACGCGATGTGGGGTTTGCCCACGACGGATTTGCCCCTCAAACAAACATTGTGCGACACAATGGGTCCCGTGCGGCAATGGTAGAAATCTTGAAGAATGGCGCCGCTTCAACTCTTGACATCATCAATCAAATTAAAGAGCTTCTCCCAACCCTCCGCGCTTCAGCACCTGAGGGAATGAACATTGACTTGATTTTTGATCAGTCGATCTTCGTTAAAAAAGCGATTGAAGGAGTCGTTGTCGAAGGAGGATTGGCCGCCCTTTTGACAGGTTCAATGGTTCTGATATTTTTAGGAAGCTGGCGAAGCACCCTGATTGTCTTGATTTCCATCCCCTTGTCTATTATGGCATCGATTATTGTTTTAAGCCTAATTGGGGAGACTCTCAATATTATGACTTTGGGCGGCCTTGCTTTGGCTATAGGAATTTTAGTGGATGATGCCACTGTCGCTATTGAAAATATCCATCGTAATATGACCTCTGGCAAGCCTTTAGAACAGGCTATTCTGGATGGTTCTTATGAAGTAGCCATCCCCGCTTTTGTCTCAACCTTATCCATTTGCATTGTTTTTTTGCCAGTTGTTCTCCTAGTAGGACCCTCAAAATTTTTATTTACCCCTTTTGCTTTGGCAGTTGTCTTTGCAATTTGTGCTTCGTATTTCTTCTCTCGTACTCTAGTTCCTGTCATGATCAAGTTCATCATCCCCTCCGAAATGTATCTTTATACAGGGGGTGGACCGAAAACTGCTCTAGATCGCTATCACGTCAAATTTTCAGAATTTTTTCATCGTTTCCGAACTTCATATGGTTCATCTCTTCAATGGGCTTTGGAGAATCGCATTTTTATGCTCATTATTTTCGGCTTACTCTTTGCCAGCACTTTATTTATTATCCCGTTTATTGGACAAGATTTTTTCCCCTCTATCGATGCAGGACTTCTTCGCTTGCATGTCAAAGCTCCTTCCGGAACAAGAATTGAAGTCACAGAAGAGATCTTTGCAAAAGTAGAAAAAGCAATGAGGGAAATTATCGATCCAGACAACGTTGAAATGCTCATGGATAATATAGGATTAAATCCAGTTCCTTATACACTTGCATTCGGAGATAATGCAACCGTTGGAACATATGATGGAGAAATATTAGTTTCTCTTAAACCAACAAAAAAATATTCAACGCAGCAATATATGGCTATGCTTCGAACACAATTAAGAGAAAAATTTCCTGATTTACTCTTTTACTTTCAGCCTGCCGACATGGTGAATCAAATTCTTAATTTGGGTCTCCCCACACCTATTGACGTAAGAGTCATCGGATATGATAAACAAAATAATTTAAGTATTGCTCAGCAACTCGTGGAGGAAATTTCTCATGTTCCTGGTACTGCTGACACTCATCTTCATCAAGTGGTCGACTTCCCCGAATTATTTTTGACAATGGATAGAATGCAACTCGCTTATGCGGGCCTCAATCAAACCGACGCCGCCCGCGATATCCTAATCAATTTTAGCGACAGCACAACAGTTTCTCCAAATTTCTGGCTCGATAAAAATAGCGGTGTCCCCTATCTCATTGCCGTACAAAATCCCAAATACCGCGTAAATACTGTAGAAGAATTACTTCATATCCCTATCTCAAGCCCCTTGACTAAACAATCTCAGCTCCTGTGCGATCTTTGCACCCTAGAACGCCGCTCCACCGTTGGAGTGGACAATCATTTTAATATTCAACCAGTTTATGATATATATGCCAATGTTCAGAATCGTGATCTTGGAGGTGTTGCTTCTGATATTCAAAAAATTGTGGATAGGTATCAGAAGAAAATGAAGCCGGGCAACGAAATCGTTGTCAGTGGACTTGTCTCCAATATGAAAACAGCTTTTAGCAAATTAGGGATCGGCTTCATTTTTGCAATCATGCTAGTTTACTGCATTATGGTGATCAATTTTCAATCTTGGCTTGATCCTTTCGTTATTATTATGGCTTTACCTGGGGCCTTCACAGGAATTATCTGGAGTTTATTCCTGACTGGAACAACGTTCAATATTCCTTCCCTTATGGGAGCCATTATGAGCGTAGGAGTAGTCACTGCCAACAGCATTTTATTGGTCACATTTGCCAATTTCCAACTCAAATCTGGAAAAACAAATATTCAAGCCATTCATACATCTGCCATGGCAAGAATTAGACCTATTTTAATGACAGCTCTTGCAATGATTGTAGGGATGATTCCGATGGCTTTTTCCTTAGGGACTGGCGGCGAACAAAATGCACCTTTGGGAAGAACTGTCATTGGAGGTCTGGCTATTGCAACATTGACGACACTATTTTTTGTTCCCGTGATTTTCTCATACTTACGGCATAAAGAAAACCCCTATCTCCACTCCAAATCAAAACCCTATATTCCACCTGAAGACCAAAATCTTGAAAGCAAAGGAATAGACTGAGATGGAAAAAGATAAGCCAAATAGAGACAAATCATATCGATGGCTTTTAATTCTTAGCATAATATCCATTCTTTTCCTTTTATTTTTGTGGGGCTGGATTCCTCGTTATTATAATAAGGAGAAGATTGATGCTCTCGCATCTGCAGACCCCTTGCCTAAAGTGGTATTGATGCAAATTAAACCCAATAAGAAACCGATCGAACTCATTTTGCCCACCTCCGCTCAAGCTTGGCACATCACTCCGATATGGTCGAGAGTCAATGGTTATTTAATCCGTTATTTAGTCGATATTGGGGATGTTGTAAAAGAAGGAGATTTATTAGCTGAAATCGACACTCCAGAAGTTGATCAACATGTTGCACAAGCTTATGCTGATCTTCAAAGTGCAATTGCAGAAAGAGACATTGCCAAAATTACAAGTGACCGTTGGCAACGTTTATGGAATAAGAATTCAGAAGCAGTCTCTAAGCAAGAAGTCGATCAATACACCGCAAACTATGCAGCCGCTGAAGCAACCGTGATTGCAAATGAAAAGAATGTCGCAAAACTTGTTGCTCAACAGCAATTCAAAAACATCTATGCCCCTTTTGATGGTATCATTATCCAACGCAATATAGACCTTGGGTCATTGATCTATGGAACTGTCAATGGAAATTCACAAGAACTTTTTCAATTAGCTCAAACTCACACCATCCGTTTTTTTGTTGATGTTCCACAAAATTATTTTAGGCAAATCAAAGAAGGGATAACAGCTGACGTGATCGTTCAAGAATTTCCAGACAAAATTTTCAAAGGAACTGTCACTCGTTATGCTAAGGCATTGGATCCCGTTGCACGAACTTTACTAACGGAAGTGGATGTTGAAAACAAAGAGGGAATTTTATATACAGGCTTATTTGCACAACTAAAATTTCTTATCCATCCAGAGACAATTAATTTTATCATTCCAACTACAGCCCTTATCATTCACTCTGGTTATCCCCATGTCGCCATTATCGATGATCATCAAATTGTCCATCTCAAACAAGTTGCCATCGGCCGCGATTATGGCAGTCACGTTGAAATCACCTTAGGCCTTCAAAAAAATGACCGTATTGTTACCATTCCATCTGACCAAGTTCA
>Ga0207067_10209_pt1 | contig 18159 bp, 16 predicted proteins | sample Alteio_BWMinCont_25_FD_153484 | JGI IMG/M metagenome (GOLD analysis project Ga0207067, IMG submission 153484) | Enriched cells from forest soil in Barre Woods Harvard Forest LTER site, Petersham, Massachusetts, United States -... | ecosystem: Environmental > Terrestrial > Soil > Temperate forest >...
GTAAAAGCCATGGAAGCGGACGAAAAGGGTCAGCTTGCTTACGTTGATCTGGCGAGAACCTTCGGCATTCTAAAAAATAGCAACTATAAGGGCTATTGCTCGATGGAATTCGACAGCCCCGGCGATCCTTACAAGGGAACCTCGGATCTTATCGAAAAGACCGTTCAATATCTCTCCTGAAGCCGGCGATCCCGCAACGACCCCAACAAGAAAGATTCTTTCCTTCTTCCGGCCGGCCCCTCTCGCTTGCAGCCCGGAGAGCAGGTTCGTATACTGGCGGCCCGGCCAAAAGGCGAGTCTGGCGGACCGGTCAGTCGAGTTTCCTGTAACGGGGTAGCCCGCCAGCCATCTCTCTCGGCCCGCGAAATCGGTCTTGAGGATCCTTCCGAGGCCGAAGTGTGAATGGTTCGTTGCTTTCACTGCCGTCGCCGCCTCAAAGGAGCGTTCCGCCATGTCGCCAGCCCCAGTACCGGAAGAGATGAATGTCTATCAGAACGCAGAAGCGCGCTTCGAAGTGGCCGCGCAGAAACTGGGACTCGAGCAAGGCCTCTACCGCTATTTGAAGTATCCCAAAAAAGAAATCACTCTGTACATTCCCGTCGGTATGGACAATGGTCAACTCGATGTGTTCGTCGGCTATCGCGTGCTTCATTCCACCGTCCGCGGACCCGGCAAAGGCGGCATTCGCTTTGCCCCCGATGTTTCCCTCGACGAAGTTCGGGCTCTGGCCACGTGGATGACCTGGAAGTGCGCCGTTGTGAACATTCCGTTCGGCGGCGCCAAAGGGGGCATCATTTGCGATCCCCGCAAGCTATCGCGCGGCGAACTAGAACGCCTCACTCGTCGTTACACGGCCGAACTGGCCGACTGGCTCGGCCCAGAGCGCGACGTCCCCGCCCCGGATATCGGCTCCAACGAGCAGACCATGGCCTGGGTGATGGACACCTATGCCATGCACGTCGGTGAAGCCACAACCGCTGTCGTCACCGGCAAACCCATCGAACTGGGCGGCTCTGCCGGAAGACGCGAAGCCACCGGACGCGGCGTCATGATTTGCTGCGACAAAGCTCTCGCCAAGCTCGGCATCAAAAAAGAAGGCTGCCGCGTGGTAGTCCAGGGTTTCGGCAACGTAGGCTCCCTGGCCGCCCAACTCATGCAAAAAGCCGGCTATAAAATCGTCGGCCTCGCCGATATCGGCGGCGGCCTCTACAACGAAAACGGCTTCGACATTTCGAAAATGATTGACTGGGTCTACACCCAGAAAAGACCGCTTCAAGATTTCCCAGGCGGCGGCACGAAAATGTCCGCCCGTGACGTTCTTTTCCAGCCGTGTGAAATCGCCATCCCCGCCGCGATTGAAAATCAAATCACGGAACAAAACGCCCATCAGGTCCAGGCGCGCATTCTGTGCGAAGGCGCCAACGGCCCAACCACCTGGCAAGCCGATGCGATTGTCGACGCCAAGGGCATCTTCACCGTGCCCGATATTCTCGGCAATGCCGGCGGTGTCACGGTCAGCTATTTTGAATGGGTCCAGGACCGCCAGGGCTTCTTTTGGTGCGAAAGTGAAGTCAATGAACGCCTTCTCGACGTCCTGGAAAATGCCTTCGACGAAGTCGTCCGTTACGCGGAAACGCACAAAGTGAACAATCGTATCGCTGCCTACATGCTCGCGATTGACCGCGTGGGCAGTGCGCTAAAGTTGCGCGGAATCTACGCCTAGTGTGATAAAGTTCGCCCCGGGTTCCCGGCAGCTTCGGGTTCATTGGTTCACTTTGCTGGGGGCGGAGAAATGACTTTGATCACATTCCGGGCAAGGAAGAACAGCGCGCCATGAACAGAAACTCGCTCTGGCCCACTCACGAAAAAAGCCAAGACCAGCACCGCCGCGAGATTTGTACCGCGGGGAAGTGGATGTACGACCGCGGCTTCATCGTGGCTTGCGAAGGCAACATCTCCGTCCGGCTTGAAGAAGACCGCATCCTCACGACTCCCACCTGCATGAACAAAGGGATGCTCGAGCCCCAAGACCTCGTGGTCACGAATCTCGAGGGCCGCCAGCTTGCCGGGGAACGGAAATTCTCTTCAGAAATCGCCATGCATCTATTGTTTTACCGCATGCGCCCCGATGTGAACGCCATCTGTCACGCCCATCCCCCGACGGCCACTGGTTTTGCAGCCGCCGGCCGTTCCTTGAATCAAGCCCTCCTGCCCGAAGTGATTATCGGACTCGGACAAATTCCGCTGGTGCGCTATGCCACTCCCGGAACCCCGGAACTCAGCGCCGCGATCGAACCCTTCGTCCCGCACTACGACGCCCTGCTCTTGGCCAATCACGGTGCGGTCACCTGCGGTCCGGATCTTTTGACGGCCTTCTTCCGCATGGAAACCATCGAGCATTTTGCCAAGATCGTTCTTGCCGCGGAGTTGGCCGGCGGCCCCGTCCTTCTCTCCAGCCGCGAAGTCGCCAAGTTGATGGCCGCGCGAACGAGATACTTCGTCACTCCGCCGCCAGGCGGAGGCGCCGAGCTCCCCGAAACCAACGACACCGGTGAATCCTCCGGCTCCCACGTTTCCCTCACCCGCAACGAGCTCGACGCTCTGATTGACGAAGCTGTCCGCAAAGATCGGGCCCGCCGCTGACGCTGCCCATTGGCAGGCACGCGAAAATTCTTCCTATTCGAGATACCTGCCCGCCACCTCCACTCATCCATTTACTCGGAACGAATAGCGAGCAGCACTGCTGAGTCCGCACCGCCACGCTCGCAACCGGAATCGCCGCTTAATAATAGGAAGGAGACCTGATATGGAACCAAGAATTGATGCCAGGAGACACGCCCAGGAAGCCCACAAGGCCATGTATGCTCTCGAAAAATATCTCGCCGAATCCGGCCTCGAGCACGGCCTCCTTCATCTCATGAAAATGCGCGCCTCGCAAATCAACGGCTGCGCGTATTGCATCGATATGCACTCGAAGGACGCACGCGCCCTGGGCGAGACCGAGCAGCGTCTCTACGAACTCGATGCCTGGCGGGAAACCCCGTTCTACAGCGATCGCGAACGTGCCGCGCTGGCCTGGACCGAAGCTATCACCTTGGTTTCCGAGACCCACGTTCCCGATTCCGTCTACGAAGAAGTCTGCAAATTCTTCAACGAAAAAGAGGTCGTTGATCTTACGTTCGTGGTGACCACGATCAACGCGTGGAACCGCCTGGCCATCGCATTGCGCGCGGTCCCCGGCCATTACCGCCCCACGACCTTCGCCGCCTCCGCCGGCTAGCGCCCTATATAAGAGGAAAAAAACTCCGGACAATCCCCGGCCCACAAGGCCTCGCGCCCTACGTATTTGTGAGGATTGCTAGGGGACCGGCCCTCCCGCAAAACATTTCGGGTGGAATCACAAGATTGCGATGGTTTTCATTATTGCCTACACGCCGTACATGCCTGTGGTAGCCCGCCAAGAGAACTTCTGGCCATGCCCTCGATGCTTCCGTCCGGTAAGCTAATGCTAGGGCAGCTACTTCCGTGTCATCCGGAACTCGATCATCAACCGCTCCTCGCCCTGGTCATTGATCAGGAAATGGCGATGGAGGAGAACGCGACCGTCTTCCTCAAGGTGCGCGCGCGCGACAGTCTTGCGCCCGGGATGCTCGGTATCTAGAGGCGTGGTCCACAGCACGATGTTCTTGCCGTCGAAGGTGCCGTCGCTTTGGCGAATCGACATCGTCGTCTGCTGCGAGTCGTACCACACGGTGGTGAAACGATTCGTTTTAGAATCGAAGCCGGAGATTCCGGTGCCGGTGGTCTTCTTTCCGTCAGCGTTGAAGAAGGTAAAATCCGACTGCAGAAACTTCCCGTCCTGGATCATGTACTGTCTACACGTGCCATTCGTCACGATCGGCTTCCCGTTCATCGGGAAGAACGTCTTGACGACCTCCCAGTCGCCAGCAAATTGCGCGAGCAGTTTCTGACCGGCGCCCGGAGCGTTCGGCGGCTCATATTGATTGTGGGTTTGCTGCGCGACCGCAGCAGTGGCAATAAGCAGCGTCGCGATAATCCATTTCCTCATGGCACGGGATGATATGCGAAAATCGCAAGCGTTGCAGGGTTTTTGGGTTAGCGTTTTGGGTTAGCGAGCCGATCCTCGCAATAGGTAAGGTCGAAAATCCGAGCGAGCTTCCCCTGGAGTTCAAATGTCGGAAGGCGAAAGCGGTCTTCGGGGTCAGCCTTTCCGTACTCCCCTTGGCTGCACCAACACAGCACGCCTAACCAGAGCATAAGCACGACGCGGAGATTCGCAGTTTGATATCAAAAGTACCGGCCCGTCTTTACTTGCCGATTCCCAAGCGATCTCCGTTCCCTGCGCATCATACCGTACTAGGTTCGCGACGAATTCCCGATTAACGCGCCCGAAACCGGACCACTGGAATTGTCCCCATGGAGTGAGCGGCACTTGTTCGCTAGTCCGACCAATCCGACCAATCCGGCAAAGCAGCATCGGCGTTAAGCCTCTATGGCTTGTCTCTAGTTTGGTCGGTTATCCAGTTGGTTTCCCACGTTTTTCCCCCATCGGCAGAAAACGACTGCTCGAAGTGAGGTGAATTCGTTGTGACACCTGACCAGACGAATCGGGCATAGACCGCTCTACCCTCATACACTTGTTGGTTATAGAATTCCCCTCGTCCGTTGCTAAACTGTCCGACCATGGGATTCTGCTCTAGGACTCCATCGGCCGCGTTGGCCCAATAAATGCTCCACTGATGGGACTCCGGGTTGTAAAGACGCAGCGCCAAACCCTGGATGTGTATGAGCTTGTCCGCGCTTTCGACATTCATCTCTTCTACTTCCGCGCGACCGTCCAAGACCTTCCGACAGACCGTGGTCCCGTCGAATTCCACCCATTCGGCGGAGCCCGCTAACCGCCGCTTCAATCGTCTCAGGTGGAATTTCCAAGAGCCAACGAGGAAGTCAAAATCGTGTTGCCCATCTCGTTTGTCGGACACACTCTGTTGAGCACTGACCGTGCCGTTCTGTGTCCGCACTTTTTCAGTGAGGGAAACAAGCAACGCGCCAATCAAACCAAAGACGAGAAGGGATTTGTGTAATTTCATTAAGGGTTCCTCTCAGGTCCAAACTTTTGCGGAGACGATGATGGTTTTCCAAATGAGCTTCCCACTTGTTTCGTGAAATAGCCACATTCGACTACCCAACCAGATCGTAGCGGAATTAAACAGGGCTACAGCATTGGGACTAGACCCCTGCAGCGACTGTGTTTTCTAGGCACGAGTCGGTATGAAGCTGTGCTTAACGTGCGGTCGGGCAGACCAGCGATTACAGAGTGCAGGCTTCTGAGTTCAGGTCATGAGGTCAACTATCTGCCATCAGGAGTTAGACGGTTCGACGCGGTGTATACTCCGGAGTGATCGAAGAAACAGCGCGACTTGACGAGTCGTACACTCCGATTCCGCTAAAGCATTTAGCTTCTTGCCAAATTGAAGGCTCAAGATGAACGAGCAACAAAAGAAGGAGCAGTATTCTGGAGTGCGAGATCAAGAGATCCGCGTGGCACTGGATCAGCATTGGGCGGCGTCCGATGCCAACGATTTTGAAACGGAGCACCGCATCTATCACGAGGACGCGGTGCTGGAATACCCGCAGTCAGGCGAGCGAACCCGCGGTCGACGCAACATACAGAACCAACGCGCTAGTCAGCCGAGCCAAAAGCGGTTTGCTGTCCGACGAATCATTGGCGGCGGTGATCTTTGGATCACCGAATTCATCCTGACATATGACGCCAAGCCGTCCTACACCGTCAGCATCATGGAGTTCAGGGACGACAAGGTTGCGCGGGAAACACAGTACTTTGCGGATCCATTCGTGGCTCCCGCATGGCGCGCTCAATGGGTCGAACGAATGGACACATAATCTCGAGGCGCGAGAATTCGCCAGCGACACCGCCATTTGCGGTTTGCTGCATAATTGTCGAGAACAGAGATTAACGCTAGAGACCCGCTGAGGCCTGATTGACGCGGTAACCGCCAAAGTTGATTTGGGCGAAGGGAACTTTACCGGCTTGAAGACAAATCGAGAGTTAACCTCTTCCCCTGCCCAAAACGAAGCCTTCACGCACGACGAGAACCGTTGACGCTGCCGAGGCGCTGTTCTTGGGCAAGGGACAGCAACTCACAGGAACCCCCCGGTGTCTAAGCTTGCAAGGTGTAGGACTTGAAGCGTTCTAATACCTGCTGTGCGAGAATAGCTCGCACTGGAGGACGCCGTGTTGCACAAATCCTTCCGCTTTTTCTGGGTCGCCGTACTTCTTTGTGCGGGCTGCGCCAGATACGATTGAGCAACCCGGCAGCTTCTATTTTCCACTCCTTGGGGCGTTGATTACGTCCGGCGGACGTCTAAGGCCCACGGCCTGATTTTCTTTCCGCCGAGTGAACACGGCGAGGGCGGACTGCCGAAATGGTGATGGATGGGTTCTTCGGCCAGCGTCGCCTTCGCGACGATGACGGGAGATACTTCGCTCCTGGGATCGGACAGCAAGGAAGGACTCGAATTACGCAGTTGCTCCGGCACTTCTGGAGAACAATTGGATCGCGGCGGTTTCGTCCTCATGGATATCGAACAGGCCATCCAGTTTGGTGGTTTTCAGCAGATCGAGGACGTGGACAGAGGGCTTTAGTAGCTTGATATCGCCACTTTGATTGCGCGCAGTCGTCAACGCACCCACGAGCTGCCCAACGCCGGAACTGTCGACGTAAGTCACGCCTGCAAGGTTGAGTAGGATCTTCTTTTGGCCCTTCTTGGTGAACTCGCGAATGGTTTCGCTAAGCACGAGACCACTGCCGGGACCGAAGGCTAGTGCTTCACCGAGACTCAAGCGTCCGTTCAAATCGAGAATCGTGACATCGCGAGTTTGCCGAACATCGTATTTTAGCGACATGTTCAGGCCTCCTGTGACCTGCGAGGATGGTCAGGATTATACGCGAAATAGCCAGGTTTCAGGCCCGGCGCGAGGGAAAGTACAGAAGTCCCACGCCGCCCGCGTGTCTGGGAAGTTGATTCCGGTGAACCGAATGCCACGACTACGAGACGCAGGTTCATTCGCGGGCTCCTTTCACCGAGAATTTCTGTTTTGCCGTCTTGGCCGGGCTCTACAGCAAAACTCTTCCGTGGAAGCCCTTTTCTTTCATTTTCCAATCCCGACAGACTCCGCGGAAGCGTAGGGAGGCGCTAACCACAAATTTCTTCTCACCACCCGCAGCAATCCACGAACATCCAGTAACTGGTAACGCCGCAACTGGACAAGTCCCGCGCGCTGTACGATGCACCCTGAGAGGAGGCTAGAGTAGAACTTCCAAGCATACTGAATCCGCCGATCACCGATATCTTCAATGCCCCCCGAGTGACGTCGGCGGCTCTGTTAAAATGATTGATGAACAAGAGACAACCATTACGCGACAGCTAGCTGCTAGGGGAGTTGTTGGCCCAAGTCAAGAAGGAAGACGTGACTCCGTTTGATATTGCGATGTTTGCCTGTTTGCCTGCCTTCAGCATCATTTACACGTCACAACACTGAATACAAAATTGACGGCGCGACAAATGGACCTCGTGAATGTGACGAGTCAGCTTAATCGAACATTAGAGCGACTGACAAAGCGGCTCATCGGATTGACGTTGACGCTCGCCGTTATCGCTCTGCCGCTCGCGATTGACGTGATCTTGAAGTGGCTAAAGTAGGATGAGGGTCGGCCCCACTCTTCCACCTTCTTCCCGCAAATCCGAACTAACCTGTCACAGCGAAGCTTTTTGACATCTCAAGCGACTCGGCTTCCTGTAGAGAGTCGACCAGAGCATAGCTGGTCCGTGGACAAACGGGTCAGTACCCAAGTTACCGGTTTGGCGACTAATCAGGCACTGTGAGAAGTTTCGCGGTTAGTTAGCACCGCTCACGGACAGACAGGTGCCAGAAATCCGGTGTGTGGTCGGGTCTTGGACTGTTCTTCAGTCCCTACGAAAAATACAAACATTCTCATTTTCCCGCCACGAGAGCCGGCGGTTTCTTGCCAAATCATTCCATTTCCGTTTCGATAGTCCGCCGCTAAGTTTCGCTCGGAACCATCTTCCGCGTAGTAAAAGTACTGCCGTTCAGCTGCATCCTCAGGCATCGGAGAAGAAGTCTCCAATACGTTGGCACCAGTAAATCGAAAAATCCTCACTCCATCCTCGACTGGGATTGGAGGAAAGCATTCAACGTCGTACTCCACGCGCAACCAACCAACGTACCCCTCTGGAATCAAGAATTTCGAGAGGGGAAGGCTCCGGTCGTGCGCCGGTTTCAGCTTTATGTCCAGATGCATTTCGGAACCGGGGTCCATACGTAGAACTTGAGATGGAGCAGTAGGGTCGGGGTAAACCCAAGCCTCATACCCGGGTGCTGAAACCTTCACTTCTATTTCTTTCGAGGACGGAATCAACACCCGAAAATTTAGCGTTGCCGACGTACCCATCCACCTGGTGCGATCTTTCACCTGTGCTAAATCGAAACCGGCCGGAATGGGTTTCCCCGTTAGGGCATCGCTGATTGTCCCCGTCAAGATTCCTGCTTTCGGTCCTAGATTCACGACCACATCCGCAGACCTGTGTTGAGCAGTAATCTGAGCCATTGGGAGAGGATTGTCGTTGAAGAAAGAAGAATCACTGTTCCCGTAACCTTCCTCCTCTTTCATCGCACCAACGTAGTAGTTGCCGAAGTCCAATCGGTCGATCAGGAAGAAACCGTTCTCGTCCGTTTCGACGTAGCGAATTTTCTTCGCCATTGCTGCGCCATTCAACTCGGCATGTACCTTGGCACCGCGAACTGGCTGCCCGCCTTCACCAAGGACCACACCTTGGATCACTCCCTCCCCAACTTCTTTCCCTTGGGCAGGAGGCAGGAACGAGATTGCCAACAGTGGCAGCCAGAGTCTCCACAAATGGTGCATCCCTTTCCCCCTGGGATTGACATAGTGTCGCCGAATGGCATCGAAAGGATCATGCTGATGATAGCGCCAGGGAAGACAGCCCGTCGAACAATTTAGGAGTTCTTCATCCAAGTGCTTGGTAAACGCTAGTGCTTAATCGGACGCGCGTTTTCACGAATACGTGAAGAGTGGCACGGTGCTCTGCGCGCGTTCGATTAAGCCGTTTGAACGTGGTCGCCCGGTTTGCGGCGGACGCGGGCCCTATGGAAATTCAATGATGGGAAGGAGCGGTGTCGAGGTTCGCCACGGCCGAGCGTCGGGATTCACCAACCGACACCTGGAGTGCAGAAGCTCGTTACGGCGAAAAAGTAGGCTGAAGAAGGTGGTTGAAGGAGCGGAAAGAAAAGAGTAATCCGACCGCCAGGCGGAGAGGTAGGAACCGCGCCGAGGCACGCGAAGAAGACGAATTGGAGAGAGTGCTTTCATGCTGCAACGGTCACCGCCGGCGGAGAACGAAGTTGGATTTGAGCAGCCGTAAGCCGCTCGACAAGCTTCATCGGGCCACCGCACTTGGGGCAGTGCCAAGGATCAGAAGAGTCCGAAGAGTCTTTGGTGGAAGAGACGTTTTGTTCGGCTTGCGGTTGTTGTGCCGAGCCGAGAAGTTGAAAGCAAAGCGGTAGGAGCGTGGCACGCCGCCGGTTGGCCAGGAAGCCGAAGTTGCGGATGCGCACGAAGCCTTGCGGCAGGATATGCAGTAGGAAGCGGCACAAGAACTTGTCGAGCGATAGGGTCATGGGTTTCTGTTCGTTGTTGTGGGCCGAATCGCGCCAGCGAAAGGTGACCTGGTCATCGGCAAAGGAGATCAGACGATGATTGGAGATAGCCACGCGATGAGTGTAGCGGCCCAGATATTGGAGAACATATTCGGGGCCACCGAAGGGGCGTTTCGAGTACACCACCCAGTCTTGTCGGAACAGCGGCCGTAGCCAGGCGGCAAATATCTTCGGCTGTGCCAGGAGCGCCAAGTCTCCACGGAGATTGAGCAGACCATCACGGAAGGCCTGCTTGAGGGCCTCGTGGAACTTGCCGCGGAAGACTTCCTGCAGTACCTGCTTGGGAAGAAAGTAGTTGTCTCGTGAGCGAACCCAGCGAGTGTGATCGGGCGAGAGGCCGCCGGCAGGAACCACACAATGAACGTGCGGATGAAGTGTGAGTTTTTGGCTCCAGGTGTGCAACACACTGAAGAATCCAATTTCAGCGCCCAGGCGTAACGGGTTGTGGGCCACTTCCAGAAGAGTTTCCGCACTGGTACGGAACAAGAGATCGTAGAGGAGATTCTTGTTCTGCAGGACCAGGGGCGCCAACCTGCCGGGGAGGGTGAAGACTACGTGCGCATAACGTGTTGGAAGAAGTTCTCGTTTACGCGCGGCGATCCAGCGTTCCCGGGCAGCGGTCTGACACTTCGGGCAGTGGCGATCCCTACAGCTGTTGAAGGAGATGGCCCGATTTCCGCAGCGGGTGCATTCATCGAGATGTCCGCCGAGTGCGGCGGTGCGACACCGCGCAATGGCGCGCAACACTTTGACATGCTTCCAAAGGAGCCAGTGGCGGTTTCGTTCGATGAATGCTTCTCCCGCAGCGCGGATGAGATCGGCCACCTCCAGAGGCGGCCGGCTCATCTAGTTCTCGTCAGGCGGCTTGTCGTTCAGTGTTAGCGAGTCCAAAGGACTCGCGGTGGCGTTGAGGCGTTGTATCGCGAGGTGCACGTAAAGCAAGGTGTCTTTCAGATTTTCATGACCGAGCAGGACCTGAATGGCGCGGAGATCCGCGCCAGCCTCGTATAGATGCGTCGCAAAACAGTGGCGAAGCAAATGGGGATACACGCGTTTCTGGAGGCCGGCGCGCTGGGCGGCTTTCCGACATGCGTACCAAATGGTTTTCGTATCGATCGGCCGATCCTTGCGATAGTTGCTGGGAAACAGCCAGGTACTGGATTTCCGATGGTAGTAACGCCAGTGGGCGCGGAGTGCCACCAGTAGCTTGGGACTGAGCATGACATCGCGATCTTTGCGGCCCTTGCAGCCACGGATGTGCACCACCATGCGCTGACTGTCGATGTCGCTGACTTTCAAGTGGGCCAGTTCGGCGTTCCGGGCGCCGCTGGCGTAGAGGGCCATGAGCAGGATGCGTTCGCCAGGGGTGCGCGCCGCATGGAGGAGTTGCGCAACCTCTTCCCGGCTCAGAATCGTCGGCAAGTGAAGTGTCTTTTTCGGATAGGGAGTGTCAGCGAGGTTCCAGGTTCGGCGGAGCGTCTTGATGTAGAAAAAGCGCAGAGCGGCCAGGTGTTGTCTTACGGAATTTGCTGACAACTTGCGCTTCTGGAATAACTCGGCTTGATATTCCCGAATCTGTCGAGGGCCTAAGCGATCTGGAGAACACCGAAATCGTCGAGCGAAATCTTCGACTGTTCGGATGTAGTGACGTATGGTATTTTGAGCATAATCACGAAGCTGGAGTTCTTCCAGCATCAGTTTACGTAGATGGGTCACGGGGACCTCCTTGTGACCCAACTCTATCTCAGCAGACAAGCAACCACCGCTCCGTACGTCCCACGCGAAGCGTCCGCCGCTGGGCGGCTACGTTCAAACGCGGTAACCGGTAAAGTAAAAGAGGGCACTTTCGCTCTAGCCTTTCCCCTATCCCACGCCGGCGTTGACAGGCGAACAGAAGGCGGCAATACTGACCTTTCATGATTGGCCAACTGCGCGGACGTCTCGCCGAAAAACGCCCGAATCAAGTCCTGGTCGATGTCGGCGGCGTAGGCTATCTCGTCCAAGTCCCGCTCTCCTCCTACGCTGCCCTCGGCGAACTCCACACCGAAGTCACGCTTCTCATCCACACCCACGTCCGCGAAGACGCACTGGCCCTCTACGGCTTCGTTTCCTCCCGCGAGAAGCATCTCTTCGAAATGCTTCTCTCTGCCTCCGGCGTCGGACCCTCTCTCGCTCTGAAGATTCTCTCCGGCATGAGCGTCGAAGAACTGATCCCCGCCATTCGCGGCAACGATGTAGCGCGTCTGACAAAGATTCCCGGCGTCGGCCGCAAAACCGCCGAGCGCATGGTGGTCGAGCTGAAGGACAAACTGGAAGCCGTGGTCTTAGAAACTCAAAGACCAGCCGCGGCCTCTCCCGCAGGTGCAGAAGCCGACGTAATCTCCGCGCTCACCAATCTAGGCTACGACCCGCGGGCCGCCGAAACCGCTGTCGGGGAAGCCAAGCGGGAAGCGGGTACAACAAATTTCGAGCGACTGCTCCGCGCCGCCCTGCAATCGCTAGCCGCTCCCAAAGGGCGAACAAGTCATGCCGGCGCGTAAGCCTTGTCGCGCAGTCGTGCTGGTCGACCTTTAGGTCGGTCAGCGGTCACAGAATACAGCGAAGCCTCAACGATGCCCGACGCGAGCACAAAACCAGCCATGGACCGTAAAGGCCAACACAGAATCGTCTCCGGCGCACCCTACGATGAGGACGCCCGCATCGAAGCCAGCGTCCGCCCCAAACGCCTCGACGAATACATCGGTCAAAAACGCGTCAAAGAAAACATCTCCATCGCCATAGAAGCCGCCCGCAGCCGTGGGGAAGCCCTGGATCACGTCCTGCTCTACGGTCCACCCGGCCTGGGAAAAACCACGCTAGCCCAAATCATCGCCAACGAACTCCAAGTGCCCATCAAGACCAGCGCCGGCCCTTTACTAGAACGCAAAGGCGACCTAACGGCTATTCTCACCTCGCTAGAAGCCAAAGAAGTTTTCTTCCTGGATGAAATCCACCGCCTGCAACCCGCTGTGGAAGAAATTCTCTACCCCGCAATGGAAGATTTTCGCGTCGACCTTATCATCGGCCAAGGCCCAGGCGCGCGCATCCATCCATTTCCCTTGGGACACTTTACGCTGATCGGTGCAACCACGCGCGCCGGTCTAATCACCGCGCCGCTGCGTTCCCGCTTCGGCATCGTGCATCGCCTCGATTTTTACGAACCCGCTGATTTGCTCACCATCATTCACCGCTCCGCCAAAATTCTAAATATTCTGATGGACGATGGCGGCGCCGAAGAAATTGCCCGCCGCTGCCGCGGCACACCGCGCATCGCTAACCGTCTTCTCCGCCGCTCGCGTGATTTTGCCGAAGTCCGCGCCGACGGTCGGATCACCCGCGCCGTAGCCCAGGAAGCCCTGGCCATGCTCGGCGTCGACGAAAGCGGCCTCGACGAAGTAGACCGCAACCTGATGCTGGCTCTTCTCGACAAATACGGTGGCGGACCGGTAGGCCTCGGCACACTCGCTGCCGCCCTCTCCGAGGAAGAAGACGCCATCGAAGAAATTTACGAGCCCTACCTCATGCAGCTTGGATTGATTGACCGCACCCCGCGCGGCCGCGTAGCCACAGCCCGCGCCTACGAGTACTTCGGCAAAGAACTACCCAGGCGCCAGCCGCGCCTGTTCTAGGTTCACACAACTAGGGGCGGCGTTCCCTCGGACTTCGTTCGCTGCAGTCGCGGCGCTGTCCCCGGCTCCCACAACTTCACACGATGGGCCACCCTGTAGGCCAGCGGCCCGCCATCTGCACTCTCGCCCCGTTCCAGTGGCCGCGGAATGACACACGGCAAATCGCACCGGCCGCGCGTCATTTTCGGAAGGCGCAGTGATCGTTCTCCCCACTCTGCTGCCCAAACTCAGTTCGACCCCTGACACAGCATACATCGTAGCAGTTGCGGCGAATCGCTCGCCCTACAGCTCGCCCTTTGACCCTTCTTCGAATCCGTCTGCGTTTTGCTAGACTGTCCAAGCCATGAGCGTAATCGATGAAGTCCTCGAAGCCAACGAACTCTACTCACGCACGCACGAATTGCGCAAACTCACCCCGCGCCCCGAGCGACATCTGGCCGTCCTGACTTGCATGGATACGCGACTTTCGATTCGCACAATGGGTCTGCAAACCGGCGACGCCCACATCATTCGAAATGCTGGCGGCATCGTCACGGAAGACAGCCTGCGCTCCCTCGTCGTTTCCCACTACTTGCTCGACACCCGGGAGTTCATGGTCATCAACCACACCGACTGCGGCCTGATGCATACCACCGAACAGGATTTGCGCAACCGGATCCAGAACCGCACCGGAACGGCGGCCGTCACGCCTTCGTTCTTCTATGCCTTTCAGAACATCGAGGAAAACGTCCGCCACCAATTGCAGAAGCTCCGCACGCATCCCTGGGTTCCCAAAGAAGTCGCCGTGCGCGGATTTGTCTATGATGTGACCAGCGGAAAACTACGCGAAATCACAAGCAGCTGAATCGCGAAGCGATACTCTCGTCCTAAGCCAGATGCCCGATCCGAAACCAGAAAAGGTCTCTTCAACGCGCTCTGGCTATTCGTAGCGCAGCGCCACAATCGGGTCCACGCGCATCGCCCGTCGTGCCGGAATGTAGCACGCCAAAAGCGCCACGCCCGTCAACAAAATCGCGACTCCCCCGAAAGTGATGGGATCCATTGCCCCAACCCCGTAAATCATTTTTGTAATCAGCCGCGTCAATCCCAGCGCCGCCACCATTCCCACCACTACTCCCACGAGCGTAATTCGCATGCCCTCGCCCACGATCATGCGCAAGACATCTTTTCCCGACGCTCCCAGCGCAATCCGCACTCCGATTTCCTGCGTGCGCTGCCCTGTGAGATACGAAATTACGCCATAAATTCCAATCGATGACAAAGCCAGCGCCAGCGCCGAAAATACACTCAGCAAAATCATCGCCAATCGCTGCGTGGCTACCGATCCCGCCACGATATCCTGCATCGGTCTCACTTCATACATCACCGCGCTGCTGTCCACTCTCTGCGCGGCTTCCCGAATGGAGTTTGTCAGTCCGAGTGGCACTCCAACGGTTCGCGCTGCATACTGCCCGCCGTTTGCGAGCAGCGGCCAGAACTTGTCTGGAATCTGCCACACCGGAAGATAGATCTGCGCTTGCAAATTGTCGTGGCCCTTCGAACCCAACCCCCAGTGCTCCACATGACCCACTACGCCTACGATTTCCGGCTGCACGTCAAGGAGCGCCAGGTTAAGCCGCTTTCCGACCGCCTCTTCATTTGGAAAGTACTTGCGCGCAAATGTGTCGTCGATCACCACCACCACCGGTGCGTGCTCGTCGTCCCTCTCTGTAAAACTCCGCCCTCGCTCGACGGGAATCTTCATCACTTTGTGATATTCCTGGGTCACGAGATAAAACAGCGCAAACGGCATCTCCTGTTCCGTCGCGGGCTTGGGTCGGCCTTCCACCCAGAAGGGCACTTCCGAGTCACCGGTCATCGGCAGCGACCCGCCAACCAGCGACACCGCCTCGATTCCCGGTACCGCCTCCAGCTCCCGCATCCCCTGTCGATACTTCATGCGCAACTGATCCGCGGTGATATTCGGATCGGACGTCGAGGATATGTTGAACGTCAGCACGTTTCGCGCGTCGAAACCCGGATTTATGCCCCACAACGCGGCCAGGCTGCGAATCATTAACCCCGCCCCGACGAGCAGTACCACCGCCATGGCCATTTCCACGGCAACGAACGCACGCTGTGTCCGGTGCCGTGCTCCGCTCGATCCTCTCCCGCCTTCCTTCAACGTTTCGTGCATGTCCCGCCGCATCGTCTTCAGTGCCGGGACAAGCCCAAATACGATTCCCGTAAGAATCGACACTCCCAGCGTGTAGGCCAGCACGTGCCCATCAATCCCAATCTCTTCGGTTCGCGGCAAACTGTCCGGCAGCGCTTGAAGAATCGCGTGCGTTCCCCACTTCGCCAGCAGCAACCCCATGCCGCCGCCGGCAATCCCCAGCATCACGCTTTCCGTCAGAAGTTGCCGAATCACCCGTCCTGGGCTCGCGCCTAGCGCCGAGCGTATGGCAAACTCGCGCGCTCTCCCGGTCGACCGCGCCAGCAGCAAATTCGCCACATTCGCGCATGCTATCAGCAGAACAAAGCTCACCGCCCCCAGCAATACCAGCAAAATTCCTCGCACATTTCCTACCACATCGGTTTTCAGCGCCACGATGGTTACGCCGAGGCCCTTGTCCGACTCCGGATAGGCGGCTGCAAGATTCTCGGCAATCTTTTCCATTTCTGCGCGGGCCTGCTCGGCCGTCACTGCCGCCTTCAGCCGCCCAATCGCCGTCGTTCCCATCCCAACGCCGCGGTTTCTAAATGTCGAGTCGGTCCACTGCCCAATGGGCACGTACACATCCGTAGGACCAAACCCGGTGATTCTCGCCGGCGCGACGCCGATCACGGTGTAGGTCTTTCCATTCAAGGTGATGCTCTTTCCCAACACTTCCGGTGACAATCGAAACTTGCGCTTCCATAGCCCATCACCGATCATGGCCACGGGCGTTCCGCCGGCCTGATCTTCTTCCGATCGAAAATTCCTGCCCAGCGGCAAAGGGACTCCCAGCGCCGCAAAAAAGTCCGCGGATATCATGTGCCCGTGCAGCCGCTCTGGTTCGCCCACACCGGTCAGGTTGTACTCTTCGCTTCGGATTGCGCCCAGCGCCGAAAACGAGTGGCTATCCTTTTGCCAATCGAGGAAATTCGGATAAGTGATCGAGCTTCGCTCGAAGTCAATATTCTTCGCATACACCGCCACCAATTGGTCCGGGTTCGGGTAAGGCAGCGGATTCAGCAGCACGCCATTCACCACCGAGAATAGCGCCGTATTCGCGCCAATCCCGAGCGCCAGGGTCAACACCGCAATGGCCGTGAATCCCGGGTTCTTCAGTAACACCCGCAGCCCGTACCGCAGGTCTTGCCTGAAACTCGTCATGAGACACTCCTATGCGACACGCGTCGCAAGTCCCGGTCTTCCGCCTAAAGATACGCTGCGCGCCAGTTTTTTGTTCCCCGCGCCCGAGACCTCACGTCCCGATCCCTCCCTTAGAAAGACTCCGTCCGAACACTATCCTTAACGAACACCAACAACCCGAGTTAGCAGTTGAATCCTCAGAATGGACAAATTAAAGTTCGCCTCTCGGCACGTCGCGAGAGAGTTGGAGGGCGTTCGCGCACGATCCAAAAATGCCTACCGTCTATTTGTCGCTTGGTTCAAACCTAGGAAACCGCGAAGGCCACCTCCGCCGCGCAATCGCCGCGCTCCCGCCATCCGGCGTCCAGGTCCAGCAAGTCTCATCGATTTACGAAACCGAGCCAGTCGATTATCTCGACCAACCGTGGTTTCTCAATTGTGTTTTGGAAGCGGAAACAGACCTCGAACCGCCAGCGCTCCTGCAAGCGCTGCGCTTGATCGAATCGCAACTGCGCAGCCAAAAAGAATTCGCCAAAGGCCCCGAAAGATCGACCTGGACAACGAAACGATCGCGACGCCGGAGCTACAAGTCCCCCACCCCCGCATGCTCCAGCGCCGCTTCGTCCTAACTCCGCTGGCCGAACTGGCACCCGAGCTAAAGCATCCCGCCTGGGAGGCCCCAGCCGCAGTTCTCCTAGAACGCTTAACCGACCCAAGCCAAGTCCGCCACTTATAGGGGCATGGCACGGCACGCACCTCTTCTCACGCGGTGCCCGCCTTGGCCTGAGCCGCCACCACCTCACGACGTCCGGTGCAACAACAACCGGTGCAAAGTCATGGCCTTCGGCGAAATGGATTCCAACTCAATCAACGAAAGCCTCCCCTCGGTAGTCTCCCTCCACCGGTAAACTCCAGGCTCGCTCTCCACCACCTCGCGTCCATTCAAATTTCTCAAAAATTCCCGCGCATCCGTAACCGCCACTGTCTCTCTATAACTCGGCCGCGCCATAGCCTCCACGGCATAACTCCGCAGCAATTTGCTCCAATAATGTTCAAACAACTCCCCCGACGCGAAGATGTCGCTCCAGGCCACTTCACCCCCATAAGCCACCACTACGCCAACAACGCGCTCGCCCTTAAGTCCCAGGGTCGCGCGGTCAAACCGCCTCTTCAATTCTTCCACGAATCCGTCCACCGAAGCTCCGACGCGGCCTCCTTCATATATCTTGGCGTAAGCCTGAGTGGGCGCCGCGCCGTCGATGGTGGCTTGAATGGCTTCTGTCGTGATGCTTGGCGCGTACGCCTCGGGTGCTCTTGTACCGGCATTATCACCAGACGGTCGAGGCGCGGCT
>Ga0207067_10210_pt1 | contig 18070 bp, 14 predicted proteins | sample Alteio_BWMinCont_25_FD_153484 | JGI IMG/M metagenome (GOLD analysis project Ga0207067, IMG submission 153484) | Enriched cells from forest soil in Barre Woods Harvard Forest LTER site, Petersham, Massachusetts, United States -... | ecosystem: Environmental > Terrestrial > Soil > Temperate forest >...
AAATCCCGCATTTCTTTGGTGAACATCCAGGAATCAGATTTAATTTCAAATTCAGATCCATTTTTCCATCCCCCCAGTTTGAATGATTTTATTTTGCAGATCGCTGCAAATTCAAAATTGGGATCATATTTGGCTCCCAGACCTGGCAATGCGGATAATTCCCCATGGTTCATCCGACCTCCGTTTGCCAGGCTTCCGCATTGTGGATAGGGCTTAGGAAGGGGTTTAACACGATATTCAATCGTTCCCATATTGCGCTTTTCTCCGCTTTCCAGGGTAGCAGTAACTGTTATCACGGCCTTTACTCCGCTTACTCCAGTCGCATTATATTTTCCATTTCCTGTAGCAGTAAGGGTACCTGTGCTAATGGTTGCTGTAATTCGTTCATTGGGAATTCCGGGAACTGAAATAGTGACCGGATTCGTAACTCCCATGTACAACAGGTTCATCTTATCTGCTGACACATTTATTGCAGGGCGGGCCACGATATATTCTGATTGGTAAGGGTAGGAGATGCTTTTTCCACTGGATGATTTGAGCGATATAGTGCCTCCCCATTTAACTATTCCTTCCTTTAGTGTTTTGCTGACATACTTGCCAATGCCTTCACTGACAGGCAGGGTGTCCTGATTTCCATTGAGCACGATTGGTTTTTGCGTTTTACTGAAGGCTGCTATAAATACATCTGCTTTATAGTCCTCTCCCAGCAGTACATAATTACTTTGCGGGATAACCTTGGGTGCGATAGTATCAAATTTTACAATATCCGTATCGAATTGCTTCAGCAGATAGTCCACTGTCACGGATTCTGCATTCTTTACATCATTCTGAAGTTTCGAAAGTATGGTAACAGCGGCTACTATTGGGGTGTTATAGAAATTATAGAGTTCCCAGTTTTCATTCTCTTCGGAATACTTCGGGTCGGCAATTTCCAAACCAATATCAACTCTGGCTCTGTCATTGGGTGAAATAAATGATTCCAGCTTTGCTTTAAAAGCAAGTAGTCTGTTTTTCAGCTCCCTCGAGTATCCCTTTGATCCATCCTCCGAGGCTCCTATCATCAACTGGGTAGTTATATTATTGTCTTCTTTATTTTTTAAAAAGTTCAGGTGCAGCGTATCCGCAACTCCCGCATCAATCTTCTCCGTTTTCATTACCAATTCCTTTTTCAGGCCCAACAGGTAGTTGTCCAATTCGATGGATTGCTTTTTCACTTCCTGTGCTTTTTGCCAGTTGGGTGTGACCCTTATGGGATCCACACTTTTTGCAAGGTCAAAGTCCGTATACAATTTTTCATTCCTCGCTGAAAAATTTCCGGTCGTTTTGCAGAGACTTTCATTAACTACCACAAAGGCATTTAATATCTCCTTTGATACATTTAAAGCCAATAATGCGGTGAGTACCAGGTACATCATCCCGATCATTTTCTGTCTGGGTGTTTCTTTTCCGGAAGCCATGATAAGAAGGTTTTAGAAGTTTAGATAGCTTCATAATGCATCAGGAGCAAAAAAGATACAGTTCGGAAAATAAAAATCAGGAAGGAGGATTAGGTGATTTTGGGTGGTAGGTCGTAGGTGGTGGCTTTTGGGTGCGTGGTGTGGAGCGTATCGGGAGAAGAATCTTATTTACAATTTCTCTTGTTTTGCCTGTTCAGCTTCCAGCAAATCATTCAATTCTTTATGAAGTACTCCTGTTTTATCAAAGTATTCATACACATTTGCAGCTTGCCTGTTTTTAAGCTGGATTGGCCTGCCTGAAGAGGGCAGTCTGGAATAAGCAAACACCTGAGCCTCTTTCAGCTGTTTGCCTTCTGCTTCAAGGTCTTTGATTAGTTCAGGTTGAAAAATTTCAAAATACTGTTCTGCACTGAGTTTATTATTAAAAAAATCAGCCTGAAAATTCGAGAGTGTTTCCATACTTCCCTCCTCGGTATTCAGAAAGTAAAGAATTCCTGCCGCATCCGTTAATAACAAATGTCCCATTTTTGTGATGAGCATAACGGTCTTGTCTTTCCCGGCAAGCCATTGCCAGGCAATAATCATCCGCTCAAGGTCGAGCTTCTTCTGATCAATAATGTATTTCTTAATGTCCACTCTTTTCTCTCTGCTGCTGTTCCAATATTTTCAGGATGAGCTCGTTCTGCTTTTCAAGGTGAACCAATACGGTTTCAATTTCCAGTTCGGCTTTGGTGTTGATCTCGAAGTCGGCTTCTGCCCTTGCTTCTGCATGTTTGGACTGCAGGTTTTGCCCAACCATAATCAGTGGCATCAGGAAAATTTGTATCACGTTGGATATAAACAACCACAGGGCAAATGCCGGAAAGGGGTCAAAGGCCCAGGTTGCAGGCATAAGTATATTCCATCCAAGCCATACGACTGTCCAGATAAAGATGACCAGAAAGAATCCCATGCTTCCGACTTTGTCTGTTATCTTAATCGCCAGCTTGTCCAGAGCGGATAATTGCTCTTTGTGCTCGATATTGGTATTTCGGATTGGTTTTTTGTCCCTTCTGAGGAACTGCAGAATTCCTGAATGATGTGTTTCCATTGTTGTTTTTAAATTTAATTTCTAAGCTACATAAATTTTATGAATTTGCTGCTAAGCGGGTTTTGCCAAATTATTCCTTCAATAGAATTTTAATGTCCCCTATCAGACGATCCACGTCTGAGGTTACTGTGCCGCTGTAAATTCCTCTTATGTGTCTATTCTTATCTACCAGTGTCAGGTTTTGAGAGTGTACCAGGAAACCTGCTGTTTCAAGCAGATAGGAGGTATGTGCCAATTTTAACGTTTCTGTTTTATCTCCTCTTAGAAAATACCACTGAAATGGAACCGCATCGTGCGCTCTGGCATATTTTGCAAGTACTGGCACCGAATCCGCATCTGGTGTTACGGTATAGGAAACGAATTTTATCCGGTCATTCCCGGGGAAGGTTTTTTCTACTCTTTCCATCTCTGCATTCATTTGAATGCATACTCCCTGACAACTGGCAAAGAAGAAATTTGCTACAAATAGTTTGTTCTTAAACGTATCAAGGGTTATCACCTGCCCTGACTGATCCGTCATTTTAAAACCGGAGACAAGGTGATCAACTCCGCTCTTTCCTAATGTATCGCTGATGTTTGCTCCGTAAACAGGCAAAACGCGTATGGAACTTTTATGCCCGCAGGCTCCAATAAACGTAGCAAAAACTATTAAAAAAAACAGCTGCGGGAAAGCCTTAATTATTCTTAACACGCTACGGCTAAAACTTTATTATCACTGTCTCATGAGTAAAATCTTGCCACTGCTTTTCAATTTACCGGAGGTGATAGAGTAGAAATAAACTCCTGAGGTCAGCTGAGTGCCTTCATCGTTCTTCCCATCCCATGTATTCTCGTAATAGCCCGGAACTACCCTTTGACCCTGCACAAGGGCCTTAACTGCCTTACCCTGAATATTATAAATCACAATGGAAACTGTTCCGGGTGCATTCAGGGTATAGCCTATATGTATCTGTTGGTCAAAAGGATTTGGAAATACATTGGTAATGATTTTGGAATTGGCCGTTACATTATTAACTGCAAGCAAGGTGTCTCCGGCCAGCAGCGCCGCTATATTAATATTTTCATCCCCAGGCTGGTAAATGAGGTATTGAAAGGAGTCGAACAACATTTCATTTGTCGTACTTGTTCCTGCTGTAATGGTTTGTGGTGGATTATTGAAATTATTCGGATTGTTGGAGGTGTTGTCATAAGTATGGGTGGCAAAAAGTGTATAGCCCGCAGGCACCTTCACTAAATTCGGGTAGGTGTAATAACCCTGCCAGCGGAAATCCCATTTTTTTACCCGAACAAGTGGGATCGTGTCTGTTCCTTTATAAGCATAATCGGTTATGCTGACACCAATTTTATGCTGATGCGGGAAGGAAGAAAACAGGGAATATGAAGTGGTCGCAGGAACCGCTACGGATGCGGTATTAACTGTTACCTGATTGGCGGGAATATTTAAGAACCAGTTCTGCAGAAATGTTTTGGTGCTTACCTCGCGGACTCCGGTTGTGCCTGCAGGATAGAAAAAGAAACGAATTTGTGTGCTGTCCACTTTTCCTGCTGTACCAAAAGGGTAATGTATCTGCAGCACAATGTTGCAGCCTTTCTTCAGCCTTGTCCCGATCATCAGGGGTGCCTTGCCCGGGTATAGCGTTGGCTGTGCTCCGGGGGCATAGCCTCCAATGGCAACATCTGAGCTTGGCATGTTAAAACAACTGCCCGATAAATCATTTACCTCTGTTCCTGTTGTATCCATGTAGATTAATACGTGGTGTACAATTGCAGGATTACCCGGAACTACTTCAAAAGCCCGTATGATACGGTCTGCAGGCAGGTTTGTGGGGAGCACGAAACAATTGTATGCATCTGTTGTAGTGGCGTTACTCGTGAAGGGAGCTATTTTTGCAATCAGGTCAGGTGTGCCATAAAGTTTGTAATTATTTTTATAAATGGGGGCAACGGGGGCAAGTGTAGTATCTCCAGCGGGTGATCCTGCTGCTATCCAGTTGAGAATGGTGTTCTTCTGTGTCTGGTTCAGAATGCGTTCTCCGACGAAACGATGGTAAGTCGTATCAGGTGACCAGGGCGGCATGAGACCTCCGCCTATGTAAGTGGAAATCAGTTTGGCATATGCCAGTGTCTGTGAATAATTCTGAAGCGGCATGGGGCCTATACCGTCAGGATTATGACAGGTAGTACAATTTGCATAAAAAATCGGGGCTACGTCTTTATAAGTTGTTTGCGCTGTTCCTTTAAGCAGGAAACCACTTAATAAAACACAGAATAAAGTAATTTTTTTCATGGAATAGAATTTATTGTTGGACAATTGAGTTTTATGCCTTTAATTACGTCGCTAAAGTACGTTTTTTTAGCAAAACATGAGTCCCGTCATGAAATAATTAGACGGATACGCTCTAATTTGTACTTTTGACCTGATTGGAACACAAAGAGGCACATTTTACCGGCTCAGAAACGGTTCGCGACATCGTAATAGGTATGTCTGACGGACTTACGGTTCCCTTTGCGCTTACAGCTGGCCTGAGCGGCGCCGTTAATACCAATACCATTGTCATAACGGCAGGCATTGCAGAAATTATTGCAGGATCCATTGCGATGGGATTAGGTGGATATCTGGCTGGCAAAACAGCTTATGACCATTACTATGCTGAGCAAAAAAGAGAATATCAGGAAGTGGAAGTAGTCCCGGAAAAGGAAAAGCAGGAGATCGAGGAGATATTGGCTGATTATGGGATTTCACAACAGGTGAAAAAAGATTTTGTGGACGAACTTGCAAAAGACAAGCACAAATGGGTGAATTTCATGATGAAATTTGAACTAAAACTGGAAGAACCTGATTTGAACAGCGCACGGAATTCAGCTATTACAATTGCTTTGGCCTATATACTGGGCGGTTTTATTCCCTTGTCCTCTTACTTTTTTACAACTACTCCAAGGCATGGACTTTATTACTCGGTTGGGGTGACTATTCTTGCGCTGTTGATTTTCGGGTACTCCAAGAATAAAGCGATTGGAGAGAATCCGGTTACCGGCGCCATTAAGACTACCATCATTGGCGCTTTGGCTGCAGGAGCTGCCTTTGTGATTGCCAAACTGGTTTCAGGGATCTAGTTTAACGTTTCAGGGATTTAGTTTAACGTTTCTAGGTTTAAAGTTCCAAATTCCCACCTTAAACTTTCCAAATTAAACTTTCCAAATTAAACTTCAAACTAACTCAATACCAAACTTAACATAGACTGAAATAAAAGCGTTCCGTCCGTATTTCCCAAAACCGGATCGGAAGCTCTTTCGGGATGTGGCATCATGCCAAACACATTTTTTCCTGCATTGCATACACCTGCAATATGGTCAAGGGAGCCATTCGGGTTGGCATCCGGTGTTATATTTCCCTTTTCATCACAATACCTAAAAAGCACCTGTCCGTTCGCATTCATGTTGCTCAACGTTTCCGGATCTGTATAATAATTGCCCTCTCCATGGGCTATGGGTATTTTCAAAACTTTGCCAGACTGCAAGGCTGATGTGAGGAAGGTGTCAGAATTCTCTGCTTTAATGAATACATTTTTACAGACGAATTTACGATCAGCATTATGTAACAGCGCACCGGGAACCAAACCTGCTTCACACAATACCTGAAACCCATTGCATACGCCAAAGACATTTCCTCCTTTGGCTGCAAATTCAACCACTTTTTCCATGATGGGGGCGAACCTTGCAATGGCTCCGGAACGCAGGTAGTCACCGTAAGAGAACCCTCCCGGTAGAATAATGAAATCGCATTTTTTCAGGTCTCTGTCTTTATGCCACAATTCGACAACTTTTTGTTTCATCAAATCGCGTAAGACATAAATCATGTCCTGATCGCAATTGGAACCCGGGAATATGACTACACCAAATTTAATCATGCGTTTCTTTTTTTTGTCAGGTAAACTTAGCCCCCTTCGGGGATAAGTTTTACTAAACTTTGCAAATGCAAAGTCAAGTAAATCTAAGTAATATTTTAATAGTGATTGAAAAAGATGAGGACCACAAGGCTCCACAGGATTACTTCCGCCAGCCACACTAAACGTGCCCACAAAAAATAGCTGCCAACAACAACGACTAAAGGTATCAGGGAAATAAAAAAGTAACTGTAATTCAATCCAGGTGCAAGCAGCAATGTCAAAAGACTGATGACCAACAGCCAGCGCATGACTGCGACATTACTTCTGTACTGAACCGAACGGCTGCTTAGGTCTGTCCCTCTTCCAAAGGACATAACCGCCGCAATTAACACGAACAGGAATAGCTCGAAATAAGGTTGTCCGATTTCTTCGGTAATTTTCAAATCCCTGTTCATGAATGCGAATGCCATACGGTCTGCCCAGAGGTAACTGATTCCATTGACCATGAAATAATAACAAAATACATATAAATAAGGAAGCAGAAATCCCAAAAATGCGATGACCCATTCCCGTCCTGAAAATGTTCGGAGCACACTGATGGCTATGAAAATAAACAGGATACAAACGACGGCAGGAAAATAAAACAGGGAGGCTGTAGCTATAAAAAAACCGGCTTCAAAACACGTTGCAAGAACATTTGGTTTACGGTAGGTTCCAAGAATGCAATGAAGGGCCAGCAGAACGAAAATATTGGCAATGAGGCCCGGATGAAGTTGCAATAAAGCCGGAGAAAATGAAGTAAATACGATATACAGCAATGCAGGCATATAGGTTGGTTTTCCGGAAAACTCGAATTTTTCCAGAATAAAATTGAACAAAAATGCCTGAAAGAGCAGCAACAGAAATGCAACCAGGACAGCCAGAAAGGGCTGGGAACGCAGCGGCTTTGTCAGTAATTCAAAAAGGGGCATGGGATGATCAACCAACAACGGACGCGGGTGCAGGAAAGCCGGCAGCCACAATAATGCTGTCAAAACAGGGATGATAATTAATAATACCGGCTGATGTGATCTGAAAAATCGGACTAACATTTTTTAAATTTATGTCGCGTGTTGAATGTACAATTTATTTTTACATTTGTAGGAACACAATCAAAATCTAAGAACGATGACTGACTTTTTCAATGGCTTTGGACGCTGGTGCACCCGTTTTTTTCACATCATGCCGAAAATAGGTAATAAGTATAATTTCTTTATGATTGTTGTTGGGTTCATTGCCCTGTTAACCTGGCTAAAGGTTCAGTCAAATTATACTAAGAAAGCAAGGGAAAACGGGACGCTGGAGTAAAATCAGTGATTAATTACCCGTGATTTTTATCTTGATTTGTCAGCAGGTCTGTCCCAATATCCTTTCGGTAATATTTTCCCTCGTACTTAATCATCTCTGCGCTGCTGAAACTTTTTTGCAAAGCTTCCTGCATGGTTTTACCATAAGAAGTAACTGCGATAACCCGGCCTCCGTTTGTCACAGTTCTTTTTCCATCCGGACGCGTTCCTGAATGAAACAACATACTGTCCTTTACATTTTCCAGTCCTTCTATTACTTTTCCTTTTTCATACTCACCCGGATAGCCTCCGGCTACGAGCATGACTGCGGAAACAAAGCGCTCATCAACCTCGAACGTTCTGCTGCTCAGGCTGCCTGAAGCAACTCCTTCGAACAGGTCGAGCAGGTCTGATTTGATGCGGGGAATAACTGCTTCAGTTTCAGGATCCCCCATGCGGCAGTTATATTCAATGACAAAGGGTTCACCTGCAACATTCATCAGACCGATGAAAATAAATCCTTTGTAGTTGATTCCTTCCTGTACTAACCCATTAATAGTAGGCTTCACAATACGCTCTTCTACCTTTTGCAGAAATTCCGGACTGGCAAATGGTACCGGAGATACAGCGCCCATCCCACCGGTATTGGGACCGGTATCCCGCTCGCCTATTCGTTTGTAATCTTTTGCTGCCGGTAATATTTTATAAGAAGTTCCATCCGTGAGTACAAAAACGGACAACTCAATGCCTTTTAAAAATTCTTCAATGACTACTTTGGCGGAAGCATCCCCAAACTTAGCATGGGCAAGCATTTCCGTTAATTCTGATTTGGCTTCACTCAATGTGGCAGGAATGACTACGCCTTTCCCTGCCGCCAGTCCGTCTGCCTTCAATACATACGGAGGTTTCAGGGTTTCGAGAAAACGAAGGCCTTCTGCAAGGGTTTCCTTGCTGAATGTCTGGTACCAGGCAGTCGGGATATTATGTCGCTGCATAAATTGCTTGGAAAAATCCTTGCTTCCTTCCAGGGCTGCTCCGTCTTTTTTTGGGCCTATGACTGGAATTGCCTTCAATTGTTCCTGTTCCAGAAAATAATCGTGTATGCCCTTTACCAGCGGAGCCTCAGGTCCGACAATAACCATATGGATACTGTGTTCCAAAACGAACTCCCCGATGGCCTCAAAATCCATTTCGGAAATTGCTACGTTTGTTCCAAAGGCCTGAGTGCCTGCATTTCCAGGCAATATGTACAGGGTCTCTAATTTAGGGCTTTGGGAAATTTTCCAGGCAAAAGCAGATTCACGGCCTCCGGAACCTATCAGTAAAATTCTATAAGGGGATGTGCCCATAAACTACTATAAGGGGATATTCCCATGCTTTTTTCTGGGGAGTTTCGCCACTTTATTTTCCAGCATCTTAAAGGCTTTGATCAGTTTTTCACGCGTGTCTTCCGGCAGAATTACTTCATCTATATAGCCACGTTCAGCCGCACGATAGGGGTTGGCAAAATGCGCAATGTATTCTTCTGCCTTTTCAGCCAGTTTGGCTTTAGGATCTTTGGCTTCAGAAATTTCCTTTTTGAAAATGATCTCTGCAGCTCCCTGGGCACCCATAACAGCAATCTCCGCCGTTGGCCATGCGTAATTCATATCTGCTCCAATGTGCTTGCTGTTCATCACATCATATGCCCCTCCGTATGCTTTTCGGGTAATGACTGTTATCCGGGGTACGGTGGCTTCGCAAAAAGCATAAAGCAATTTAGCCCCGTTTGAAATGATTCCATTCCATTCCTGATCTGTTCCGGGCAGAAAACCTGGCACATCCTCAAACACCAGTAACGGGATATTAAAGGAATCGCAGAAACGAACAAAACGGGCAGCTTTGGCAGATGAGTTAATATCCAGAACGCCTGCCAGATGAGCAGGCTGATTGGCAACGATACCCAGGCTTTTCCCTGCCAGTCGGGCAAAGCCTACCACTATGTTCTCTGCAAAATTTTTATGAACCTCGCAAAATGTATCTGCATCAATCACTCCGGCAATGACCTCGCGCATATCGTAAGGCTGATTTGGATTCTGGGGAATGATGGTATTTAGCACAACCCGTTTTTCGTTCCCGCTGTTTTCGTAAGGCAGGGCCGGAGCCTGTTCTTCACAGTTCTGAGGCATATAGCTTAACAGGCGCTTAATATCAGCAATGCACTCTGTTTCATTCGCACAGGAAAAATGGGTAACACCCGATTTAACGGAATGGGCGGAGGCTCCACCGAGTTCTTCCGAGCTTACTTCCTCATGCGTTACAGTCTTTACCACATTCGGTCCGGTCACAAACATATAGGAGGTATGCTCTACCATCAGCACGAAATCGGTAATAGCCGGGGAATATACGGCGCCTCCCGCGCAGGGACCCATGATGGCTGAAAGCTGAGGGACCACTCCCGATGCGATGGTATTGCGGTAAAAGATATCTGCATAACCTCCCAATGATACAACACCTTCCTGTATACGTGCACCTCCGCTGTCATTTAATCCAACTACAGGAGCTCCATTCTGCATGGCAAGATCCATGATCCTGCAGATTTTCTCTGCATGTGTTTCTGATAAAGAGCCTCCAAATACCGTAAAGTCCTGTGAAAATACATAGACAAGGCGGTTATGGATGGTACCAAATCCAGTCACAACTCCATCCCCAAGGTATTTTTCCCGTTCCAGACCAAATTCATTTGAACGGTGGGTGACAAATTTTCCAATCTCCTCAAAGGACCCGTCATCCAGAAGCAGGTGCAGGCGTTCGCGGGCCGTAAGTTTTTTCTTTTTATGCTGGGAATCAATGCGGACCTGGCCTCCGCCTAATTCGGCTTCAGCCATTTTGGCTTTAAGAATGTCAATCTTGTTTTCCATGTTTAAATATATTCAAACCAAATTAGACAATATGCTGAATGCTTCCTATTATCCTGTTAGAAGTTTTCATGCTTTCTGAAGTGTTATTACTGTTACCTCCGGCCAGATACCCACTCTGCCTGGAAATCCGATAAAACCAAATCCCCTGTTCACGTACAGGCGCTTGCCGTTTTCTTCATACAGTCCTGCCCAACGCGGATAGCGGTACTGCACGGGGCTCCACTTAACGCCCGGAATTTCAACTCCGAACTGCATACCATGGGTATGTCCTGCCAGTGTAAGATGAATGTGCTTGGGATAATGCAGAGTTTGTGCATCCCAATGAGAGGGGTCGTGGGAAAGTAATATCTTGAAAGCATCATCCGGTACTCCGGCCATGGATTTGTCCATATCCCCGTATTTTGCAAAACTTCCGTTTCCCCAGTTTTCCAATCCAATTAAAGATAAATAGTACCCGTTTTTTTCGATCCTGGTATTTTCATTTAAAAGCAGGCGGAACCCAAGTTCCTTGTGAATTTCTTTAAGCCGGTTATGGTTCTTCAGCTTTTCTTCTGCTGAGTCCCAGGTGGAATAATCTCCGTAATCGTGATTACCAAATATGGAATAGATCCCCATGGGGGCGTGCAATTTCTTAAAGTCAGATATCCAGGGTTCCATTTCTGAAGCGAGACTATTGACAAGATCACCTGTAAAGAAAATAAGATCCGACTTTTGTTCATTCGCCAGATCAACCCCACGTTTTACTGCCTCCTGATCGTCGAAACTCCCGGAATGAATGTCCGATAATTGCGTAATAGTAAGGCCATCAAAGGCCTGGGGGAGGTCCTTGAATTTTAGGGTGACTCTATGAACTTTGAAGTTGTATTTACCTTTGGTGACTCCATATAAAATAGAGACAAAGGGAATAGCTGCCAGCATTAATCCAACCTGGGAAAAAAACTTTCTCCTTCCTTCAAAATAAGGTATTGCAGAGAAACGATCTGTGCTGATCTTACCGAGGCCCACCCCAGCTGCCCTCAGGAGGCGATATACATCCTCTAAAAGCAGGGAAACAACCAAAATGAGTTTAGGCACATACAGCAATACAAACAGTGCCATAACAAGGGCAATCTTACCGCGCCCCGGGCCGGCATGCCTGTCAAACTTTAAAAGAGTATATATGGTTAAACATAGAAATGCTATATTTATTGACCAGTAAACCCAGTTGATAACCTGCCGGGTCTTTTCGGAGGAAATACCGGAAAAGGCAGTTTTTATACTGCGGAAGGAATAGAGGTCTATAAGAACGAGAACAAACAGGAGTATGCAAACTCTGAAAATAATAACGGATGAAGTGGTATTCATAAATTTAAATCAGCAATTTACTCGTTAGGGTACGAATTTACACGTAATTAATTGCGAAGCACCTATGACCTTAATAAAAAATAAGCCCCAAATAAAAGTTTATCCTTATAAAGAGGTGCTGAATACCTGTTTGAGCTATTTTGACGGAGATGAGCTGGCGGCTACTACCTGGATGAATAAATACGCCTGCAAGAACGACAAAAATGAACTGCTGGAAAAAAGTCCGGAGGATATGCACAGGCGCATGGCTGCGGAGTTTGCAAGAATAGAAAAAAAATATACATCGAAAGGCACGGAAACTCTAAAAAGCATAAACCATGGAAAAGGCAAGGTCTCCATTAAAAACTCGACTCAGAACAGGAAGAAACGTAACAACAGGAATCTTTCAGAATATGGCCAAAGACGTTCATTTTTAACCCAGGACAGAATTTTTGAATATTTCAACAAATTCAACTATATCATTCCTCAGGGAAGTGTGATGGCCTCTTTAGGCAATAAACAGGTAATTGCTTCCTATTCCAATTGCGTGGTGTTACCCGAAATATTTGATTCCTATGGCGGGATCATCTATACGGATGAACAATTGGCCCAGTTATTCAAAAGGCGTTGTGGCGTTGGGATTGATATTTCTACCCTGCGTCCGGATGGCAAATCAGTCTCCAATGCAGCGCGCACAAGTTCCGGAGCTGTGTCCTTTATGGAGCGCTATTCCAATACCACGCGTGAAGTGGCACAGAATGGACGCAGGGGAGCTTTGATGATTACCATGGATATTGCGCATCCGGATATAGAAAAATTTATTTCCGTTAAACAGGATTTGAGTAAGATTACAGGCGCTAATATTTCAGTTCGCCTTTCGGATGAATTTATGAAAGCTGTTGATACGAATACAAATTATGAACAGCGCTGGCCTGTGGACACCAAAAATCCAAGGGTGACAAGAACGGTGAAAGCAGCTGAGATCTGGGATAATATAGTCCGCTGTGCACATAATACGGCCGAGCCCGGACTTATCTTTTGGGATAAACAACATAGCTATTCTACCTCCTCCGTTTACCCGGGATACAAGAATGTTTCCACCAATCCCTGCTCCGAAATTGCCATGCAGGGTGGGGACAGTTGCAGGCTGATGGCAGTCAATCTATACAGCCTTGTGGATGATCCTTTTACGGCAAAGGCCAGATTCAATTATGTAAAATTTTATGAAGTGGTGTATGAAGCCCAGCGGCTCATGGATGATCTGGTGGACCTGGAGCTGGAAGCGATTGAAGACATATTAAAGAAAACTAAAAGTGATCCGGAACCCGCCTACATTAAACAGATTGAACTGGAAACATGGCAATTGCTGCATGACACAGGTAAAAGGGGACGCAGGACCGGACTTGGTTTTACCGCTTTGGGAGATGCCCTGGCCGCTTTAGGACATGCCTTTGATTCAAAAAAAGCATTGATAGAAGTGGAGAAAATAATGAAAACCAAGTGTGAAGCGGAGTTTGAAAGTTCCATTGATCTGGCAGTAGAAAGAGGAAAATTTAAGGTCTTTGATCCCCGTATTGAAAACAAATCAGAATTTGTCAGCATGCTGAAGAAGGAATTGCCTGAAACGTACAAGCGCATGATGAAATTCGGACGCAGAAATATTTCCATAAGCACTGTTGCGCCTACAGGAAGTTTAAGCATTCTGACACAGACTTCTTCAGGAATAGAGCCTGTCTACATGTTGTCCTATAAACGAAGAAGGAAAATCAATACAGACAATGCCAATTCAAAGATCGCGTTCGTGGATGCGCTCGGCGATGCCTGGGAAGAGTTTACCGTGTATCATCCTAAATTAAAAAAATGGATGGAAGTTTCAGGAGAAACGGATGTTGTGAGAAGTCCATATGACGGCGCTACGGCCAATGAAATTGATTGGTTAAAACGTGTTGAACTGCAGGCGGTGGTGCAAAAATATGTAACCCACTCAATTAGTTCAACGATCAACTTACCGGGCAATGCAAGTATTGCTCAGGTAGGTGAAATTTATATGCAGGCCTGGAAAAAAGGATTAAAGGGAATTACCGTTTACCGGGATGGTTCAAGAACCGGGGTTTTAGTAAGCGGAGAAAAGGAAAATGGAACGAATTCAGCAGAAGTAATCGGGCAATCGCAGGAATCGCATCAGAAGGGTGGGACACGTCATTTGCCGAATGAACATTCCCAGCGTATTGAACATTCCGTTCGGCCCCAAAAACTGGAAGCCGATGTTGTACGTTTCAGAAATGCGGATGAAAAATGGGTGGCTGTGGTAGGCTTACTAAATGACCGGCCATTTGAAATTTTCACCGGAAAGGAAGATGATAAATTTTTACTGCCGGATTATGTTCAAAGGGGTTGGGTATTGAAAAATAAGGTGGCTGCTGGTTCTCAGTATGACTTCAATTACCTGGATAAAACAGAACAACTAAAAACGGTTGAAGGAATTTCGGGTTCCTTCAACCCCGAATACTGGAATTATGCCAAACTTATTTCAGGAGTACTATGTCATGGGATGCCGATTGTACAGGTGATTGACCTGGTTGAAAATCTGAAGTTATACAGTGATAACATCAACACCTGGAAAAGCGGAGTAACACGTGCGCTTAAACGTTATGTAAAGGATGGCGCAGCTCCGGAAGACCATAAATGCGCTTCCTGCGGGGATCCGGATGGCCTGATTTATGAAGAAGGGTGCCTGAAGTGCAGGAGTTGCGGTTACAGTGTTTGTTAGGTCGTGGACGATCTCCCGCTAAGAACAAGAATGGAACTATGTCCATTTTTCACCAATTTATAAAGGCTGCTATAGTATTCATTAAGTGCCATTAATGTGCGCGATAATAACCATATAAAATCGCCCAAAACATCGTTTCACTTTTAAGATCTCGATAGCAACAAAAAAGAATCAAAGAAGTTTTTCCAATATCTTCTCTGTCGCCCCCCTTTTCTCTGAAACATACTTCTTGCTTACTTCACTTGCTTTCATTAAGACTCCGGTGTCACCCAACAGCTTGTTGACAATTGACTGCAGTTCAGGTGCGTTATTGATTGTAAAAGCCCCACCTAATCCAACAAGGTCCAGCGCCTCTGCATTCCTCCGGTAATCCGGCCCAAAAATAGTTGGCAGTCCAAAGGCCGAGGCTTCCAGGATATTATGTATGCCTTCGTTGAACCCTCCGCCTATGTAGGCGAGCTGTCCATATTGATAGAGTGACGAAAGCATGCCAATGTTATCTATGATCAGAATATGGGCATCCAGCATGTTTAATTCTGTTGCTTTGGAATAAAGCACGCACAATCCGTTTGCCGAACTTTTGAAAAGTTCTGTAACCTGTTCCATGTGATGTGCGTCAATCTCATGCGGGGCAAGAATCAATTTACCGCCTCCTTTTCCCAGGCCGCATCCCATTAACAGCCGCTCGTCTTCCTGATACGTGCTGCCCGCCACAATTACCTTTGCGTTCTGTGCAAATAATTTTACGAGCGGAAATTCCTTTTTGTTTTCTGCTATTTCAGAAACACGGTCGAAACGGGTATCTCCGCTTATTGTATAATTAATAAAACCTGCATTTTTCAATAATGCCCCGGAGCCTTCGTCCTGCAAAAAGAAATGTGTAAACGCCCTCAGCTGTTTGCGGGCCCAGCCTCCGTATGGTTTGAAAAAATACTGATCGGCTCTGAAAATGCCTGACACCAGATAAGTTGGGATATTTTTCTTTTTCAGTTCATGTAAATAATTAAACCAAAATTCATACTTCACAAAGAAAGCTGCTTTTATTGGCAGCCGCTCCAGGAAACGTTTTGCATTGGAGCTAGTGTCCGCCGGGAGATAAAAAATAAAATCGGCTCCCGGATAGTTTTTCTGTACTTCATATCCTGAAGGGGAAAAAAATGTGAGTAAAACTTTAAACTTTGAACTTTGAACTTTAAACTTTTCCATCAAAGGTCTCCCCTGCTCAAACTCGCCCAGCGAAGCACAATGAAACCAGATAAGTTCCTCACCTTCCTGCAATCCTGATTTTATTTTTGCTTCAAGGCGCTCCAGGACTCCAACTCTGCCGGCAACCCATAATTTTGCTTTAGGATTATAAAACGCGGCCACCCTGATTCCCATTGTGTACAGTTGAATAAATATGTCATAAATCAGACGCACAAAAAGAGGTGTTAATACATGTAAAATGCCTTTGGCTGTTTCTTATAAAATGGAATAATCCAGCCTACGCGGAGGGAATAGAGCAAATCTGTCTGCACAGTATTATTCTGTTTCATCAGATCGTAATCAAATCGGCGGTCCTGAGTAAAACCTTCAGTGACTTCGAGTCCAAAGAAAAAGTTCGCAATGCGTCTGTTCCCCATATATAAGTAGCCTATGTATTCATTGAAGGCAATTCCATTTGTGAGCCGGTCATATCCTTTCCGCATTTCTGCATTTAATTGTGGAACAATCTGGTCTGTCCCGTCAATGAGGTCTATACGGATTTGGTGCTCCAGAAAACCCAGCCCGGCTGTTGCCATGATCCCTGAATTTGGATTAGGTCCCCAGGCAGAAAAAAGCCGCCCGAACTTTAAAAAAACCTGAAAGCCTCTTTCCGAAAATTGCCTGTCTGATAATTTTCCCACACTGGCAATAAGCATTCCAGGAGGATTGGTGGTAGTTATACTGTCTAACATACCCGTTTGGCGTACATTCTGGCTAAATATAAAATCTCCGCTCATTCCAAAAATCCACTTCCCCTTTGTTTTGATAAAAAATTGTATCCCGATGGCAGAACTTACTCCAAAACTTTTTGCCATATCAGCTCCTGGAACCTGAAAAGCATAAGTTGGACATAAAAGTGGAATAAATAAACTGGAGTCGCGAACAGTCCCTTGCCCTATACTTTTAAGAACAGACGCCGTCATCAGGACAAAAAAGAATATCTTTCTTTTTGAGTTCAAAGCTGTTGGCACGCTATAGAGCGCCTCTAAGTTAGAATAAATATAGCTATATTCGTCCTTCCTAAATGAATCAAAATTTCAGGATTTTTAACAGGCTATCAGTTAACAGGTTTGCAGCAAGATGGACAAAGTGATGCGTAAGATTCAGATGGTTGACCTGAAAGGTCAATACGAAAAGATCAAAACAGAAATTGATGCTGCGATTCAACATGTCCTGGAATCCACTGCATTTATCAACGGCCCGGAGGTTAAAGAATTTGCCTGGGACCTGGAACACTACCTTGGTGTAAAACATGTCATTCCCTGCGCGAATGGTACGGATGCACTTCAGATAAGTATGATGGCACTAGGCCTTAAACCCGGAGATGAGGTTATAACCGCCGATTTCACCTATGTGGCAACTGCGGAAGTGATTGCCTTGCTTGGGCTTCAGCCTGTATTAGTAGATGTGAATGCTGATACATTTGATATTGACGTGAATGCAGTTGAAAAGGCAATTACTCCAAAAACAAAAGCGATAGTTCCTGTTCACCTCTTCGGGCAATGCGCCGATATGGAGCGAATTCAGGCGCTGGCAAAAAAGCACAACCTGTTTGTTATCGAAGATGTGGCACAAGCGATAGGGGCTGATTATACATTTACAAACGGAATCAAAAAAAAAGCCGGAACAATTGGAACGATCGGATGCACATCTTTTTTCCCATCCAAGAATTTAGGGTGTTACGGGGATGGAGGAGCTCTGTTTACCAATGATGACAATCTGGCAAAAACATGCCGGATGATCGCCAACCACGGACAATCGGTTCAGTACATACATGATTCCATTGGGGTAAATTCCCGTTTGGACAGCATACAGGCGGCTATTTTAAGAATTAAGCTGAAGCACCTCGATGAATATGCACATTCCCGAAACAAGGTGGCCGCCCTGTACGATGCAGCATTTTCAAACAATATCCGGTTGCAGATTCCCGCGCGTGCGAAAAACTCTACTCATGTGTTTCACCAATACACCTTGCAGCTGAACGGTCTTGATCGGACCAAACTGAAAGAACATCTTACTTTGAAAGAAATTCCGGCCATGATCTATTATCCTATTCCATTGCATCTTCAGAAA
>Ga0207067_10213_pt1 | contig 18012 bp, 24 predicted proteins | sample Alteio_BWMinCont_25_FD_153484 | JGI IMG/M metagenome (GOLD analysis project Ga0207067, IMG submission 153484) | Enriched cells from forest soil in Barre Woods Harvard Forest LTER site, Petersham, Massachusetts, United States -... | ecosystem: Environmental > Terrestrial > Soil > Temperate forest >...
TGGATGGTTTTCTTCTCCATAGCCTTGAATGTTTTCAGTAGGTTATGAACTCACCTTACGCAACATGGCGTGCATTTAGACTGAGCCAAAGCCCCGGGGTTAAACGATCGGAAAAGGGGGTGTATTTGCTCAATACACCCCCTTTTCCGATCGCTTAACCGCGGGAGCTTTGGCTTCAGTCTAAATACGCGCCATGTTGCGTAAGGTGAGTTATGAAGTGTGGTGACGTCGGTAATGTTGCCGGGAGTCCGCTGAAAATACACCGGTAATCTCCCTTTCTGACCAAAGAGTATGGCAAGATTCATCTGTGGCAATTTTTCCTTATCGCGATTGTGTCCATATTTGATGTATTCATTGAGTTCGGAATAGGAAGAAAATGAAGTGATATCGTAACAGAGGTAGTCTTCCTCAAGTACTTTATCCATCCATCTACTAAAAAATGTCTGTTTGCCGCCAATACCAATGGTATTTAAGATTTCACTGATGCGCTGGCTGTTAAGGGTGTCCCCAATGAAGTGCACATGGCTTTTGCACCATGTTCCACAATGGCTGAGGGGACCTCCATGAGAAGATAGATAATATGCCATTGCCTGAATTTGCCTGTAATCATTGATGTTAGCGTTATTCCCCTAATCAAGGGGTAAATGTGTTGGGATCGCCCGGTGCTGGAAAGCTGCCCGCCGGTAAATATAGGGAATTGACCCTATTGCGATAACGGGGAGGAACTGGAGGATCCAGTTCCTTACCCACTTGTGCCTCTGTGATCAAATATCTGGCGTTAAGTTGGTTAAAATTCATATAAAAAAACTCTCAACCGTTTTTCTGTTATTTTCATTTTCTGTGAGAAGAATTTTTGTTAAAAAGATGATTTCCCCTCCTGTTTTATTCCACTCTTAATTAATGGATTTTTATGTTAATCTTTTACAATATATACCAATATTGATATAATAAAGGAAACAGAATGAGCATAGAGCAAGTCGTCAAACCGCTGTTATGGGTGAGTTCCTCCAAAAAAGACCTTATGGAAATGCCCGAAGATGTAATTACTGATTTTGGATATGGCTTGTATCAAGCACAAACAGGAAAGTATCCAGATATTGGGAAGACACTCTCAGGTTTTGGAGGGGCGAGCGTTGTTGAACTTGTTCAAGATCATAAAGGCGACACTTTTAGGGCCGTTTATACAGTCAAATTTTCAGATGTCATAGTGGTGTTGCATGCTTTTCAAAAGAAAAGTAAAAAAGGGATAGAAACTCCTAAACAAGATATGGAACTCATTCGCTCCAGGCTTAAGTTAGCCGAAGAAATATATAAAGAGTGGAAACGTAAAGAAGGTAAAAAATAATGGCTAAGCAAAAAGAAGAAGGCCCTACATATGAAATCTCATCGGGTAATGTTTTTGCAGATCTTGGATTAGAGCAATCAGACGAGCTTCTAGCTAGAGCGAAGCTTCTGAATGATGTAAGCACGTTAATCAAGAATAGTGGATTTGCTCAGAAAGAAGTTGCTGAAAAATTAGGAATTACCCAACCAAAAGTTTCTATGTTGGTTAGCGGTCAACTGTCAGCATTTAGCGCAGATACTTTGATTCATTATTTATCCATCCTTGGATGTGAAGTGCAAATCCGAATTAAGAAACCAAGATCAAAAACAGGAATATTCCGTCATAGAGGCCATATTGCTGTTTGTTAAGACTAACAAAAATAGAGGTTCCTCAAATCCTTTACAAACTCACCTTACGCAACATGGCGCGTATTTAGACTGAAGCCAAAGCTCCCGCGGTTAAGCGATCGGAAAAGGGGGTGTATTGAGCAAATACACCCCCTTTTCCGATCGTTTAACCCCGGGGCTTTGGCTCAGTCTAAATGCACGCCATGTTGCGTAAGGTGAGTTACAAAGCATTTTTCATCGAGATATATGAATTCAAAAGCTTTACCTCCGTTATCCCCCTTGGCAAAAACCGTAATCATTAATGGCCTGTATGAGCACTATAAAGGCTTCCGTTATAAGGTTATTGCTGTAGCTCGCCATAGCGAAACTTTGGAGGAACTTATAGTTTATCAAGCTTTATATGGAGAAGAAGGCATATGGGTACGTCCACTTGCCATGTTCCTAGAAAACACTGAAATTAATGGACAATTTCAACCTAGATTCAAGCTAATCAAATAGAAAAGTATTTTAAATTTTGGAAATTTTATCCAACAGGATAGAGGGGAACAATACGGCTTCACCTTTTTCAAAACGCTCAATTGGGACCCATTCTACCCAATGAGAGCTTCCTCGGTCTTCATAGATCAGAAAGCGTTTTTTCATGTAGATTTCTTTATCTTCAAATTTGATAGGAAATGCAAAAATAATTTCATGACCTTTACTATCATGATGTTCAAAAATATTTTCACATACTGTGGGTTCACCTGTAATAATGGCTCTACACTTGAGTTCTTCGTGAATTTCTCGCATTAAGGCAACTTCTGCTGTTTCACCAAACTCAATACCACCTCCAATTGGACACCATCCCTTCAGCTTTCCGTGATCATCAAGTACTTCACAGACAAGTAAATAGTTTTCATGTTTTGCAAGACCGATGACCTTGCTTCGAATTTTATTATGAGGCCTCCAGGTTTGAGTAGTTGGCATACTAGAGATGGCATGTAGAGCAAATGGAGTTAGCTCGCTTTCAACAATATTCGAGAGAGAAAACCAGCGATTTATTTCTTGAGGGATTAACTCTGATTTTTCTTTCCAATCCAGAACCTTGTAAATGAGACCTACTTGATGAAATCCATATGGAACGCTATTGTTATCATAAGTTCCAGTGGAAGTTGCAATATTTAAAAATTCAATACGAGAAATTTCTAAAGTAGATTCTTCCAATAGCTCACGTTTGAGGGTTTCCTCTGGCGTTTCTCTAAATTCTATTGATCCTCCTGGAAGACCCCATAACCCTTTATAAGGGCCTGATTTTTTCTGGTTAAGGAGAATTTCTGAATTCTTTATTAAAATTCCATAAGCGCCGTGTCGGATGATATGATCCATACCTTGTCATTTTCCTTTCAAAAGCGATATTTTTGAGAAATCCAATAAGCCCAATCGTCCAAGGCTTGCTTAGTTGCATCATCAATATTGATGCCTTCAAGCTGTTTTAGTGGCACACAAAGCGTTTCTTTATTTTTCCATTTTATTTTAACAAACATGTCATATTCACAATTTTCTTCATTAGCCATACCAATCACTTCAATGATTTCGCCTAGCTTCAGAGGAGATGTGCTGACTGGGAGAATACACTCTGCTTTAAACGGTACATTTAAGTTGTCTTGTAGATAATAATACCAGCCCATAGCTCTTTCTGATTCATCATAAGCATCTACAACAATTTCCATTTCTATACGATTTTCAATTCCTGAATTAATTTCTTTATTTTTGGCTTCCATGTTTACCTTTAAATATCTTCTTCAAAGAAATCTTTGTATAAACTTTCAATAGCATCACCAAATCCCCAACCCATCCACTGAGTTTGTGTATGAATGTTAAAGCAACGCTTTTGAAAAGTTTTTAATACGCCATACTCATCCATGTCTTTTAAGGTCTTTTCAAACATGCTTTCCATGCTATTGTAGAAACGTTCGTCAATATCTCCATAATCTAAGGTGCGTTTTACTCCATACTCTACGTAAGTCAATTGGAGATCAAGAACGTCAAGATAATTAGAGGAAACTTTTTTAAAATCACTTATAGCCTTTCTTGCTACAGAATACTTTAGCTCGGGAAAGCCCTTTTTTGGACAAAATTGTTCTTCCAAGATTTTTTTGTATCTTTGAGAGATATCATGAGTTGCAGTTGGCTCTAAACGAGAGTCATAATATTCCTTCACAGCATCAAAAGTCTTGTAAAGCGTCAGGATTTCATCTAATAACGATTCCTATTCTTGTTTTTGGAAATGTTCTCTTAATTTTTTTATGGTCATATGAAAATCAGATGATTGCTTTATTGAAAATAAAGATTCTATCTAGGAAAAGACCTCAAAGCAACAAATATCCTCTGATTCAGAAATTTCATGGCACATTGGCGGCACAGTGCCATCTTATTTTCATCAACAAATCTCAGCACTTGGCAATTGAACTTTAGGTCATAGCATGTTATTGTATTGCTGTGAGCAGTGAATAACTGCTGTGAAGTGTGGGAAGTCTGCGGACTCATAACCCGCTGGTCGTAGGTTCAAATTCTACTTGCCCCACTTTTTCACACGCACTTGTGAGCAATAATAAACTTGATTGAAAACCAATAATCAAGTTTAATCTTGTCACTGCGGTGCAAATCGGGTGCAATGAAAAACAATTTTAACTAGCACCATCCAGCCGCTCGAACCCAAAACCCAAGGTTTGAGACATGGCATCAATTTACAAACGAGAAAATAAAGAAGGCAAAGTCATTGGTTGGCGCGCTGTCGTTCGCATCAAAGGCTATCCCACCATTTGTAAACAATTTGATCGCAAGCAAGAAGCAATCGATTGGTCAACAGAAGTAGAACGAGAAATCAAGCAGGGGCGCTTCAACGTCAATCTGTATAAGGCGCAACACACATTTAATGAGCTATTAGAGCGTTACAAAAATGATGGCGCGCTTGAGCATATTCGTTCAGTAGAAGATGTGATTCGCCACCTAGACTATTGGAAGAGTCGATTTGACGATTTCGCCCTTGTCTATCTTACTACCGAACTGATTGGCAAAGAGCGACGTCTGTTAGTTGATACTCCAACAAGCAAAGGGGATAAGCGAAACCCTGCTACCGTCAATCGCTATGTTTCCAGTCTTTCGGCTCTCCTCAGTCATGCGGTTCGGCTTAAGTGGATTAGCGAAAATCCCTGTTTCAATCTCAATAAGCTCAAGGAGTCATCTGGCCGAGATCGAGTGATGACGGAAGATGAGATTGGCCGTCTTCTTGTTTCCTGCAAAGAAAGTAAATCACCTTATCTCTATTGCATTATTCTGCTCAGTTTAACAACGGGAGCAAGACAAGGGGAAATCCTCTGTCTCGAATGGAGGCATGTCGATTTCGAGAATAAATTAGCTCACATCAAAGAGACTAAGAATGGACGGCCTCGTAGCATTCCCTTATCTGAACCTGTATTTGGAGAGCTCAAGAAATTGTATGAGGTGCGCAACCCTAGCAAAACGCTCGTTTTTGCCAGCAAAACAGCCTTTGGAAGAGTGGAGGTTAAAAAAGCATGGAAGGAAGCGTTGAAGCGTGCCAATATTAAAGATTGTCGTGCGCATGATATGAGGCATACTTATTGTACGTTTGCCGCAAGACAGGGTGCCTCCAATCTTGAGCTGGCTACCGCTATGGGACATCGCACGCTGAGCATGCTTGACCGCTATACCCATCTCGAAGGTCAGTCAACGAAAAAATATAGCGATCGTATCGGTGAACAAATTTTACAAGGGGTTCCAACATGAAAAAACAATGCAGTCTAACAGAGGCAAAAATCTCCAAGCCATCTGCTAAAAAAAGCGATTTGCTCACAGATCTTCGAGCTCTTATTGAACAAGCGAGGCAATCGGTTGCTATTGCAATCAATTCTACATTGACCGCGCTTTATTGGAAAATTGGTTATCGTATTCATTCCGAAATTTTAAAAGAAAAGCGAGCCAGCTATGGGAAAGAAATTGTCGCATCACTGTCGCGACAATTAAGCTTGGATTATGGGGGCGGTTTTGCAGAAAAATATTTGAGGAAAATGATTCAATTTGCGGAGGTTTTCCCTGATGAACAAATTGTCGCATCACTGATGCGACAATTAAGCTGGTCTCATTTCCTTATGTTAATTCCACTTAAAGATGGTCTTAAACGCGATTTTTATGCCGAAATGTGTCGTATTGAGAAATGGAATACAAGAACTTTAAGAAAGAAAATCGATTCAATGCTATATGAACGCACTGCTTTATCAAGAAAGCCTGAATTAGTTGTTCAAGCTGAATTAGATATGCTGCGTAAAGAAGATCAAATCACGCCCGATCTTGTATTCAAAGACCCCTATGTATTGGAGTTTCTCAATCTCAATGATCATTATCTTGAAAAAGACATGGAAGACGCCATTATGAGAGAGATGGAGCAGTTCTTACTGGAGATAGGAGGAGGGTTTTCTTTTCTTGCTCGTCAAAAACGCATCATGATTGATGATGAAGATTTTCATATCGACTTACTCTTTTTTAACAGATATCTTAAGCGGCTTATTGCTATCGAAATTAAAATAGATGACTTCAAGGCTGAATATAAAGGTCAAATGGAATTATATCTTCGATGGTTAGATAAATATGAGCGTTGTCCAGGAGAAGAATCCCCAATGGGGTTGATCCTTTGCGCGGGTAAGAAAAAAGAGCGAATCGAACTACTAGAACTAGATCGGTCTGGCATCCATGTCGCTGATTATCTCACAGTTCTACCATCAAAGGAAGTTCTACAACAAATGTTACAAAAAGCCATCACAGATGCTCGTCAAAGATTCGATGATGAGGAAGAGAAAAAAAATGAAACATGAGTTAGAACCGTCTAAAAATATTCTTCGGCAATTTCTTTCCGATTTAGAATCGGTACAGAAATTGTGTTTTAGTGTTGATGGACCGCAAATTGTAGCAGCTTTATCTGTTAAAGATTGTTCACCTATCTTTGGCTACTTGAAACAAAAATCACTGACGAATGCGAAAAAAGAGCTGTTTGGATTCGCTCTCTCAAAAGTTTTTTGCAGTATATAAGAGAAGATATTCCTCATAAAAATATGCTAGGAGGACTTGAGAGTATATTTCCTTATAAAATGGAAATCCGTGAACATTTGGTGCTTGAAAAAACCAAAAATGGCATCGAAAAAGTCAAACGTCAGATGATACTAAGAAATATTCTTCCAACGGTCTATCCTATTGACATTCAAGCAGCGTTAAATATTATAAAAAAATTTATTCAAGACAGTTTTTGAAGGCAGGTCAAACTCACAGCATTCAGCAGCGGAAGCATTAGGGTTTGCTTGGGTTTGTCATGCGGCAGCATCTGCACATATTATGGTTGAAGAAAATGACCTATTTGAATTCAAAGTGACAGATCTCATTGCTCCTGAAGCTGGAACTAAAAAAGAGTGGTTCAAGCCAGAATATTATTTGCGCATTTCGAGCAGCAATGGATTTGTAAATGCACCTATCTCACAAAATCTCTATAAATATCTACTGGCATTACCTCGCCAGTCAAATAGTGAATATATTTTTTGTCTACCATGGCGATCATTGTATAGAACACTTTTAAGCAAGGGAGTCCACAAGCTCTTAACTAACGGAAAACCCATGAGTGATAATATTTCTTTTTTGACTCTGATGAGTCAACCACATTATGCAATTGGCTATCGGTATACACAATCCAGTAGTTCTGTCTAAAACTGTCACCTACCTTGCAAGGAGATAAAAGAGCCTTCTCAATAAAATTGAGCACAAATAAGTAAAACTCAATTTAAAGGAGGCTCTATGACCAATTATGAACTCACCTTACGCAACATGGCGCGTATTTAGACTGAAGCCAAAGCTCCCGCGGTTAAGCGATCGGAAAAGGGGGTGTATTGAGCAAATACACCCCCTTTTCCGATCGTTTAACCCCGGGGCTTTGGCTCAGTCTAAATGCACGCCATGTTGCGTAAGGTGAGTTATGAATACTGGTCACCAAAGCAAATAGCAGAAAGCAACAGATTTCCTTTTAGTTTGGCACAAATTCGCCATTTTCTTCTCCATCGCCATAAAAACGGCCTGAAATATGCTGTAAGGAAGGTTGGGAAGGGGTTGATCATCAGAATAGATTTATTTGAAAGTTGGATTGAAAACCAACAGGAGGGAAAAAATGGATAATTTTTTCCATAACGATAAGGGCGTCTGGTTCATGCCAGCGCTCAATTCAAAAGGAGAGCAACCAGAGCCGATCTGGGTGTGCTCTCCCTTGGAAATCGTAGCAATCACACGAGATGATAATAATGAAAATCATGGAAAAATGCTACGCTTTTATGATTATGACGAGGTAGAGCATTGTTGGTCCATGCCATTAGAACTTCTCGGAGGCGATGGTACAGCATATCGACAGACACTCCTTTCAATGGGCCTTTAAATGAGAGAAGGAAAACAGGGACGAGAGCTTTTAAGTAGGTATATTCAAATCACCAATCCTAAAGGCAGGATGCGTTGTGTCAGTCGTCTTGGTTGGTACAAGGACCTATATGTTCTCCCACAAATTACTATTGGGCATTCCCCAGAAGAAAAAGTGGTCTTCCAAGCAAATATAAATCTTACAGAACACCATACATGTAGGGGAACTTTAGAAGATTGGCAGCAGAATGTTGCTAAATATTGTGTGGATAATTCGCGTCTTGGTTTTGGTCTGAGTGTAGCTTTTGCTTCCCCATTATTGCATTTATTGGGAGAAGAAAATGGGGGATTTAATCTTCGTGGTCCAAGCAGTGGAGGTAAAACAACTGTTTTAAAGACAAGTCTTTCAGTATATAGCAGCGAAAAAGAGCTGCATTCTTGGCGCGCCACATCCAACGGACTTGAATCCATCGCGGCACTGCATAATGATTCGCTTCTTTGCCTTGATGAATTAGGTAAGCTTGAGCCAAAAATCGCGGGCGAAATTGCTTATTTATTGGTCAATGGTGGTGGCAAGCAACGTTCCCAACAATCGGGTTTTGCACGAAAAAAACAAAGTTGGCGTTTACTTTTTTTATCGAGTGGAGAAGTGGGACTTCCTGATCTCATTAGGCAAGCTGGCCAAAAAGTTAGGGGTGGTCATGAAGTGAGAGTTGTTGATATTCCCGCTTTTACAGGAAAATATGGTGTTTTCGAACATCTTCATTTTATAGAATCAGGTAGTGATTTTTCGCGGATGTTGTGCACTAATGCGGGGGCATACCATGGAACGTCTGGAAGGGCCTTTTTGCAAGAGCTGACTTCTAATCAAGCGATACATATTGAACGTATCAGAAGTCTTTCTGAACAATTCAAACGAAATAATACCCCACCAAATGCTGATGGACAAGTATTGCGAGTTCTTAATCGATTCGCGTTGATTGCCGCTGCAGGAACGTTAGCAATGGAATTAGAGATTACAAAATGGCCACAAGATGAAGCATTTTGGGCAACAACAACCTGTTTTGAAGCATGGTTAGCTAGTCGTGGAAGTACAACTGCACAAGAGGGGAACGAAATCTTAAGACAAGTTAGACATTTCTTTGAACAACATGGAGATTCCAAATTCACAATCATGGGAGAAAATGATCAACGCATCATCAATCATCGTGCTGGCTATAAAAAGTGGGTTCAGGAAACAGGAACATGGATCTTCTTTGTTCTTCCTGAGAGTTTTAAGCAAGATATTTGTTCCGGATTCGATTTGTCTATAGCCAGTGCTATTTTAATAGAAAAAGGATGGCTAGTGCGGGACTCAGGGGGTAAGAGCACTCGAGCGGAGAATCTTCCTTGCTCGACCACTACAACGCGATGCTATCGGTTTGATGGCAACAAAGTATTTTCGGATGAGATTTAAAACATGGTGAGATCGAGGAGATGGGTGAGAAGGGGGAGAAATCTCACCTATATCACACATCTCACCTCAAAATAAACATCAGGTGAAAAGGAGTTTTTATGACAACGGAGAAGCAGCTGATTGCAAATCAACAAAACGCTCAACTTTCTACAGGGCCAGCTACCAATTCTGGAAAGACGATCGTTTCTTCAAACGCCATCAAACATGGGATTTTTACCAAAGATTTGATTGTATCTTCGGTAATAGGGGAAGAAAACCAAAGGGAGTATCAAGAGATTTTGGGTAATCTGATAGATTCTCTTAATCCCTGCAATCAAATAGAAAGCTTGCTTGTCGAGAAAATTGCGGTAGACTTTTGGCGCTTGCGTCGCGTTATCAGATTTGAAACAGGGGGCATAGCTGAGCATATAAGCGACCTCTTAAATCAATTTTACTCTTATGGGACCAAGAACAATCAAACTATTGATCAAGAAATTCTACATATGGAGCAACTTATTCAGAGAAATACCCTTTATATTGAATGCCTTTCACGAGGAGAAGTTTCCTTCGATCAACCCATATGGCGAAATGATGACCTAGAAGCTGACATCATCGATGATCTTTATATAGTTGCCAAGTCGATCGAAAAACTGACTCAAGGCGATAAAAAAATATTGTATAATCCCCCATGTTTGCCTCTTACAGATCTACAATCACTATTGAAAAAATATGACTATGACGATTCAAACAAGATATCATCAACATTGATTGAACTTTATATGAAGGAGAACAAGGAGCTAAAAGAAGAGATTCAAAAGTTATCGACTCAAAAATTATCAAATGCTGAGGCCGACAAGTTGAATTTCATGATGGGTATGGTCCCTGCTTCTGAGCATGTCGATAAAATACTTAAATATGAACGTTCCCTTCAAAAATCGATTTTCCAAAATCTCCTCATGTTAAAGAAATTGCAAGGCAGTTTTTAAAATTGGGTTTGTTTTGGAAAAATTTCGTGTTGATCAGTTTTGTAATAAACATCACTCCTCATTGAGGTTGAATGAATGCGAATGAGTTTAAATAACTCACCTTACGCAACATGGCGCGTATTTAGACTGAAGCCAAAGCTCCCGCGGTTAAACGATCGGAAAAGGGGTAGTATTGAGCAAATACAACCCCTTTTCCGATCGTTTAACCCCGGGGCTTTGGCTCAGTCTAAATGCACGCCATGTTGCGTAAGGTGAGTAAATAAGCCTTCTGTTATTTGGTGTTTTGGCATGGGTCGAAGTTTTTGAAAAAGAATGTTTAACAAAAGGTCCGACGAATTTCATTGTGACAAGTTCTATAAACGCAATATTTGCTCCTCCAACTGGGAGCGCTTATTGTGCTTCCAAAGCAGCCATTGCCAAAGCATTTGAAAGTTTATCGCTGACTTATTTTGGAACAAATCTGCATTTCTCAGTTGTGTATGTAGGACCTGTAGATACGGCTGGATTAAAAGGGAATTTGCCTTTTACATGGAAAGCGGAAAAGATGGGGCGATATATGGTTGATTTTGCCTTTAGCCAAAAAGAACGGGGAGACCCCTCTCTTTTTTATAGAGCGTTTTGTTCATTTTTACGTGCTTTGCCTGCAAAATATACAATGAAAATTCTTCGAAAGTTGTCATGAAAAAGAATGAGCAACATCAGTGTCGTTTTCATTTCGAGCCTGTAGATAAGGCGCGTCGATCGCTTGTGCACACATGGCTTGGTAGTCCTCATGTGGCAAAGTGGTTTTATGGACAGGGCTTGCAAAACACACTCAATCATTTAGACGACTTTTTAAATGGAGATATCAAAGGACAATATTGGTTGGGATATGATGAAAATCGTCCATTTGCTTTTCTCATTACTTCGTCCGTTAAGAAGCCTAATGATGAATTGACTAAGTGGTGTGCTAAAGAAGGAGAAGCGATCACTCTTGATCTACTTATTGGAGACGTTGATTACTTGGGAAAAGGGCTCTCGCATATTGTAATTCAAGAATTTCTTCTTAACTCACCTTACGCAACATGGCGTGCATTTAGACTGAGCCAAAGCCCCGGGGTTAAACGATCGGAAAAGGGGTTGTATTTGCTCAATACACCCCCTTTTCCGATCGTTTAACCGCGGGAGCTTTGGCTTCAGTCTAAATACGCGCCATGTTGCGTAAGGTGAGTTCTTAACCAATTTCCTGATGTTGTTGAGGTTTTAATTGATCCAGAGGCAACTCATTCGCATGCAATCCATATCTACAAAAAAGTTGGCTTTAAAATTTTAGGAGAATTCATTCCTTCGCATAGTCCAAATCTTCATTATATGATGCGTTTGGATATGCAAAGGCTGATGGACAATCTTTCTGGATGAGTTTCAGATTTTTGGATAAACAAGCGCTATGCTGCAAAAGTTATTCACTGAATGAATAAGCATACAAGCCCACAAAGATTCTGTTTTTCTGAATATAATCCCCAGGAGAAAACCGGAAATAAGAACAAATGCGATTAATCCAGAAGTGATCTGTTGACTTTGAGACAGCCAGTATGGCACATGTGTTACCGCAAATAATATTGCTTGCACACTATTGCCTACCCAAAATGATTCAGTCATTTCTTCAATTTGTTGTAGTATGAATCCTCGGAAGACCACCTCTTCACTTAATCCTACTAATATAATGACATTCCACCAGACATCAGTTGGAATAGAGAGATTTAAACCAGTGACCCCCCGTAATAATGAACCGAGTCCAAATATAATCACACAGAAGCTAAAGGCCCACAACAAACCTGCTTTGGTTTGCAATTTCAAATAAACAAATGGATTTTTGTGCTGTGCCCACAAATACATAAATACTGGGAGCGTCCATGTACATAATCTGAGCAATATCCCATCTATATGTAGAGCACAAGAGATAGTGTACGTCAGCAAAAAAGAGATAATAAACGAGCTAAAGGCAATTCGATGACTGATTGTTTTATGAGATTTTTCTATTGAGTTATCCAAATAACGGTTCATTTTTCCCTTTCTTTAATCAGCAAATCAATTCATGAAAGGACTTTGCACCATGTGCTGGTCTTAAGTAAGATCCGTTCTTAGCATGAACCACAATTGCGTTTAAGCGCCCTTCTTCTGCCATCATAATTGCTTCTTTCTTTGAGATCCATTTGCTCTTTTTTGATGTTCCCACAAGGAATTCAGTGATAACGTGTTGTTTATTCACATGCACCCCTAGAACCTCTTTCGCTTTTTTTTCAGGTTTTGCTTCTATATATTCTTCACGTCCCTCTATCCATCCTTCATGTTTTTTCATGGCATCAAGCAATTGGATATATTCCTCATCGTTTAGAGAGCGAATCGTACGGTTCATATCAAATTTGGTGAAAGACTTAATTGTCTTACGGTAGTCAATTACAGCTTTTGTATCTGGCAATCCCTCTTTGACTCCTAAATATGTGCGAACAAATTCATTAAGAGTAGAATCGATGTAAAGGGTTCCTTCTCTCAAACGTCGTATTTGAGCTTTTCTGCCGGTTTCATAGTCAGGATATACTGCGAACCAGAATTCTTTGCCTTCTTCATTAGAGATTTTTCCTGCAAAACCGATTGCTCCATTTTTTCTTGCAAAATCGCCCATTACATGATTTCCCGGATTGTTATTTCTCCAAGATCGCGTACTGGCTTCTCGAATAGGCTGACCTTCATAAGCCTTCCAAAATCGCTTTAATTGATTTCCATCTTTATCTGTATAAATAACAGAGTTTTCCGGTCCTCCCTCAGCTTTAATCCATTTATTGTTGTAGGTCTTCATGTATTTCCTTTGCTTCTAATGTTGCAGCTGTATGGATATGCGAAATCAATGTCCCCAAATATCCCTGCACAATGACTTGTTTATTTAAAAATGGAAGGGGACTTTCTTCGTCTCCCACAGCAATCAACTGAATCCATCCATTTTTGTCCGATTGATATAAATCTTCTGTGAGATAGTTGGATTCAATAAGCTGTTGAATTTCTAGAGCAGGCACTTCCAATATCCATCGAGTTTCAGGCATGTCACCATCCTCAATGCTTTCATAATTAGGCGTTCCAGGAAATGTATGACGGAGGAGCTTGGCTCTTATTGTGATATAAGGTAAAGGAATCGTTCGGTCATCATCTACTGGATGGACATAGTTTGTAGGATAGACAATTTCTTCCCGATCAAGATTGTTAGAGAGTGAATACGCTGGGGAGAAGAAAGTGATAATAGCTTGCAATGCAAGAAAAATTCTTAAATACATAATTTTAAACCAGTTGATGAATCATAATAAACGAATAAAGCAATTTATTCTAGTAGATAGATAAATTTGTGGAAGTGCTTGACTCTCACGTATGCGTTATTCCTTATAATGAAGTCATCCTTTAAAATCAAAGGGATATTGAAGGAGGAAAATCGATGGTTTACACAGTTAAAAAATTAAGCGAAATGTCAGGCGTTACGGTTCGCACACTTCATTTTTATGAAGAGGCCGGCCTTCTTAAACCAGCATATTATGGCGCGAATGGTTATAGATACTATGAGGAAAAAGAACTCTTGCAGCTCCAGCAAATCTTATTCTTCAAAGAATTGGGGTTTACTCTTAAACAAATCAGCAAAGTTCTCGACAAAAGTGATTTTGACCAACTGGCGGCTCTTCATGCCCATAAAAAAGCTTTGAGTCACGAATGGGAAAAGATCGGTTGCTTACTGCAAACCATCGATAAAACAATCAAACATTTAAAAGGAAAAAAGAAGATGCTAGCAAGAGAATTTTTTGAAGGGTTTTGTACTATCAAGAAAGCAAGTCAAGACCAATCCTATTTTGCAGCAGAGGAGATAGTGTTGCAAAATTTAAAGGAACAACCAGCAATCAGCGATTCCGAAAGATTACAGATCGCCAAGAATGGGAATCAAATCTATGGTAAAATTACCGATTGTCTTGAAAATAGGCTGTCAGCCTCTTCAAAAGAGGTTCAAAAGCTGATTAAAAAACACTGCGAACACACAGGAAAATTTCATGAAATATCAAAAGAGGTCTATAAGGGATTAGCAAAGCTCTATTCTCAACATCCAGAGTTTAGGAAACAGCTTGATCCCATTCATCCCGATTTAGCGAATTTCATGACTGAAGCGATGATATTATTCGCTGATAATAATCTTTAAATAGGCGTACCGGCATTCACATGCGGTGTGCCGGATGCATTTAATAGTCGGTGCATTGTCGGCGCATCGGTGCACTAAAACAGCCAATAATAACCCGCAAAATCCAATAGCAATCAAATCACATCTTCTTTATCATCATACTCATAGCGGCTGGATAGTGTTGAGTGTGATGGAATTCTCCCTCCCTCATAACCCGCTGGTCGCTGGTTCAAGTCCAGCTTGCCCCACTTTTTCCACAATACCTTCACAACAGCTTTTTTGCTATTACGCAAGTGTTATAAAACCTTGCTTTTACGCAATTCTTACGCACTCGGCAGAGTCAAACTGGAATAAACCAGCATACTGCCACTGCTATTTCATTCCCTTTTCTCCAAATCTTAAATTTCAAATAAACAATTTACAAAATCAACCGCTTGGCTATCAAATCTTGCTTCAAGTGCGTAAAATTTGCGTAAATATTTGTTTATCTATCATTCATACTACTCTGAGTAAAGGGTTTATTTATCAAAAACAGCGGATAATGAATCCCCTGTTCCAGTTTATTCTCCAATATTATAAAGTAATTTTTTAACAAAGAGGCATTATGGGAACGATTAGAGAGCTGACTAAAAAGAATGGTGATAAAAGTTATCACGCTGAAGTACGAATTAAAAACCGAGCAGAGCGAGAATCTTTTAGGACAAAAACTGCAGCAAAAAAATGGATTCAAGATACAGAAGCGGCTATCCGAGATGGACGTTTTAAAAGCAATTCAGCTGCTCTTAAACATACTGTTGGTGATTTGATTGATCGATTTGCTGAATATTGCTTACCCAGAGATCCAAAGTATTACGTCAAGAAAGTACAACAGCTACAAAGATGGAAGGAGGAGCTTGGCAATCTTTGTTTAGCAGATTTATCCCCAGCACATATTGCTCAAGTGCGCGATAAAATGCTAAACGAAGCAACTTCAAAAAAAAGTTTGCGCAGTCCATCTACAGTTAACAGATACATTGCTGCATTTTCTAAAGCTCTTACTGTGGCTGTCAAAGAATGGGGATGGATCGGTGAAAATCCTGCGCTCAAAATTTCAAAGCCTAAAGAAGGACGAGGCAGAGATCGTTATCTATCTTTGGATGAAAAAAGTCGCCTTTTAGAGGCATGTAAGTCCTCTTCCAATGCATTCCTCTATCCTATCGTGCATTTAGCATTACTCACAGGTATGCGTTACGGTGAAATTACAAAACTTAAATGGGAAGATATCAATCAAGAGCTGTATTTTGTCACGATTCACGAGACTAAAAATGGAGATACACGAACGATTCCTTTAACAGAAGCCATGCTCGAAGTTTTTCAAGCAATTTCCCATTCAAATAAAGCGGCTGGCCAGATTTTCATCAGTCATAAAATGACACCTACAAAGCATCCCATTTCTATTCGCAAGTCATTTGCTACGGCTTTAAAGATTGCAGGCATTGACAATTTTAGATTTCACGATCTACGTCATACAGCCGCTTCTCACATGGCTATGGGAGGCGCAACACAAGGTGAATTGATGGCAATTTTAGGACATCGGTCGCCATCTATGACTCGTCGTTATGCTCACTACAATCAACAACATCTCGCAAAGGTGATGAACAGAGCATACAAAGTAACCAGTAAAACAACAGATAAGGAGAATCTATAATGACAAATACAGAAACCTCGCCTTTCAAATTTGCTTATTACAAAGGGCGATGGATTAAAGTACCGTTGCCGTATCTACCTATTAAAAAAGCTAAAGATCACACTTTACTTGATTCAGCTTCTTCGCAAGAGAATGGCCTCGCTTATAACCACATGATCCCTAATACCACAGAGACGATCTCGTTAAAACAATTATCGCAAATGGAGCTTGAAGGGGTATGTAAAAACAATAATATTCCCTGCGGATGGGCGACAAATCAGTACAAAAAATACAATCCAAAGAAAGCTCAAAATCAGCGCACTAGTATACGTGAAAATACATATACCTCATTGACCAATGCTGAGTATGCAATTTTTATCAAAAGGTTAAAGAGAATTAATAAAGTGGATGCTGTGATCGCTCAAATTTTATGGCATCTGAATGGCACATTGGTAATGGATAAAGATTTTATCACTCGTGAAGAGATATTGCGTATAACCCCTCAGGATATAGATCTCAGCGACGAGATGTTTACTACTATAACTTTGATAAGGTCAGATTCTCGGAACGATCATTTAATCTCGTATGAGCTACCTTGGAGTATCCGAAAGACCCTATGTCAACTGATAAACTCACCTTACGCAACATGGCGCGTATTTAGACTGAAGCCAAAGCTCCCGCGGTTAAACGATCGGAAAAGGGGTAGTATTGAGCAAATACAACCCCTTTTCCGATCGTTTAACCCCGGGGCTTTGGCTCAGTCTAAATGCACGCCATGTTGCGTAAGGTGAGTTATAATAGGAACTCACCTTATGAATAACATAGTGAGCAGCTTTTGTGAAAATGAAACTGCAAATAAAGAAAATATTTACCTAGATTCCAGTGCGCAAGCAGCTGAATTGGAAAAAGATTATGAAGAAAAATCTAAATGTCAGCAGCTGCCTGATGGATTCTATTTTTCTGGAAATCGATTAGAGTACTCTGATCCTTTCAAAGATGACGAAGAGCCTACAGCCATTTATGTTTGCTCTAAATTAGAGGTGATTGCTTGCACAAGGGACCAAAGCAATCAAAATCATGGGAGACTGTTAAAATTCAAAGACATTGACGATTTTGAGCATCAAATTGCTCTTCCAATGGAATTATTAGCAGGAGACGGCACAAAGCTTCGCGAACTTCTCCTTTCAAATGGGTTAGAGATTGGAGCAAGCAAACGTTCGAGGCAACTGTTAACTCTTTATATTCAAGCTTGCCATCCTAAACAAAGAGTGCGCTGTGTGCCACAAATCGGCTGGCATAATGGCTGCTTTGTTTTACCTGATACATCCATTGGAGAAACGGGTGATGAAGATGTTTTACTGCAAACAGTTTCCGTGAATGTACAAAAATACTCATCTGCTGGAAATTTACTGGACTGGCAAAAAAATATTGCAGCCTTCTGTCCAGGCAATTCTCGTCTTACTTTTTCAATATCTATGGCTTTTGCGCCTCCACTTCTCGAGCTTCTTGGAATTGAAGGAGGTGGTTTTAATATCAAAGGCAATAGTTCTACAGGTAAAACGTCTGTTTTAAGGGCCGCAGCTTCTGTTTGGGGAGGCGAGAGTCATTTACAAAGATGGCGTGCAAC
>Ga0207067_10215_pt1 | contig 17707 bp, 15 predicted proteins | sample Alteio_BWMinCont_25_FD_153484 | JGI IMG/M metagenome (GOLD analysis project Ga0207067, IMG submission 153484) | Enriched cells from forest soil in Barre Woods Harvard Forest LTER site, Petersham, Massachusetts, United States -... | ecosystem: Environmental > Terrestrial > Soil > Temperate forest >...
CGTTGCCCGTTTCGCCAAACCGAAGTCCAGGATTTTGGCGACGCCTTCCTTGGTTATGAAGATATTGACCGGCTTGATGTCGCGATGGATGATCCCCTTCTGATGGGCCGCGTTCAATCCTTCGGCAACTTGAACCGCAATGTCGAAGAGCTTTTGCAGTGGCAAGCCCGGTGTATCTGAGCCACGTGAGACTGAGGTGCCAGAGATCAACTCCCGGAGAGTCTCACCCTCGAGCAATTCCATGACGAGGAAGGGCTGCCCCTCATGTTCTCCGAATTCGTAGATCGTGCATATGTTGGAGTGATTGAGCGACGAGGCGGTGCGAGCCTCGCGCTCAAAACGCAGTAGGGTCAGAGAATCTCCCCCCATTTCCTCGGGAAGGAACTTCATCGCGACCCGGCGGCCTAACTTCAAGTCCTCCGCCCTGTAAACCACGCCCATGCCGCCACCACCGAGGATGTCGAGGACGCGGTAGTGAGACACCCGTTTGCCGATCAGATTTATAGTCGGCGTAGGCGGCTGGCTGGCGGCACTCTCAGCGTGAGTAACCTCACTAACGGGCGCGACAAAACGATAACCGCGTTTGGGAACCGTTTCCACATATGCTCGACCGCCGTCCCATTCTCCGAGCGCCTTGCGCAAGAAAAAGATGTTCTTGTTGAGGTTGCCTTCCTCGACAAACGCATCGGGCCAGACGCGCTTGATCAGTTCATCCTTGCCCACCAAGTGTCCGGCCTTCTCAACCAGCAGCACCAAGATCTCCAGCGTCTTCGGAGTCAGGGCAACTGGTTGGCCGTCGCGCACTAGTACGCGCTTCTCGGAATCCAAACGAAACGGACCGAAGGCGTAGAAGTGCATGGTTTGCAACGTGATGCGGTCTGCCAGAAATTTGCCAGAACTTTGGAAGGACGTCGAAACCGCAACTGCGCTATCGTGCGGCGCGAGTGGGGAATCAACGGAAATGCGATCCGGAGCCCGCCCGGGCGCAATTCTAGTACGTGAGGGTATTCCCCGCAATGCCGAATGTCGCGACGATTCGCCGGGCCTCGTACGGCGCCATTTTGCAAAACAAGGGCCGCATTGAGAAGGAACTCAAGAGAGGTGACTCATATGGAATCCCGCAGCCACGACCATCAAGTGTCTTGGAGATGCAATGTTCGGCTCGTTTGGTTCTTCGTGTTAGTCGGCGCATTTTTCTGCACGCCTGCGAACGCCCAAAAAGCGTTTGATCCAGCCACCGGAATAGTGCTGCGTGGGACGATCGTTACCATGGATTCCATTGGGACCATTCTCCATGATCGCTCGATTCTGGTGCGCAATGGCGCGATCGTCGCAATTTGGCAAGGACGGCAGGCACCACCGGGAGTTCCGCTCGGGAATGCAATCGAAGTGGATCTTGGACCAGAGGCATTGATTTTTCCTGGTCTTATCAACTTACATAATCACCCCACGTATGACGTTCTCGATCCTTGGCCCGCGCCGTCTTCAGATGTGCAAGGCACTCTGGGCCGCCCACTGGGGACCGAACCGTATGCCAACCGCTATCAATGGAACAATGTTCCCAACACTTCCCCTCCTGAATATCGCCGCCTCGTCGACACTCCTCAACTCTTACTGAACTCCAGCCTTGGCCTTGGATTGCTCTCCGAAGTGGTCAAGTACTCGGAAGTGAAGGCAATGTTGGGAGGAGAAACCTCGTTCCAGGATGGATTGCCGGATCAGGCGACCGACAACCTGATGATCCGCAACGTGCAGAGCGCAAACTTTGGACGGCAGGCGGTTTTCTCGCGGGTCCCGTCCATCGATCAGCTCTCTTCAAGCGATCTCGCAGCTCTCATCACCGGAATGCAAAACGGCCAGGTGGACGCTTGGCTGACGCATCTCGCAGAGGGCGTGCGTGACAATCAGCGCCGCGCTGGCGACACCATTTCCTCCCGCGCAGAGTTCACGAGTCTCCAATCGATGGGATTGCTTACGGACATGACTGTAATTGTTCAGGGCAACGGTCTTGAGGAAGGCGACTTTGCGGCCATGCGAGCCGCGCCTAGTATTCGCTTGGACCATAGCGGAGATGGCTTGGGGGCCAAGCTTGTCTGGTCCCCTCTTTCGAATCTGCTTCTCTACGGCCAGACGGCACTCATCTACCAGGCTCTGAAAGAAGGCGTCACCATCTCGCTCGGCACTGACTGGAGTCCCAGCGGCTCGCGAAATCTTCTGGATGAGTTGAAGATCGCCGACATCGCTCTGCGTGATCCGCGATTGCTGGGCTTTGACCGCAACCTGGTGCCCTCTTTGAGCGTTGACGGCAAGACAGGCGATGCGCGCAGGGATGCCGAGATCGCGTTGGATAAAGTGCTCGTGCAGATGGTCACAAATAATCCCGCACAAACTCTCCGCTGGAATCAGTACGTCGGCTCTGTCGAGGCAGGTAAGTTCGCGGACTTGATCGTTATCAGCAAGCCTGATCGTGCCCCCGCCAAAGGAATCCCTGACTCGCCGTATCGCTCTTTGATTGACGCGACTGAGGAAGACGTGCGCCTGGTGCTCGTCAATGGTGAGCCACGGTCCGGTGAGGTGAAGGTCATGGCGGCCCTCAAACCAGGCAATTATGAGGTGATCAGCAGTACGTGCGCCAATTTCTCCAAAGCGATTGACACAACAAACCCGGCGCTACCGAAAGGCTCTGAAACTTTTGCCTACTTGAATCAGACCTTGACGGCGGCGCTCCGGGCCCTCGGCGGGGACAATCCGCCGACTGGCGGAGGCACGGCAGACGACTCGAATACTTATAGCTATCTCAAGGCCAACATCCCGGGAGCCGCCGGGCTGACGGATTCACAATTCCGCTACGAGCTCACTCTATTCGCAGGGCTCGACCCAAGGGGCCGGTTGAATCTCGAAGGCATACAACTTTCCCCGGTGCTGGTGGAGGATGATCACTTTTACTTTCACCTCATCGGAGGCGATGTTTCCGAGGGCACGGGGCTGGTCTCCGATGCAAATCCCCCATTCGGACTGTATCCGACAAACCTCAACCAGATACAGGTACAAGGAAATCCGTTCGATCGAGATGACTATTGCAATCGATATTTCGGGCTTTGTCACTAGTCGTGGGCAGTTGTCCGGACAAACTCAACTAGACAGGAGAAAGAACATGAAATCCGCCAAATTAATGTGCTGTTCGATAGCGGTACTGACAGTCCTGACAATAACGGCTGCGATGAACGCGCAGGATGTCCAGGCCCAGCCGGCGAAGCATCATCACTACCAGCTCGCGCAGATCCCAACATTGGGTGGCCCGGGCGTAAATTTCTTCGATAACACTAACAACATCGCGGTGCTGAACGCTCGCGGAACCGTCAGCGGCGGCGCCGCCGATACCTTGATACCGGACCCATTCAACCCAATGTATTGGTGGTCCAATGGAAATGTGACCAAGGCTTACTTGTGGCAGTACGGCGTTCTCACGGAGCTTGGGTCGCTTCTCGACAACGTCAACAGCGGTTCGGCTTGGATCAGTTCCAACGGCATCGTTGCGGGGCTTTCCGAGAATGGGCAAATCGATCCCTCCATACCTGGCTTGCCGGAGATAAGTCCGGTCGTGTGGCGTGACGGCAAGATCACTAACCTCGGGACACTACCTGGCGGAGGATACCAAGGTGCTGCCGTTTCTGTGAACAACCGTGGCGAAGTGGCCGGAATAGCCAGCAATCTCATTTCGGACACTAATTCTCTTCTGAACTACAACCCGAACCTGTGGGCTGGGGTCGGCTATGGCTATCAGCTACGGGCCTTTGTTTGGGATCAGACAAATGGAATGCAGGACCTGGGAACACTTGGCACCGGTACGAATGCAGAAGCCACCGCGATCAATGAGCGCGGGCAGATTATTGGGGACTCCTACACCAGCGCCGCCCCGGGTGTCTGTTATGGCGTAACGACCGGCGGATTCCTTTGGGATCGCGCCCACGGGATGGTGGACGTGGGCGGCTTAGGGGGGACTTGTACCGTGCCGACGGACCTCAACAATCAGGGCCAACTCGTCGGTGTCTCGACCGTCGCGGGAGACGCCTATCAGCGCGCGTTTCTCTGGGAACACGGTTCGCTTCGCGATCTCGGAGGTTTCGAGGGCAGGAGCACAGGAGCATTCGCCGTCAACGAAAAAGGTGAGGCAGTAGGCTTCGCAGCGCATGCCGCGCTTTGGAAACAAGTTGGAGAGATGATCGATCTGGGCACGGTCGGCAGCGATCCCTGTAGTTTTGCTCAAGGAGTGAATAATGAAAGCCAAGTCGTCGGGGACTCGTCGCCCAGCGACTGTGTGAACTTCAACACCTCGCGCGGCTTCCTGTGGGAGCACGGCTCCATCGTCGACCTGAATACCCTGATTCCGCCGAATTCTCCCCTATATATCATCTACGCGTACACCATCAATCATCGCGGCGAGATTGCCGTGAACGGAATCGACGCCAACGGCATCGAGCAGGCCGCAGTACTGGTCCCGTGCGACGAAAGTCATGCTGGTGTCGAGGGCTGCGACTACAGCTTGGTAGATGCGGCGGCAATGGCTCAAAGCCCTGCACCTCGCTACCTTCCCAGCGGAGCGCAGCGTTTGTCCCAGCAGCGGCGGACCAGTCGGTCGCACATGCCCACCCTGCCACCGCCGAGCCGATAGCTCAGGAGTTAGTCGGCGATACTAAACTGCAAATGCGGACGCGAGACTTCAACAATGATGTCCCGTGGGTCTTCTTCCACGGTCACACGGCCATCGCTGTCATGGCCCGGTCGACCAACAGCTTCAAATTCAACGTCAACTTTGAAGTATGCGCATTCACGGCTGACAAATCGTCGCTCCAGTCCATTTGAGAGACCACCTTCGGTCCTAAAAACTTTTAGGAGTTCAGCCCGGGTCATTCCCGGCCCTATGGTCTCCATTTTTGCCAACGCGTCCCTGACCCAATCTTCGTTCTTCAGAGCGCACGAATGCTGGCCCGGCGCCTGTTTTGATTGAAGCCAACTCGGGATACACGTGGCAATAAGTCCGAGCAGCAGAAATGCGAAGACCCTTCGAATCATAGTCGCTCCCGTAGCGGATCCTGGAGAATCGGAGTTAAGCCCAGAGACTTAGAGTACGGCGGGTTTTGAAATGTTGTCTTGGGAGACTTTGCTGGTTCGGTCTTGCTGGGAGCAATTTGTCCGATAACTTATCGGGACTTACGACCCGCTCTCCATTCATTCGTTTCAAATTACAGTTGACTATTGCCCGAAGCAGGCGCTGAATCGTGTCTTCGCGGAGTTGCTTCGGAGGAGGGATAACCATGGCCACCGGCGGAAGGGCAACGGCTGCGGGTACAGATTTCGACGTAAGTGACCAGATCATCGCGTTCAAGCGCAAGCTCGCGCCGCGTCGCGAGGCCTTGCAACGCGCCTACGCAAGTGTAAAGGACCACATCAGCCGAGCCGTCGACATCATCCGCAATGAGGTCGCCGCTGGGCACCCGGTGGTGCCCGAGCTCGACTACCGCGACATACGGAACAACACAGTCCCCGAGGCACTCCGTCAGTCGATCCGCAAGACCGGCTGCACGGTGGTTCGCGGAGTGTTCCCCGCCGATCTCGCGCGCGACTGGTTTGCGCAAGTCGGCGAGTATCTCGAGACCAACCATTACGAACAACTCGAAGGCGAGAAGCGCAGCCTCGACAGATACTTCTCCGCGCTCAAAGCCGGCAAGCCCCAAGTCTTCAACGTTTACTGGTCCAAGCCGCAGGTCATGGCGCGGCAGGACGCGAGGCTCGCCGAGACGCGTTCCTTTCTCGATCGCCTGTGGAAATACGAAGGCGTCTTCAATCCCGACCGGCAGTGCACCTACGCCGACCGTGTGCGCCGCCGTCAGCCCGGGGACAAGACGCTTGGGCTTTCCCCGCACATGGATGCAGGCACCGTCGAGCGCTGGATCGACCCCGGCTATCAACGAGTGTACGAGAACATCTTCGCCGGTGACTGGCGCGGCTATGACCCGTTCGACGCCACGCACCGGCTGAACACTCAGGAGATTCCGTCGCCCGCGGTGTGCAGCATGTTCCGCACCTATCAGGGCTGGACGGCGCTCACACGCCAAGGGCCGAAAGATGGCACTCTCCGCCTCATTCCCATCACCGAGGGCATCGCCTACGTGCTCCTTCGCGCGCTTCAGGACGATGTGGACGAGGCTGATCTGTGCGGCGCGGCCCCCGGCCGTGCGCTCGGCGTCAGCCCGGAGTGGCATCCCGATCTCATCGCCGGCTTGGTCTCCGTCCCAGAGGTCATGCCCGGCGACACAGTGTTCTGGCACACGGACATCTGCCATGCCGTCGGCGACGAGCACACCGGCAGCGAATACGCCAGTGTCATCTACATCGGCTCGGCCCCAGACTGCCCGAAGAATCGCGCCTATCTTCCGAAACAAAAACAAGCCTTCCTCCATGGGTGTTCAGCCCCCGACTTCGCCGCCATGGACTTCGAAGTCGACTTCAAGAGTCGCGCAACCGAGCAGGATCTAACCGACCTAGGCCGCGCCCAAATGGGCTTCTGACCCGGGTGGCCGTGTTGGGTGGGCACTTGGTCGAGTAGCCGACCTGCGGAAGCTCCACCACCTTTCCGAGCTCCGAAGGCCGGACCTTCCGAGGGATCGGAGCATCCTTGTCGAGAAATAAGTGAGTGCGCGTCCGCTCGCAGTATTCGAAATACAACTTCAGGACAGCGGTTCCGCAACGAAGATTGTTAACCGACATCATCTGATTGATTCCATTCATGTTTTAGCCGAGGTACGCTCAGGGAGCAAATTCGCATTGTGTTTTTGCTCTTGACTTTTCTTTCTATCTTGTATATATAACATGTATAAGGTATGAGCGACCCTCTGAACCGCACCAAACTCTCCGCCGTCGAGCGCAACTTCCGTTCCCGCATTGCGCAGCTTTCCTCCGGTCAATGGTTTCTTCGTGGCACGCTCTCGGAACGTGCGGGCACCTGTGGCAAGGCGAATTGCCGTTGCGCCCGAGGAGAACTGCATAAGTCTTTGTACCTGGTGCAGAGTCAAGCGGGGAAGCTTCGCCAGATCTGTGTCCCCAAAGCCTGGCAGCAACGCGTTCGCCAAGCTGTGAACGACTATCACCTAATGCAGGAACTGATTGAGAAAGTTTCCGAGTTCGAATGGAAACGACTTCAGGAAAAGAAACGATAATCGTTCTTCGAATAAAATGACAAGAAGGGGTGAGAGCTTTGCCAGAGATTCGGAAGGTCTGTATTCCTTCCATCTCCGGCAACGGACGCATCTCAAAATTGCAGATAAGGATTCCTTGCGGCTTCCATCACCCTACGTCGAGGGGTGGGTCACTGACCTACTGGATGTTTCCGCGGACGCCTCGGAACTCTATTTTACGGTAGGAATGATAAGTCCCGATACGGCGGCAGAATTTCGGATGGTCAATCATCAACTGGCAAGAATGCACTTGCGAACGGGCAACATTCATCTCATCTCCCATTTGAAGGGGACGTTTTTCTAGCCATCGGTGCTCACTGTGGTCTCAACGCAAAGCTCGCACAACCGCTCCTTGCCGTAACCGGCAGTCCAGCTTGCCCTCTCCCCAGAAACACTTTGGCTATTTTGTTCGTCTCTTATCAATGTCACCGACAGATCACTTATACTTGGTGACCCCAGGGAGTATTTGCACATGCGCAACCTCGTCTCCGACCTTCGGCTCGGTTTTCGTATCCTCCTTCGTAATCCCGGCTTCGCTGCCACCGCCGTCGTCCTCCTGGCTTTAGGCATTGGCGCCAACACGGCGATTTTCTCTGTTGTCAATGCCGTCCTTCTCCGCCCCCTTCCTTTCCAGGATTCGTCCCGCATCATGCAGATTTGGCACGTCCCTCCAGCAAAGAGTTTCCCTGGAATGACGCTATTCTCCGTCTCCCCTGCGAATTACCTCGACTGGCAGAGCCAGAACCGTTCCTTTGAAGAAATGGCGGCCTATGGTGGCGCCAGTTTCAATGTAGGGGGAAAAGAACGGCCTGAGTCGATTCAAGCAGCGCCGGTCGCTCCGGGCTTCTTCTCGATACTCCGTGTTCGTCCGCTCCTCGGCCGGACCTTCACGCCGGAAGACGACCGCCCCGGGCAGGGCCATGTTGTTGTTCTCGGTAATACACTCTGGCGCAATCAATTTGGCGGCGATCCAAGCGTCGTTGGCCGGAACATCGTGCTCAACGGCGATACCTACAACGTCATCGGCGTCATGCCCGCCAAATTCAAGTTTCCCAGCTGGGCTCAACTTTGGGTCCCTCTGGCCTGGACCAATGAGAAGCGCGCCGTCCGTGGCAATCACAATTATTTGGTCATCGGTCGCTTGAAACCGGGCGTGGATATCCGCGCCGCGCAAGACGAAATCAGCGCGATCTCCTCCCGCCTTGAGCAACTTTATCCTGAGGACGACAAAGGTTGGGGCGCCACAATCCGTCCTTTGCGCGAGCAACTGGTTGGCGATGTCCGCCTAGCACTGCTCGTATTGCTGGGCGCCGTCGCCTTCGTCCTTTTGATCGCCTGCGCCAACGTTGCCAATCTCGTGCTCGGTAAAGTCCTCGCCCGAAAAAAAGAAATCGCCATTCGGACGGCGCTCGGAGCCAGCCGCGGTGCAATCCTGCGTCAAATCCTGGCGGAAACCGTGATCCTCTCGCTCGCCGGCGGCGCGTTGGGCTTGTTCCTGGCAAGTTTTGGCACGTCTGTGATCGTCAAATTCCTCGCCGATCGACTCCCGCGCTTCGCAGAAATCACTCTCGATAGTCGGGTGCTCGCATTCACCGCGCTTCTCGCACTGTTCGCAGGCGTCCTCGCGGGTCTTCTCCCGGCGCTGCGGTTTACGAAAACGGATGTGAACGAAGCTCTCAAGCAAGGCCAGAGCCGAGGCAGCTCCGATTCGGGTGGAAGCAACATACGCAGCCTGCTTGTGGTCTGCGAAGTTGCCCTATCTTTAGTTCTGCTGATCGGTGCGGGACTCATGGTCCGAACATTATGGCAGCTCAGTAACGTGCAACCCGGCTTCGACCCCAACAGCGTCCTCACGATGGCCATCTCTGTTCCTGCCAACAAGTTTGCCATTCCCGCCGCCCAAATCGCCTTCTTCGAGCGCGTACTCCAGCGGGTTCGGGCTACCCATGGGGTGGAATCGGCCGGCGTAATCGATGACCTTCCCATGGGCGGCGGCGGCTCACACCAGCCTGTTGCTATCGAAGGCCAGCCTGTCGTGCCCATGGCAGACCAGCCCGAAGTCGATGTTCGCCTCATCACTCCGGGCTACTTGCATACGATGCGCGTCGCGCTCTTACGCGGCCGCGATCTCACGGAATCCGACGTGGCGGGCAGAACGCCCACAGTGCTTATCAGCGAGTCTATGGCCAAGCGCTTTTGGCCCAACCAGGACCCAATCGGCAAACATCTCACGTTGACCTTCTATCCGAACGCGGTTCGCGAAATCGTGGGAATCGTAGGCGATGTGAAACTGGATTCTTTGGACGAGACCCGGCCGGTTGCGACGGTCTATTGGCCGCTGGACCAAATCTACGCCCCTCCCTCCGAACCTTGGCGCTCCTTTGGTATGAGCCTCGCCGTGCGTACCAGCACAGACCCCCTGGGCACTGTTTCCGCGGTGACCAGCGCTGTGCGCGAAGTAGACCCGGAAACGCCCGTCACAGAGGTGATGAGTATGAACGAATTGATTTCCAATTCTTTATCGCCTCAGCGCTCCAACATGTTCTTGCTCGCCGCATTCGCTGGGCTCGCGCTGGTGCTTACTGCACTTGGCATTTATAGCGTGCTTTCCTACGGAGTTCGCCGCCGCGTTCGCGAGATCGGCATTCGAATGGCCTTGGGCGCGTCACCCTCCGACGTATTGAGGATGGTGGTTGCCGATGGGATGAAGCCGATTCTGCTCGGCGTCTGTATTGGCTTTGCCGCTGCGCTCGCTTTGGGACGCGTCGTGTCGTCCCTCATCTTTGGCGTCCGCGCAACCGATCCGCTCACCTTCTCCATGGTTGCGCTACTTCTTGTCGCGGTCGGCCTTCTGGCTACGGTCATGCCCGCTTACCGTGCCACTCTCGTCGAGCCCATCCGCACCCTCCGAGAGGAGTGAAGCAAAGACGTTATATTTTGTCGCCGATTCTGGTCGGATCAGGGCACTCGGAAATGCGCGCCCGGGCTTCGGCGGATTTTCATTCGCCAGACTCAAACTGGGCCGCAAACTGCTTGGGCTTTGCGGTTCGCCTCGGGGAATGGCATCTAAGGTAGGTTGCACGGAATTTTCGTCAGGGACAGGTGTCATAAGTTGCTTGTACATTTCGGACCTCCTTCGTTGAAGCGATTCGGTGGCAATCAAGGCTCGACCAGCTTGGACAAACCGTCATAAACGATCGTCTCGGGAACTCTCTTAAGCGCAGCTTCGTCGGCCTGGATTGGTATCGGCACGTGGATAAATCGATGCCCACACGGCGATGCCTTTCACTTTTGGCTCCTGTTGCGTCAGTTTTACGCGCGGATTTTGAAAGTCCGCAGGCCCAAGATACAGGGCCAACTTGACTTGGGACTGTTCTAACTGAGGATTCAGCCCGGCGTTCTGTGCCTGCCGGTAAAAGGGGTGTCCCGCTAGCTGCTAGCGTGCCATTCGAGTGTACTTGGTATTCCGGAGCGTTCGATTTTCTCGATATTTGTGTGGTCAGTGCGGTCCGGTTTGTCAGAATTTCGAAATTCACGGAGCGGCGACGGGCCATCAGGGTTTTTCTCGCGCTCCTCAAGAACCGGCTATTTTTTGTCGAGCGAAACGGTCAGCGAATCGAACGGCGCATAGTGGAAGATGTTAACTGTCTCAATAACAGCCTTGCTTTACTCATACCGACCCTGCCGAAACAATGTTTGCGCTTGACTCGATGCCAGTTTCCATTTCCGCATTGTGAGCCTCCATCTGCGCCGCGAACCCTGTTAAATTCTTCGAGCTCCACGTGCTCCTCCTGTTTCAGTGCTTCCTTTTCCCTCTTCACTTCATCCAGTTGCCGGGAAAGCTCGCTATCGTTGAAGAACCAGGTCTTATGCACCGCAAGGGCGGGGTACTTATGCCCCACGTGGTTGACCGTGGTCTCCTGGGCAAAGCCCTTGTACACATAAGAGGGGTCGGGAGAGAAACCCCAGGGCGAGGCATCCGGCAGGAAGCGAGCAAGTGTTTGGACGCGCAATCTGCCGCATTCAACTGGGTCCTGAGCAGTGGAAGCAGGCTCAAACCGCCCGATGCGAAACATTGGGAATTCGGGCTTCGCCCACCTCCCTAACACCTGCCCTTCACGTATCGCTCACGAGAATGCGATGGTAGGGAGTGATCACAGAATCGATGGGTCGCGAGACTTCTTCCTGGCTCAAGATCGACGGAAGCTCTTTTCGGATAGAGAGTCTCGGCGATACTCCAGGCCTTTTTGAGAGTCTTGGTGTAGAAGAACCGCAGCGCTGCGAGACGGTTCTTTGAGGGAACCCCGGCGGCAACTTTTGTTTTTGAAACTATTGTTTAATTCCGGCACCGGTGGGTGTCCCGGTGATTTTCTGGGCCTTAATGAATTCAGCGCCTTCTTTGGAAGTCATCCAAAGGGCGAGCTCCGGACTCTTGTGGCTGACCTGTAAGGTACGTAGGTAATGCACCAGATCCCAGGCATCTTCCGGCTTGATGACGTCAGCAAAGGATGGCATGGGTGTGCCATCCAATCCGGTCATGAAAATCTTGTAGAGGTCGTGGTTTGTGGTGCCACACTTGAAGCGGGAGCCCTCGGCAAAATTGTAGGGGCGGATGGGCTGATCAATGCTGTCGGTAAGAGTCGAAGCCGATGGGCCATTTCCACGGCCTTCTGGACCGTGGCACTTCCAGCATTCCAGCTTGGTGAATAATTCCTTGCCATGCTGGATGCCTGGCACGGTGGGCGCTGGCTCAGCCGGTACAGTGATCTCCGCCCCGGCCTTCTCGGTCTTCCAGCGTTCGGAGAGCGTTTTGATGAAGGCTATCAAGTCGGCGCGGTTCTGGTTGGTCAACGTGATCCAGGATGGCATGCTGGAATTGGTGAGCCCGCGCACGAGCGAGTCGTAAATGTCCTGGTCCGTTGGCAGAGTACCCGTCGGCGTCGAGCGGCATTTGAACGTTGCCGACACGAAGTTGCGCGGCTGGATGTTCAGGTTCGGCGAGTTAGGGTAAGCGCCCGTGGGGAGCCAGTTCTCGCCGTTTCCGTCACCGCGGAAACCATGGCAGCCCCAGCAATAGCGAAAATAAAGCTGTCTGCCGGAGTCCGCGTGACCGGTGACTTTGCCGATGTGTGATTCTCCCTGTTGCGCCGAGACCAGCAGCGGCGTGGCCAGGAGCATGGCGATGCCAGCAAGCCATTTTGCAATGTTCTTTTGTCGCATGGTCTTCCCTCTCAGAACGCGAAGTCAAAACCCGTGAGCAAGCTGCTGAAATTAAGGTTCTGGCCGGTCACCGGCGATGTGCCTATCTGATGGCTGAAGGCATATTCGCCGTGGAAAGCGAACCCGGCACGGCTTGAAATAAATGGATAGTAGCGCCCGCCGATGGTGTAGACGTCCATGTTGCCAAAGCTCAGAGATGGAACGCTTACGCCGGGGGTATAGGGAGTTCCCGCCACAATCGGAAGAGCTTGCTGCGACATGCGCACGAGCTCGACGCGTTGCGTCAAAATAAACTGCGGGCTGGGGGTGTAGTGGCTTTCAAACAGCGCGCCATTCCATATCGCATTTTGCGCGCCCGTGGGCAGTGTAGCGAAAGCCGCATTCACAGGCGTGCCGGTGGCCAGATACTTATCGTCGGAACTATGGAAGTACATGGCGGTGAGATCATACTTCTTGATGTAAAACATGCCGATCAGACCCGCTCGGTAGAAGGACCGATTGCCAATACCTGTGCCGGGCAGACCGAAAGCGGCATTACCGGGGACGCCGCTGTTGTTGCCATTGGTGAATTGAAAATAAGTGGGGGCCTGCCCGACATAGTCGAATGCGCCAATGCGTTGCAGCCCAAGACTTCCGACCTGGAAGGCCTGGCTAAACGTGAAATAGGCGTTGTAAGCGCGGCTTGTTGGCAGACCCGGGGAACCGTCATTGGAGCTTAGTACGGAGGCAGAATAGCGGGTGCGATCATTCTTGGAATGCCCCATCAACTCCAGTCCGTCTTGATTGTCGCCTATCCCAAACGTGAACTGGGGGAAGGCGGGATTGAGACCATTGTTCTCTGTGGGGGGTTGGAAGTGGTAGTTGGTATAGACGCCGGAAATGCTCGTCAGGGTAAGGATGCGCTTCTCGGACAGCAGGTTGTCGAGCTCGAATTTGCCGAGTTTGACGTTGAACCAACTGCTGCCAGCGAGATTATCGAGACGGGCGAAAACGGTTTCAAAGTGGAAAGCGCCGGTATTGTCCGAGGACGGCAGCACGTAAAATGAGACGTTTTTTGCGAGCGTGCCGCCGGTATGGAAATCCAGGCCGGTCCAGTCAAAGCCGTGCGTCGTTACGCTAGCCTCGTTCCCGCCGACACCCGCTGCTCCATCCACCTGGGCGCGGTTGGTGTTGTCACGGTGCCAAATCGGTGTGATCCGGAATGTTACCGGCCAGTACGCCGGGTTCTGATAGATGGGGGCATCGCGCTCGTTGCCTAGCTGATAGCCGTTGTCCTTGAACGCTTGTCCGAACGGGCTCAGCATGGGCCAGGCCTGATGACAGGAAGAGCAAGGCATACCGTACTTGCGAGCGAAGGCAGGAAGCGCGTTCACTTTGATAGAAGGAGTGGGGAGCGCGGAAGCGGAACGGCTATCGGCAAGATCAAATGCGAGTACCAGAAAGCCACACAGCAAAGAGAGTGCGAATCGGGACACTCTTCTCTTTACCAACCCAGGACCCCAAAGACACATACCGCCTCCTTGTGCAGGACAACGACGACCACTAGCATTGGAGCAGTTACCACTTCGAATTTTGTAGAAGGGAAGAGATACAGAAAGTTCACCACGACGGGTTTCCCTATCCCCGGCATGAGTTTAGGTCGCCTGATAATTCCTTACTGCGGACGCACTTATGAACAAGGGCGCACTACTGCTAGTGAGCACAATCTGAGAAAGATTGCACGGGACACCGGCGGTTCCGCGAGGACTGCGCTAGCGGCGCCGAATAGGTTGATCGCGAGCGTCGGGCCCGCAATCGCACTTGATCGGCCCGCTCATTTAATCCGCTCTGTGGCTGTAACTCATTGGGCTATCGCAAAGTAAGGTGTAAAATAGCTGTAAACTCCGCTTAAACGATCGTTGACGTTCATGGTTGCAAAGCGCATGACCATTCAGCTCGAGAGATTGCAGTAACTTCATTCTTCATCTTCAGCTGTGATTTTCGGTACATTCGGTACAACTGAGGGCGTTTGAACCGGGCATGATTTCACGCGCTCGTAATGGTTAATGTCGTCCTAGGATTCTCCTTGGATACTGAGTTGTTGCCCTCTCAATATTGACCGTCTCGCAATCGTTCGGAATTACCTCGAAGGTAATCGAAAACGACTTCCCGGAGACCCTAAGGACACACTCCGCACTCCCAGTTTCGTCAACGACACCTCGTGCGTTCGCCACCCGGAAGTTGGCGGATGGTTCAGCGCATTAAAGAATTCCGCACGAAATAGGAGTGCGGATCCTTCCCGCAGCCACGTGAGCCCCGTCGTCTTCGATAGCGAAAAATCGCCGTTCGCCTGACTAGGTCCGTTGGCGATCCCCGTGCCGCTATCGCCGAATGCACTGCCGATACCGTCGGCTCCTGTCACCGATGGGGTGGTGAAACAGGGAGAATTGAAATAATGGTTTAGCTTGGAGTCCACGCTGCCCGAGGTCACGAGTTGGCTCTTCTTACCGCTTGCAGTCAATTTGGGCTCGATCACCCGTAATTCCAAAAACGTTGGTCGCATTCGTGTAAGAGAGCGTAAGCGCCGTTCCGGACTGGACCGTAACGACACTCGCCAATGGCCGGCTTCCGAACAACGTAGGGTGCCCGGTCAGCAACGGCCAGAATGAATTCCGCCCGCTCCGCATTTCTTTCCTGTATAAAAAGAGAGGCTCCACGACATGAAAGCTTTTTCGCTATTCGTACCCTCGCTTTTCAGCTCCGCGCTCATCCTTGTCCCACACCTTTTCTTCTCGCCACTGGCAGGTGCGCAAGCCACTTCTACACCACCTACGGCAAACTCACATGCCCCCTCGACCCCAGACTCGGCTGCCGCAAAGGCTGCCGAACGCAAGAAACGCTTCGACGAAGCAGAAAAAAAGCTGGAAAACAGCGATCCTCAGGAACAGTCTAAGAATTCACCCCCGAAGTCCTTGCACGTTTCGCCCAACGATCTCTCCCTCTCGCCAATCCTCGTGAATATGCTCGTCGGCGATACGCAGCATTTCAGTCTCTTCGACCTTGCTGGCCACAAACTCACGTCTCAGGCCGACTGGACTGCCAGCGATTCCTCCGTTGCAGAGCTGTCCGTCATCAACGGTGTCCCCACGCTGGTCAGCAAACAGACCGGCACGATTCACGTACGCGCTCGATTCGCCGGGCGCTCAGCGGAAGCCACTGTCAACGTGATTAGGCCCGACGAGATGAAGCCTGGCACCATCCTCTGGCAAGCGCCCCCCATTCCGGGCCTCAAACCCATTCAGATTGTTCCAGCCGTCCCCTCAAGCGGCACACGTCTCGCTCCCCCATCCGATGCCGGCAGACTGTAACCCAACCTGTTGCGAGGGGTCTTCATCGTTAACGCGACTTTCAGGACCGTGGCGGTGACGCAGCGCTTGATTGACGCGCAACCCAGGGACTAGCCACGGCGCTTTGAAGGCGCAACTTCCGGGAAACGATCCTATTTCTCTCCTTGGGAGCCATTCTGGCATTGCGGTGATGACATCAGCAGAGGCCGCGGAGAAGATCTCGTTGCGGCTGTAAGGCTTACGAAGAGTTAGGCCCGTCGTCACGAAGCAGAAGTTCAATCTGGAGAATGTGATTGATGTCATGAGCGGCCATATGACGAGCGAGATCGCGTACCGTCATGCGGCCACGTTCCGCATGGTTTCCTATGCATTCCCATTCTCTGGGCGTCAATCCAGTCAACAAGCGGAGATTGGCCTCTCGCAACAACCGGAACATCTCCAAGGCCTCACGCACACTCCACGAGCCATAGTCACCTAGCCTTGCCCATTTATCCTGATCGAAACCCATCATCGTTACGCCATTGTGCTCGATCATTTGACGATAGCGCCAACTGGAGACCAGTTCGTCATCTGCTAAATGGGCGAGAATCTCCAGCACTGACCATTTTTGCGGAGCAGGCCTCCGCCTGAGTTTTTCTTCGGACACGCCCGCGATGAGCCGAGCCAAGGTGTGGGCAGCAGCCCGCTGCATCGCGAGAGGATCTTTGCCCTCAACGTATCCGGCCAATCTTCGTTGGTACTGGTCCGTTGTTTCTATGTCAGCCATGAAAAATGCTCCTTGAAGCGCGACAAATATTAGTCCATTAGGCCATGGAACTTCCGGGAAATAGGCTGCGTTGCCTTCTCCCTTAATGCAGCGGAGCTCTCAACACGACGACGGGAGCGATGGTTAGGCCTGATCGCGGCCACTACTCGGTCACAGCCCTACAGACGCTCGCATCTGAGATACATCGAGTCCCATATATTCCGCTTCGTCAAAATGCCGTTTCGCATGCTCGATATCCCTAGCCACTCCTTCACCTTTTGCGTACATGGCGTCAGGCCACCCGATAGCCTTTCACCCACATTCACAAATATGCGTTCTCAAGACGTGGAGACATTGGGCCTTGGGCGAGAGGCGGGAATAGTGCGCAGGCTGAGGCATGGGCGCGGCCGTTGTGTTATGGCTGGTCGCGCGCTTTTCGAGCATTTCAAAAATTACCGGCTCCTTGCTAGCAACGATTGAAACACCCAGGAATTTCAGCTGGGAATGTCCGCCTAGTGCGGGTCACGTCCTGATAACGCCGTTACCGTGCAGATGAATTGAAGGTGCGAAGAAACCCTGCCTCCAAAATGCCACCAAGACTTTTCGCGACTAGAAGCCCCATAAACGATCTTTCGCACGTCGGGATACATTTGGCTTCACCAAAAAAGGTGCGAAGAACCAGCCAAATAGTTTTTTTACACCTTCATTTCCGATTCCGCGACATTACCAGGTGGCCGCTAGGTCACCACTTCCCATTAAGCGAACCTCGGGCCCGCGAATAATTTCGGATTGCCCGTTATAAGGCGAAGGGGATACAGTGCCGCCGGGTGATCTCTGGAGGCAAGACATGAAAGCGTCTTTGCTTTATCGAATCGCTTCTGTTCTTCTGCTGCTTTTTGCCATCGGACATACACTTGGCTTTCGCCAGACCAATCCCGAATGGGGAGTAGGCTCGCTTATTGAATCAATGCGGTCGATTCATTTCGATGTACAAGGGTTTAGCCGAACTTATTGGGACTTCTTTAGCGCGTTCGGGCTTTTTTTCTCCGTATTTCTTTTGTTCGCCGCGGTATTGGCGTGGCAGCTGGGCGGCCTTCCGGCGGAGACTTTTGCACGCATGCGCCGCACTGCGTGGGCGCTCGCCATTTGCTTTGTCGCGGTCACAGCTTTGAGCTTGAAAT
>Ga0207067_10217_pt1 | contig 17591 bp, 18 predicted proteins | sample Alteio_BWMinCont_25_FD_153484 | JGI IMG/M metagenome (GOLD analysis project Ga0207067, IMG submission 153484) | Enriched cells from forest soil in Barre Woods Harvard Forest LTER site, Petersham, Massachusetts, United States -... | ecosystem: Environmental > Terrestrial > Soil > Temperate forest >...
GATGATAGCAAGTGATACGGCTGATGCAATGGTTATGCTTGAAAAGCATCCGGATATACGTGTTATTTTATGCGATCAGCGCATGCCTACACAAACAGGAGTACAGTTTTTTGAGCAGATACGCAGCCAGCATCCTTTGCCTATAAGGGTATTGATAACTGGATATACAGATATTGAATCGGTTATTGACTCTATAAACAAGGGAAATATATTCCGCTACATTAAAAAGCCGTGGACCGATACTGATGTAAAGTCGGCCATAGAAGAGTCTAATAAATTTTATATTGCCAATTCCTTACTCACATTGAAAAATGAAGAATTGGAAAAGGCCTATCTTGAACTAGATAAATTTGCATACAGTGTTACCCACGACATGCGTGGCCCATTAATGAGCCTTTTGGGGGCTATAGATATTTCAAAAAATTCAGATAATATCTCCGAGATAAAAGATACGTTGGGTATGATGGAAAAATCGGTTCAGAAACTGGACGATTTCATTAAAAGTATCCACGAATACTATAGCTTGAAGAGGGGACAGTTGCAAATATCTGAGATCAATTTTAAAGAAATGGTCTCTGATCTTTACGATCTTTATGGCATTGCAGGAAAGCTGGAACATATTAATTTTACTGTAAACGTGGTACAAAATGACCCATTTAGGTCAGATGCTGTGTTTCTTAAGATTATTTTGAATAATTTAGTGGCCAATGCCTTTAAATTTCAGAGGCACGATATAGTGGGTAAAATTGTTGATCTTAATATTACAGTTCATAAAGGCAATGTAGAATTGATAGTACGGGATAATGGAATAGGCATCCAAAATGAATATGTTAATGATATTTTCAAGATGTTCTTTCGGGCAACATCCAGCGAGATTGGCTCTGGTTTTGGACTCTATAACGTTAAAGATGCGCTTACCAAACTTAACGGTGAAATATTTGTTACATCAACGCTCAATGAAGGCACTACTTTTAAAGTAATTATTCCAAGCAAATAAGTATGACACCTGGGAATTTAAATTTTATAGTTATAGATGATAGTAAGCTGGATTGTTTTATTGCGGAAAAGATCATCCGTAATACAGGACGTGGAGCAGTAGTAAAATCGTTTATTATGGCTCCAGAGGCCCTGGAATATATAACAGGCAACAACGGACCAGACAACAACCTGAAAACTGTGATGCTGGTGGATATACAAATGCCAATAATGAACGGATTTGAATTCATTGAAGCTTTTGAAAAACTGCCACAACCCATACGTGATAACTATATCATTTACGTGCTTTCCTCATCCATTAACGAGAATGATATATCCCGCGTGCGCTACCACACATCAGTAAAACAATTTTTAAATAAACCCCTTACCAGCAATACCCTTTCTACTATTTTAGAGCTTATAGACTAGTTAGCTTGCAATACAGGCGTTACCATATAGCCAGCCTTTTTTAAAAGGGAAATGACGCCATTAGGTCCCCACAGGTGGCCTGCACCTACTGCAAAGAATACCGGTTGTTGCTTCATCGTACCAGCCATTCTGCTTATCCATTTTTCATTCCGTTCGTCAAGGAAGGCATTCAGGTCGCCAATGTCCGTATTTTCATCCTTCATCATGTCGTAGAGTGCGGGCAGGTCTTGCGTTGTGTATGCGGCTACCAGTTTATCATAATCACCTGTACCACTTTCCTTTCCCGTTATTATGTCCATAATATCGCGTACAAGGCTATCTGTAGGTATTTTATTCAGTAATGCAATTTGCTCTTCGGGCTCTTCCAGTCCGGCTATTTCTTTGTGGGCATCATTAGCGGCACTCATTAGCTTCTCCTCGTACGATACCTGTTCTTTACAGCCGGATGTACCACCCAGCGAAAGCATTGTTCCCAGCCCCACAAGGTTCATGTGGCTCAGCAGGTCCATATTCATACCCAGGCTATCTTTTACATACTTTTTAAGTTGGCTGTACTGCTGGCTGGTAAAAAACGCGTCCAGTGTTGCTCCATTAGTGTTGATCATTGCCGTGGCCACTTTGGTCATTACGTTAGGGTCGTTAAGGTTCATTTCCAGGCATACTACGCTGCTGCTGTCCAGGCAGGCGGCCATAGGGGGTGTCCAAAGATATTTATCGCTGCATATTACGTGCATGGTGCCAAACAGGTAAGAAGCGTGGGGGAGTTCCTTGCAGCTTATGCGCCAGATGAGCGAGTGGTTGTTGCCCGTTTCTTTACCGCGGGCAAAACAAAAAATATTTATAAGAATAAATAAAGGCAGCAATATTCTTTTCATACCTTAAAGATACTGTATGTCATTGCTATCATTAGCAATCAATTGCTTTATTTTGTAGTGCAAATGGCTAACGACATTACGCAATACCAGCGATTAACATACCGGGGCACAGATTTTTAAGAACCACTTTTAGAATCATCAAATACCAAGCAATATGAATTTCATAGACCTGAAACAACCGAAAAATGAACTAACTCCCGGGACTGGAAAACTGTTGATTGCTGAACCCTTTTTGTCTGATCCAAATTTCTCGCGTTCGGTAATATTACTTGCCGACCATAATAAAGAAGGAGATATAGGCTTTATTCTGAACCAGGTAACAGACTTTATACTAAATGAGCTGGTGCCCGATTTTGAAGCTACAGATATTACTATACGCCAGGGTGGCCCTGTGCAGATAGATACCATGCAAATGCTGCATAGGCTACCCTTGGTACTTGGCGGCACAGAAGTGTGCAAAGGCATATACTGGGGCGGTTCCTACGATGCACTGCGCGAAATACTTGCATCTGGCAACTATAACCCTAACGATGTACAATTGTTCCTGGGCTATGCCGGCTGGGTACCCGGCCAGTTAGAAAAAGAACTGGAAGAAGGATCCTGGATGATATCAGATAATGCATCAGAATGGTTGTTCGATACCAACCCCAAACAGGTATGGCAAAAGGCAATAAAGTTGCTGGGTAAAGATTATGAGTACATGGCAAATATGCCTTTAGATCCTTCTCTGAATTAATTAGGTAGGAATAGCGCTACTTTCTTAATTTTATCCTGTGCGAAATAAAATACTCGTTATAGGACTCATTGCTGGCGTTGCGTTAATGTTTTCCGCGTGCCATAAAAAAATAAATGAAAATACACCTGCCGAAAAGATCGATTCTTCTAAGGGCACTTATTTTTCATTGCGCCAGTTCACTGCCGATCAGTTGCATACCTACCATGGGTACCCCTTCTCATTTGTAAGAACAACTACTGTCAACGGGGTAAAGGACTCTGATGTTGAAAGCATCAATACTGTAGATTGGGGCTATATATTAAAAACATTTTTTGAGGCAGACATTGGCCAATATAAATACTTAGGGAAGTATAAATTCACTCTTTTCGAGGACGATTTGACGGCAACACGCAACTTCTTGTATGAAGCCAAAGATCCGGAACTGTTTACGCAGAAATTAATGATATCGGCTGACCAGTTGAACAATAAGATACGCAGCATATACATCGAAACTCAAAAACGTTCATCTTATACAGAAGAAACCCAAAAGTTGCTGTATAACCCTGAAAAGGTGATACAGATCCAGCATTTTGAAAAAAGCGCTTTGGGTAAAGCAAAAGATATAGTGGTAGAGTACCGCTTCATGTAAGTTCACTATTTTTGCATTGGCGATGACGAAAGAGGAATTTAGCAAAGTAGCGTTGTCTATACCTCACAGCCCCGGCTGTTATAAGTATTACGATCTGCACAACGAGCTGCTGTATGTGGGCAAGGCAAAAGACCTGCGCAAACGCGTAAGTTCTTACTTCAACAAAACGGTTGATAACTACAAGACGCGTAAGCTGGTCAGCATCATAGCTACCATAGACTTCACGGTCACTAATTCAGAGCACGATGCGTTTCTGCTCGAGAATTCACTCATTAAGCATTACCAGCCCCGCTTCAATATCGATCTTAAAGACGATAAGTCTTATCCATACATAGTTATAAAAAAAGAACCCTTTTCAAGGGTATTCCTTACCCGCAGGGTAATAAGGGATGGCTCCGAATACCTGGGGCCATTTACCGGGCTGGGCCGTGTGCGTGAACTGCTCGATATTGTAAAGCAAAATATACCACTGCGTACCTGCAACCTGGCATTGACTCCTCAAAACATTGCCAAAGGCAAATTTAAAGTGTGCCTGGAGTACCATCTGGGCAATTGCAAAGGCCCGTGCGAAGGGCTGCAAACCGAAGAGGACTACCGCGAAAATATGCAGCAGGTGCGCCATGTACTGAAGGGGAACATTGGTGAAGTGATCAAGTACCTGAAAGGGGAAATGCAGCGCCATGCCACCGAAATGCACTTTGAAAAAGCAGAAGTAATAAAGAAGAAAATAGACTCCTTGCTTACCTACCAGAGTAAGAGCACCATTGTCAATGCTCACCTGGGCAATGCTGATGTTATATCCATGTTGTCCGATGAAAACAATTTCTTCATCAACTACATGATGGTAAGCAAGGGCACTATTATATACGCCAAAACTATACAGATCACCAAGAAGCTCGACGAGCTGGAGGCCGATGTGCTGGCGCTGGCATTGGATAACCTGCGCGAAACCTTCCAGAGCAATGCCATGGAAGTGATAGCCCCGTTTGAGATAGACGTTACCGACCCCAATGTAAAAGTAACTGTGCCCAAGGCCGGCGATAAAAAGCAATTGCTCGAGCTCAGTATAAAGAACGCAGAAGTATTTAAAGAAGAGGTGCGCCGCAAAGACACCCTAATGGTAGGCAAAGGCACTGCCGACCAAACCTGGAAGGTATTGGAAGAAATGCGCGATGCCCTAAGCCTCGGTGTCATACCCGATCATATTGAGTGCTTTGATAACTCCAATTTTCAGGGCTCTTACCCTGTGGCTGCAATGGTATGCTTTAAGAATGGCGTACCCTCTAAAAAAGACTACCGGCACTTCCATATAAAAACGGTTGAAGGCATCAACGACTTTGCATCTATGGCAGAGATTGTTTACAGGCGGTATAAGCGCCTTGTAGAGGAAGATCAGCCACTGCCAAAGCTCGTGATCATTGATGGCGGCAAAGGGCAATTGGGGGCTGCTTTAGATAGCATACAGAAGCTGGAACTCACCGGGCGTATGACCATCATAGGGCTTGCCAAACGCGAAGAGTCTATTTTCTTCCCGGGCGATTCAGAACCCCTGCAATTACCATTCGATAGCCGTCCACACCTGCTTATCCGCCGCATACGCGATGAAGTGCACCGCTTCGGCATCACCTTCCACCGCGATACCCGCAGCAAAGGCACCATAAAAACCGGACTGGAAGACATAGCAGGCATCGGCGAAAAAACAGCCACGCAATTACTTAAAGCATTCCGTTCTGTAAAAAACATCCGCACTCTCACAGAAAGGGAATTAACAAAAGAGATCGGTCAGTCTAAAGCAGCCGTTGTGTGGTCGTACTTTCATCCCGATGAGGAAGAGGGTGAGACAGAAAAGCCATAGGGCACTGGTTAAACTGGTTAAATGTACGGGTCAAAAGGACTTGTATTGGTTGAATTGTACTGGTCGAAGACTGTACTGGTCGAAGCGTCCGCTTCGTCCCCACACCAGGAAGCGTCCGCTTCCGAAAAAAATAATATTTTCACCCCACACAGAAATAGTAATTCATGGGCCTTAAATATCGCATCCGCGATCAGTCAGATTTTTACTTTGTAACCTTTACCGCGGTAAATTGGGTAGATGTATTCATTCGCGAAAGCTACAGGCAGATATTTATAGACAGTGTAAAATATTGCCAGCAAAACAAAGGGTTGTTAGTAGGTGCCTATGTTATTATGACAAGCCACGTGCATATGATAATAGGCACGAATGGTAATAGACTTGAAGATATTATCAGGGATTTGAAAAGCCACACTTCAAGACAAATACGGCTAGAAATAGAACAGAGCAATTACGAAAGCCGGAAAGAATGGATGATGCCTATGTTTAAGCGTGCAGGAATGCGCAATAGTAACAATTATGATTTTCAATTCTGGATACAGGATAACCATCCTATACAGCTTGTAACCGAGGAGATGTTTTTACAACGTTTAAATTATATACACAACAATCCTGTTGCGGCTGGCTTTGTTTGCGAACCGCAACATTGGAAGTACAGCAGTGCTCATGATTACAGTGGAGGAACACAGGGGCCAATAAATGTGCAGTTATTGATGTGATTTTGTTTTCTGAAGCGTCCGCTTCCGGGTGTAGGGGAGAAGCGGATGCTTCAACCAGTGGGAGCCATGGTCATTTTTAGTAAATACCCCCTATCAAAGTATCATGATTTTTTTCCGGTAAATAGTGCATAAATGGCCATTGCGTGTCCATGACCTAAGTCAAAATCCTCCTTGAGCCATGCTATTATTTGCCCCGCTTTGATGCCTTCTACTAATTTCCCGTTGTGGAGAAAGCCCTTCTGTGTTGCAATAGCTTTAAAGTCGTCGGGTGTCTTGCCCGTCTTAGCCTGTATATTGTCAAGATATGCTTGAAAAGACATGGTGTAATAGTAATAATTGTCTTGTCAAATGTACTATTTAACCATTATTCATCTAAGGTGAAATTAAAATGTCTTCACGAAGGGACGATCCCATTCTGGTCTGCGAATGTCCATTGCTGCTCAGCTTGGCACTAGCAACGCCCGTGAAACATCCCGCTCCGTGGAACTGTGTATATCTCTTTGGGGCACATAAACTCAGTCATTTGTATCTTGTATCAATTGACGTATTGCAGATAATTAAAAATACCCGAAGCAATGAAAATTTATAACCTGCCAAACGATTTTTCGACTGTTGAGGAACGCAATAGTCCGGTTATTATTCGCTCTTATCAGTCGTCACACAATACACAAAAGCATAAAAGTATCCTTCATCAGAATATGGTTGACATATTGCTTAGTGGGCAAAGAAAATTTATAGATATCCAGGATACAAAGATTTTGGAGGCAGGTGAATTCATGATACTTTCAAAAGGGAATTGCTTAATATCCGAAGTATTGCCAATAGATGGCTTATTTAGCAACGTTGTAATTTACTTTACAGATCAGGTTTTTGCCAATTTTCTCATCAAGTATCAAAACAAGATTAAGGATATTGAAGTGAAAAACACAAATAGAAAGCCTTATCTGACATACAAACAAGATCGTTTTATAAGCAATTACATTCATTCGCTTCAGATAATGCTGCAATCCCCGTCGTTTTTTTCATCCGAATTCAATCAGTTGAAATTGGAAGAACTTCTGTTGTATCTTCTAAACACGAATGCATCAATGTTGCTGTCTCTAACTATTGTTGTGAACAATGATGAAGACATGCAGATAAAAATGGTTGCAGAAAATAATGTTGCAAGCGATGTGACGGTAGAAGAGCTCGCATTTTTGTGCAATACAAGCCTATCGTCGTTTAAGAGAAAGTTCGCCCGGATTTACGGCACATCCCCTCAGAAATGGCTTTTCGATAAAAAGATGAAACTTGCAGGTGATTTATTGAAAGAGTCACGCAATAGCTCGGGTTCAATATATACCAAAGTTGGGTATAAAAGCCATGCTAGTTTCACCCAGGCGTTTAAACAACAATATGGTGTAACGCCCAGAGAATATCAGGAAAGAAATATGAACTTCTAACTATTAAGATTGAACGTTTAGCTACATAAGCCGTGATTATTTTTGATGTATACTTAATGATCCTTAAAATAACATAATCATGTCAAAACAAATTGAATTACCTGTAGTAGTCAAGGCTTTCATCAAAGCAACTAATGACCATGACGGCAATGCATTTATACACTGTTTTTCCAGCGATGCAATGGTCAATGATTTTGCTCGGAATTTTATAGGCGCTGATGCCATCAGGAAATGGAGCGATAAGGAAATGATTGGAGATAAGGTCACATTTGCAGTGGATGAGGTTATAGAACATTACGGGGATTTTATGATTACTGCACTTACAGATGGCAATTATGATAAATCAAAATCTCCTGATCCAACATACCTTGACTATTTTTTTACAGTTAAAGGAGATAAAATAGTAAAGATGATTGTTATTAAAAATAAAGAAAAAAGTGCTAGGGTATAAATAGTAATAGGTAGGAATATCTCTACGCCTGTTCAACCATCCCCGCTTGGACAGGCATAGAGATACTCGCGAAAAGTGCCCAAACACAAATCTAATATAGTCTTCAAATGTTTCGTTGTTTGGCCGCCTTAGTGTTTGCAACGCCCGTGAAACATCTCACCTCGTGGAACTGTGCATATCTCTTTTGTGCATATAAACTCAGCCATTCGTACATTGCGTCAGTTAATGCAACATGTAAATCGTCAATGCACATGCGCAAAATGCACTAAAATTAAAATGTCCATCAATGGACATTTTAAGACATTTTCACTCCAACTAACCTTAAATTTGAGCATAACAAAAAAACCAAAACAATGGCAAGCGTATCAATTTATCTGAATTTTAATGGCAATGCAGAGGAAGCATTCAACCATTACAAAAAAGTGTTCGGAACAGAATTTTCTACTCCCCTAATGAGGATGCAGGACATCCAAGCTCCGGAGGGCGCACCGGCACTACCGGAAGATGCGAAAAATAAAGTAATGCATGTGGCGTTACCCATACTGGGCGGCATGCAGATAATGGCTACCGATGCGCTGGAAAGCATGGGGCACAAAGTAAAGATAGGCAACAATGTTACCATCAGTTTGAACCCCGACACCCGGGAAGAAGCCGACAGGTTATACAAGGGGTTATCTGAAGGTGGAACAGACGCTGTAGCGCCGCATGATGAATTCTGGGGGTATTGGGGCACATGCCAGGACCGTTTTGGCATCCGCTGGATGTTCAATATTTCTAACCAGCAATAATTCTGTTTTTTCTATGCCACGTGTCATTGTAATTTCTGATTGTTATGGGAATTGCAATGACATTTTCTATAGCGTGCTTCGTTTCCACTGGTCGAAGCGTTCGCTTCGTCCTGCTCATCAGGAAGTGTCCGCTTCCGAAAACTGAAGATTAATATCAAAGCGAAAATAAAATGTCGGAACACAGACATTTACGGACATTCTGAGATATTTTCATAAAATTCATGTCAGCTACCACAGGGCGTTTCAGCCTTTTATAAAGCGCTAAAATGTCCTTTTGGGCTTTTTAAATTGCTACGGACATTTTCAGGAATATGCAGTTGTTCGGAATGTTATCACGGCATTGCAGTGCTAGTTATAAATGCTTGCACTACACCAGGAAAAATAAATGAGTAAAGCCTGATCTTAATTACGGCAGTTCGGTTGAAACTCACCCTGTCCGATAACCGGACAGGACAGACAGTTTAAAATAAACGCATATCAGCCACAGCATTGCACTATAGCTTATCAATAATCTTGCCTGTCCGGTTTTCGCTTTAAAACCGGACAAGACCCCCCCCCCCATAAAACAACTCATTAAAACACCTAAAGCCGATGCCTATATCCAAAGTCCAGCCCATTTTGTCATGCAATTTTTGGCCACCCAAAAGAAATGAAGCTTCTCGCAAGTAAGTAACTCAAAAACTAACGACAATTGGCAACTCCCCCCACACCCCGTAACTTTGTTATACAATGGATAAAAATCAGGAATACATATCTTTTGAGCAGGTACCGTTTGGTGGAAATGACTTTGCAGATAACCCGGAATCACGGTGCCCGTGCATGTTGCTGCTCGATACTTCGGGGTCTATGGCCGGTATGGCCATGCAACAGCTAAACGAGGGGATACAGACGCTGAAGAACGAACTGATGCAGGACCCCTTAGCAATGAAAAGGGTAGAAGTGGCCATGGTCACATTTGGCCCCGTGCAGTTGGAATCTGACTTTAAAACAGTGGATAGCTTTTATCCTAAACGCCTGGTAGCCGATGGCGATACACCCATTGGCGCCGCGGTTACAATGGGCATCGAGCTCATCAATCGCCGCAAGCAGGTATATAAAGAAAATGGGGTAGGGTACTACAAGCCGTGGATCATACTCATCACAGACGGTGCCCCTACCGACAATTGGGGCCACGCTGCAGAGCTGATAAAAGAAGGTGAGGCAAAAGGTTCTTTTGCGTTCTTTTCTATAGGTGTAGAAGGTGCCAATATGGATGTGCTGGGCAAGCTGGCCGTGCGCACTCCGCTAAAGCTAAAGGGGCTCATGTTTCGCGAGTTCTTCTTGTGGCTGTCATCCAGTATGAAAATGGTGAGCAGCAAGAACCCGGGTAGCGCCATCAATCTGTTACCACCTTCAGGCTGGGCCGATCTATGATATGGAAATGCATAGGCCAAAGCGTTATTGGCACTTCGCACACCGGCAGTGGCAAGGGCTGCGAAGATGCCGTTTGCTACAAGGCAATTCCACTTGCTAAAGGCGCTGAAGCGCTCATAAGCTTTGTAAGCGATGGGGCAGGTAGTGCCATGTATGCTGCTATGGCAAGTGCAGCCGCTGTGCGCGATAGTGTTGCCATTGTAGAGCGGTGGTTGCACGACGACGTGGAAATAGACGAGACCCACCTGTTGCAATTGGTAGAAGCTGTTTACGATACGTTGAGTGGTTTGGCTCACGAACAAAATGCACCGCTCAGCGAATTTTCATGCACCTTATTGGGGTTTGTCATACTGCCAGAACGTGCATGTTTTTTGCAAATAGGTGATGGCGCTATAGTGCGCAATGATGGCAGCGGGTACTTCACTCACCTATGGTGGCCACACAATGGTGAGTACCAAAACACTACCTCATTCCTGGTAGATGACCCTCATTTTCGCAATCTGAATACGAAGATCATTGAAGAGCCTATAGGTGAGATAGCCATGTTTACTGATGGCCTGCAAATGCTTGCGCTGAATAATGAAAGCGAAACTGTGCACCAGCCTTTTTTCACCGAACTTTTTAAGTGGCTGCGCATGACCACCGACGCAGAGCATGTGGCTATACTGGATGGTAAGCTTACAGAGTACCTGGGCAGTGCTACCATCAATAGCCGTACCGATGATGATAAAACTTTATTACTAGCCACCAGGCTGCAAGCATGATAACACAGTTCTACACCGGACAGAAGGGAAGATACACCGTGGGCAGCGAGGTTGGTCGCGGTGGTGAAGGAGCTGTGTACGAGGTGAAGGAAGATGCAGCATGGGTACTTAAAATATACAATGAGCGGCTGGACAGGGACAAGACGCTGAAGCTACAGCACATGCTGACCTTGCAGGATGCCGACCTGAATAAACTGGCCGCTTGGCCGCAAGATATTGTTCGCGATAACGCCAACGAAATATGTGGTTTTGTAATGCGGAATCTTGAGGGTTATGTGCCCTTGCACATGCTGTTCAGCCCCATGGACAGGAAACGGCTGTTCCCCGATAAAGGATATAACTTCCTGGTGCATGTGGCCCGCAACCTGGCTATTGCATTCCACAAGATACATGCTGCGGGTATTGTGGTTGGCGATGTAAACGAAGGCAACATACTGGTGAATGCCACTGGCATCATCAGCCTTATCGACTGCGATTCGTTCCAGGTAAAGAACGGCAACACCTATCATTTTTGCGAAGTGGGAATATTACGATATACGCCTCCCGAACTGCTGAATAGAGGTACGTTTAACGATGTGGTACGTACCCCTGATACAGATTCGTTTTCACTGGCGGTGCTCATATTTCAATTGTTGTTCTTAGGACGGCATCCTTTCACAGGTACTAACCTTACAAAGGAGGATATTGACGAGGAAAAGGCCATTAAAACAATGGAATTTGCCTACTCATTAAAGCGCAGCAACAAGAAGCTAAACCCGGCAAAAAACAGCCTCGATATGCACAGCTTCACGCCGGGCATAATAGACCTGTTTCACCGGTCGTTTGAAACATTGGACACCCGCCCGGCTCCGGGCGATTGGGTACAGGAACTGGATACATTTGGTAAGGAACTTATGGTGTGCAGCAGATCGGGCTTGCACTATTATCCTAAGCAGCTGGCACAATGTCCATGGTGTGCATTTATCGATAGGTCGGGTATCGTATTCTTCCTCGATGATACTTATTTAAAATCGGCATCGGTACTCAACGATATCGACCGTTTTATACATGGGTATAAAATGGAGCAGATAGTGCCCCAAAAACTAACTGCTTCGCCCGTAACTGGCGCTGTAAAACCAAACCCTATCGATAGGCAGTTTTATAACACTAAAAAAGCGCACAGGGCCAGGATGGTGGTGGGTTTATTCATTACACTTTTGCCCAGCCTCATCAACCCTGGCTTGGTTTTGATTGCAGTGTTGTTTGTCTTGGTGTACAATATGTATTCGCCTGAGAAGAAGAAGTTGAATACAGAACTGGCCAGACGCAACACCGTATTACGCACTATACATGCTGAAGCTGACGCTACGGCTGCCCGCTATAAAAATCCGCCCGAGCTGGACAAGTATAATAAGGCACAAAATAAACTGGGTGGTATCATCAGCAACTACAAAGGGCTACAGGGCGAATTCAACAATATGCGCCGGCAGATAGATGAGAAATACTACAACCAGCAGTATCATGAATACCTGCAACGGTTTGAAATAAAGCAGCACACAATCCCTTCTTTTGGCGCCACGAAGAAAGGATTGCTATACTTGAATGGCATAGTGAATGCCGCAGATATAACAAAGCTCAACAGGATGAAAATTCCATCCATAGGGCCCAAGAATATACAAGTGCTTATAGATTGGCAAAGGCAAATAGGATCTGCCTTTACCTATATCCCCAACCACAAAGCTATCAACACAGACCTGGCATTGGCCATGAATGACATTAACAACAGACGTCAAAAATATGAGGAAGAGATAAAAACAGAATACAAGCAATTACAGTACCTCAAATTAGGTGTTACAAATGCATTTGCAACAATAGAGCGCCATCACGAAGCTTTAATAAAAGATGCCCAACAAGCCGAAGCCGACATGAAAGCATTCAGAAAGTTCATGTAATGGCCGGTATCTCTTGTTTGAATATGATGTTTGGCTGTACCGCGACCAATTTGAAGTTGAGGTCATCGGACACAATTTATAGCAAACCCAGACCTTTTGGTCTGGGCTAAATGAAAGTTCAGTTATAATGGAAGTAAATGATTATGCTTCTGCCTCGTGATCCACATTGGCCAACTGGCCACAAGCAGCATCTATATCTTTACCACGGCTACGGCGTAGGCGGGCATTCACTTTCTTAGATTCCAGGTATTCCATAAATGCATCCACATCTTCCTCATCCGGTTTTTCAAACTGTGCAGCATCTATGGGGTTATACTCAATAATGTTGATGAGGTCTGCAGGTACCTGCCGGTATATCTTCACCAGGTCGTCAGCATCTTGTATGCTGTCGTTCACACCTTTAAACAATATATATTCAAAGGTGATCTCGTTGCCGGTACATTTGTAAAAGTAGTTGAGTGCTTCTATAAGTGTCTTCAGGTTGTTGCTTTCATTAATAGGCATTATCTGGTTGCGCTTGGCATCGGTAGGTGCATGCAGTGACACCGCCAGTTTGAATTTCACCTTGTCATCTCCCAGCTGGCGTATCATTTTGGCTACACCTGCGGTAGATACGGTAATGCGCTTAGGGCTCATTCCTAACCCATCGGGGCTGGTGATCATCTCAATAGCCTTCAGTACATTTTTGTAGTTAAGCAGGGGTTCGCCCATACCCATGAAGACTATGTTGCTGAGGTTCTTACCATACTTTGCCTGTGCCTGCTGGCCGGTGAGCACTACCTGGTCATATATCTCATCATAATCAAGGTTGCGCTTGCGCTCTATGTATCCCGTAGCACAGAACTTGCACGACAGCGAACAGCCCACTTGTGAAGATACACAAACCGTCATGCGGTTTTCGGTAGGTATAAGTACACTCTCCATAAAATGGGAATCGTGTAGCTGCAGCCTGTTCTTTATAGTACCATCGTTGCTGTGTTGTGTATGGTGTATTTTTACTTTGGGTATAAAGTATTGTACGCTAAGCTTTGTGCGCAGGTCTTTAGATAGGTTGGTCATGTCGTTTATATCGCCGGCATATTTCTTCCATATCCATTCATATACCTGCTTTGCCCTGAATTTAGGTTCACCAAGTTTTACAAGGATGGTTTCCAATTCGGGCAAAGTATAGCTACGCAAATTATTCATGGCGCAAAGGTACGTAAGTGATTGTGACTGAAATGTAAAAAATGTTGGCTTTTAATATATAAGGCTATGTATTGCTTCTCAACTTTTATACATTTGCAAAAAACCACTTATTTATGAAAAGTTTCTTACGCTTTTTGTTGGTATTGCTGGGTGTCATTGTAATAGGCATCATAGTATTGGGCGTTGTAGAACCTAAGGACGTGACTATTCAGCGCAGTATAGTAATAAACGCCCCCAAAACTGCTGTTTTTGAGCAGATAGTAAAATTCAAAAACTGGCCACACTGGAGCCCATGGTATCAGATGGACACCAATGTGCAAATGACTTACAACGGCACAGATGGTAGCCAGGGAAGCAATTACCATTGGGTAGGCGACCCCAAACGTACTGGTGAAGGCGAAATGTCGAATACAGGCGTGGAAGGGACAAAACTGAACTATGCACTGCATTTCATTAAACCCTATGATGGCCAGGCGCAAGGTTATTTTGATGCAACAGATACTGGGAATAGCCAAACTAAGGTGGTATGGAGCATTAGCATGCACCAGAAATTCCCCATGAATGCTATGAATGCTTTCATGAACATGGACAAGATGCTGGGCGGCGATTTTGATCGCGGTTTACAAAATCTGAAAAAATATGTTGAAACCAATGCCGGGCCTGCCACAGATGCCGCCATCACAGAAATAGATCAATCCGCTATGACATTTGCCGGGGTACGCAAACAAATGGGGTGGAGCGATATGACGAAATTCTTCATGGACACATACCCAATTCTGGGTAAAACCTTGCATCCCGATGCTAATACACATGCCTATGGCCTCTACTATAACTGGGATACGCTACATCATACAACAGATGTAGCTGCAGTATTTCCAATAAAAGATACTACGGCTCATATAGCCGGCATCACCTATTTTCATGTACCTGCCGGAAGGGCTTATGTAGCGGTGCATAATGGTGGCTATTCAAGCGAAGGCAGAGAGCACAATGCACTAATGCAATATATAGCAGCTAAAAATCAACATCCGGGTCTTGTAATGGAGGAATATATAATCGGTCATTATGCAGAGCCTGATTCTAACAAGTGGGTAACGAGGATTATTTATATTGTACAATAAATATATCTAAAACATTTAAAGGGCCGTGGTACAATGTTACCACGGCTTTTTCGTTATTAACGGCAGTGCGCTTATATTCGCAACTTCTTTAGCCTGAGCATGAAGCTATCAGTAATTATTGTCAACTATAACGTAAAGTACTTTCTTGAAGTGTGCCTGCATTCGGTAAGCAGGGCTGCAAAAGGTATAAATGCGGAAATAATAGTGGTTGATAACAACTCTAAAGATGATAGCTGCAATATGGTGAAAACGCAATTCCCGGATGTGGTATTGCTGGAAAATAAAGATAATCAGGGCTTTTCGAAAGCGAATAACCAGGCAGTAGCAATAGCGCGTGGCGAATATATATTGTTCCTGAACCCGGATACTGTAATGCCGGAAGATTTTTTTACGCAGACACTAGCGTATATGGATGCCCACCCCAAGGCAGGCGCTTTGGGCCCCCGGCTTATAGATGGTAAGGGGCAGTTTGCACCCGATGCTAAGAAGTCTTTCCCTACATTGCAGGTGGCGCTCTTTAAGACAATAGGTATTAATAAATTATTCAGTAGATCGCCCTATTTTAATAAATACTATGCAGTACATGTTGGCGAACATGAAATTGCGCCGGTGGAGGTACTGAGTGGATGCTGTATGTTGGTGCGGAGCAGCGTTATAGCAGAAGTGGGCGGCGCTTTTGATGAAGATTACTTTATGTATTGCGAGGATGTTGATCTTTCTTATCGCATACAGAAAGCCGGTTACGAGAATATGTATTATCCTCCCGCTACGCTGATACACTATAAAGGCGAAAGTACGCGGAAGGCTACCTTGTCTTACGTGCGTATATTTAACGAGGCGCTCATCATTTTTGTAAAAAAGCATTACAGTAAAAAACAGGCCAGCCTTTACCTGCTTTTTATAAACATAGGTATAGTGTTGCGCGCAGTGCTCGGGGCACTGAGAAGGGCCCTTAAAATACTACGTATGCCGCTGTTTGATGCCTTGGTACTGCTAGTCACTTTATGGCTTATCACGAGCTTCTGGGTGCTGCAGTTAAAAAATATGCTGCCTATACCATTCAGCTCTCTATATGCTACCTTGCCGGTTTATACTGCGTTATGGATAGTAACGCTATACTTTAATGGCGCTTACGACCAGCCTTACAGGGCATTGCGCGTGACGCGTGGTATGGTGGTGGGTACTATAGTGATACTGGCCTATTACGGCCTGCTGCAGCCAGGATTGCGCTATAGCCGTGCCATTATTATATTCAGTGGGTTTGCAGGCACTGTATTGCTGCTAGGTTTGCATGATATATTGCACCGCCTTGGTATTTTTAAATATATAGCATACGATAAGCTACCGCGCAAAGCAGTGATAGTGGCTGATGAACCTCATTACCGCCAAACGGCACATACCTTGCAGCGTGTGCACTATGCCCCACAGGTGGCAGGCCGTATAAACCCATACATTCAGCAGCATGACGCATTGGGAAGTACTGCCGAAATGAAAGACCTGCTGTACACTGCTAACATTAATGAAGTTATATTCTGCATAAACGGGCTTAGCTATGCAGATGTATTTGCTCAAATGCAGGCCTGTGGTGCCCGCTACGACTACAAGATACATCTGCCAGGCAGCCAGAGCTTTGTGGGTAGTAACAGCAGTCATACTGCTGGTGACCTTTACACAGTTGATAGGAGGTATAACCTGGATAGCTTTGCACAAATGCGTAATAAACGGATGATAGACCTTGTTTCGTCGGTATTGTTTTTAGTATTATTACCGGCTACCGCCTTTATGGTGAAAAAGCCAATGAGCTTCATTAAGAATTGTCTCCTTGTAATGGCAGGTAAGCGTACATGGACAGGTTATGCTCCGCATCCTTACAATGCATATCTACCCCGTATCCGCAAAAATATATTACCGCCATATAATATGATCGCAGAATATGCGCCAGGGGAAGAAGTGAAGAATCAGCTGAATATTGCATACGCACAGCACTATACAGCGGGTATGGAAGTGACCCTGATGCTTAATAATTTTAAATATTTAGGAGAATAGTAAAAAAAGTTTTGTAAAAAGAAAAAGCGTCCTATTTTTGCAATCCCAAATGACAATCTTCCTTAGCTCAGTTGGTTAGAGCATCTGACTGTTAATCAGAGGGTCTCTGGTTCAAGTCCAGAAGGGAGAGCACCTTAATCGGTTCATTTATAAAGAGTTGTACACTAGTACAACTCTTTTTTTATGTTCATATATTTCAGTCGCACTGTAACTCGCACTAAACTGGCTCAACT
>Ga0207067_10218_pt1 | contig 17555 bp, 12 predicted proteins | sample Alteio_BWMinCont_25_FD_153484 | JGI IMG/M metagenome (GOLD analysis project Ga0207067, IMG submission 153484) | Enriched cells from forest soil in Barre Woods Harvard Forest LTER site, Petersham, Massachusetts, United States -... | ecosystem: Environmental > Terrestrial > Soil > Temperate forest >...
CTGATCGAAGAGATTGCGCGCCTGCACGGGTACGACAAATTTCCAGACACTTTGCCTGCCTACGCCGGTTCCGTTGTCGAATTGCCGGATGCGCAGAAAGATGAAAAACTGCGAACCTCGCTGCTGGCGCTGGGTTACAACGAAGCGATTTCCCTGACTTTCATTTCGCATCAGGACGCGGAGCAATTTTCAGACGTGCCCGTGATCGAACTGGCCAATCCCTTGAGCGAAGAAGCTTCGGTGATGCGCAGTTCGATGGTGCCGGGCATGCTGAACATGTTGGCTTACAACCTGAACCGCGGCAGCGACAATGTGCGCCTGTTCGAAGCCGGAAATGTGTTTGAGTATTCCGGGACGAATCCGGTGGAACTAAAGCGTATCTGCATGGGGGCGACGGGCAGTGCGGCAAATCCGAGCGTGCATCAGGCTGCGCGGGCGCTGACATTCTTCGATCTCAAAGGCGATGTGGAAACGATGCTGGCTGGTTTTCAACATAAGAATTTGGAATATAAGACAGGCGCAGCGGAGTATTACCATGCCGGGCGCTCGTCGCGGGCGGTGATGGATGGAGCTACCGTGGCCCAGTTCGGGCAGATTGATCCCGGGATTGCCTCTGCCCGAAAGTTGCGGCAAGACGTTTTTGTCGCCGAGATTTTCCTGGAAAGTCTTTACCGGGCTGGCCTGGCTGCAGTTCGATATGACGCGTTGCCACGATATCCAGCGGTAGAGCGCGATTTTTCCTTCATCTTTGCGGATTCGGTCGTTTTCGAAAAGATCGACAACGCGATCGCTGATCTCAAGATAGCCGAGCTGCGCGGTTTCACTCCAGCCGAGATTTTTCGCGGTGGCGCGATCCCTGCGGGCAAGTATTCGCTGCTGCTGCGGGCTACGTTCCAATCCCGCGAACGGACGTTGCGGGAAGATGAAGTGGCCCGCTGGTCGGCGCAAGTCGTTAAAACATTGGAAGCTTTGGGCGGCGTGCAACGCGCATAAAATTCGGCGGCATGTCGTTGTCCGTGATGAACGAAACCTCTTGCCTATGCTAGTCTGACCCAACTATGGCTGATGTGGTCATCCAACCCAAGCATTTTCTGAGCGACAAGGTCGAGCATTTCACCGAATCTGTGATCCGCGATATGACGCGGCAGGCCATGCTGTATGGCGCGGTGAACCTGGCGCAGGGATTTCCTGACTTTCCGGCCCCGGCTGAGATCAAGCGCGCGGCGCAGGACGCAATTGCCGCGGATGTAAACCAGTATGCCATCACCTGGGGCGCCAAGAATCTGCGTAATGCGATCGCCCGGCAGATGCACGAGTGGCAAGGGATTCCGGTCGATCCCGAAACGCAAATCACGGTCTGTTGTGGCTCGACCGAAGCAATGATCTCGACTTTGCTGGCGGTGTGCAATAAGGGCGACCAGGTCGTGATCTTCGAGCCATTCTACGAAAACTACGGCCCGGATGCGATCTTGTCCGGAGCCAAGCCGGTTTTCGTTAAACTCAGGCCACCGGCGACGAGCGACGGCGAATGGACGTTCGATGAGCATGAACTGCGACAGGCATTTCAATCCCGAGCCTCTGGTAGCCAAACCAAAGCAATCATTCTGAATACGCCCAATAACCCGACTGGCAAAGTTTTCAGCCGCAAAGAACTTGAGTTGATTCGCGATCTTTGCGTGGAATTCAACGTTCTTGCGATCACCGACGAGATTTACGAGCACATTCTTTACGAAGGGGCGCAGCACATCTCCATTGCAAGCTTGGAAGGCATGGCAGAGCGGACGGTCACGATCAACGGGCTGTCGAAGAGTTACAGCGTGACGGGATGGAGAGTGGGGTGGACTGTCGCGCCGCCTACGATCACGAACGCGATCCGCAAAGTGCATGATTTCCTGACTGTGGGCGCGCCCGCTCCATTGCAGGAGGCAGGCGCAGTGGCGCTGGGTCTGTCTGCCGACTATTATCGAAGCCTCGCCGAAGGCTATCGTGCGCGGCGGGATCGACTGATGCCCGCTCTCGCCGAGGCTGGCCTTCGCTGCTTCCGGCCGCGTGGCGCATATTACGTGATGACCGATATCAGCGCGTTCGCGTTTTCGAACGATGTGGAATTCACAAAATATTTGGTGAAGGAGATTGGCGTGGCGGCGGTTCCGGGATCAAGCTTTTATCATGACCCGCGAGATGGAGCGCAGCAAGTGAGGTTTGCATTCTGCAAGAAAGATGCAACCCTGGATGACGCTGCCCGGCGTCTAAAGAAATTAAACCAGCGATAACCGTGCTGGCCCGCAGTCATCCAGGGACACCAGTCCAGCAACGGTTTTAACGATGTCCACAGCTTTCTGCGGTATACTGCGCTAAAGTCGAAGTCTCCCGAAGGAAAGTACAATCATGTCTGTCAAAATGGCGGAAGAGTTGTCCACCGAGGTTCCATCCGACGATTTTCAGGCGCTGGAACAAAAAGTTTATCGCACCATAGAGCAGTACAAGGCCGCGCGGGATGCGCGCTCTGTCGCCGAACGCGACGTGCAGCGTTTGCGCGAGCAATTGGAAGAACGCGAGGAGGAAGTGGAAACCCTTCGCCGTGAAATGGTGCAACTGCGCCGGGAGCGCGAAGAGATTCGCGGCCGCGTGGAAAAGATGCTGAAACAGATCGAGACGATCGCTGAAGAGCAAGCCGCAAGCTAGAACGCATGGGAATCGGACTCCCAAGCGAGAAGGAGCAACAACTTATGGCGACTGCCACAAAGCAGCCTTCAACGAGGGATGCTGGAAACGAAAATGTCCGCGTGGAAATCTTCGACCAAGCTTACAATCTGCGCGGCTCGGATCCGGATTACATTTTGAAATTGGCTGAATATGTAGATGGCAAGATGCGCGCTGTTGCTGATCAGACGCATACCGTGGATACGGTCCGCCTGGCGGTCCTGGCCGCGCTTAATATCGCCGACGAGTATCATCTCTTGAAGCGAAACCACGACAGCGGATCGGTGGAATATCTTAAGCGCGCCAGTAATTTGTCGCACGCCCTTGATGAAGTGCTTGAGGACAAGCGCAAGACGGGATAACGGGAAAGCCCGGAGAGTCGCCAATCCCTTACGAAAGTTGCTGGCAAACGGAGTGCCAACTATTTGCGTTTCCCCCCTTGCGAAACTTCTTTGACTTCCCTAGCATCCAGATTGTAAGCCGACCTGCGCAGTTGGTGATGGTGGTAACCGATTTTTGAACCAACACTGAATGAACGGGGGCCTGACTCGTAAATTACGATCCGGTGTGCAGTGCTCCGTCACGCGGAGATGCCTAAAGGGTCGCGGCGGGTTCCCATCGTCTACCGACGGGTTCATTCTCGGCCTACCACACGGCTCGAGCGGGTCGGCTTTATTTTTTTGTCATTAGCCGCTGGTGTTTGGTCGTTAGCCCGCGCCGGGTTCGGTTAGGCTTTCGCTAACGACGAACGACCAGAGTCCAACGACGTCCTTCTGCCTTTCTGCTAAACTTCAGTCAGCGGCTTCCCAATACTTGGCATCTAACTAATCGTGCTTCCTCGACTTTTCCATCTTGGCAACTTCAGTTTGCCTACCTACGGGCTCCTGGTCTCTCTGGGAGTGCTGATCGGGCTATGGATCAGCGTCCGCAATTCTGAAAAGCAGGGAATTGATCCCGAAGATGCATGGAACCTGGGGATCATGGTGGTTTTGTGCGGCATCCTGGGCGCCAAAATTCTTTACATTGTGAACGACTGGACTTACTACACGGCCCACCCTGCGGATATCTTCAGTTTCGCCACGCTACAGGCGGGCGGGGTTTTCTCGGGAGGGTTGATCGGCGGATTCACTGCCGCGGCCTGGTACGTCCGTAAGCACCGCATGCCCGCTCTGGCTACTTGCGACGCATTCGCGCCCGGTTTGGCGTTTGGGCATGCGCTGGGACGCGTCGGCTGTTTTGCCGCCGGCTGCTGTTACGGCAAGCCTACCAGCCATTTCTGGGGTGTGACGTTTAAGAATCCACTGGCTCAAGCCTGGGTGGGTACGCCACTGGGCGTTCCGCTCGAGCCCACTCAACTGTTTGAATCCGCAGTCGAGCTGGCAAATTTCTTTTTCCTGATGTGGTTGCTGAAAAGGAAAACGTTCGATGGCCAGGTGCTCGCGGCTTATTTCATCTTGTATGGTGTGGCGCGTTATTTCCTGGAGTTCCTGCGCGACGACCCGGGACGCGGATCGGTGTTCGGCGGAATCATGACCGGAACCCAATTGATTGCGATTGGCTTGGTCATCACTGGAGGGTTGATCTGGTGGCTGCGATCAGCGCCTAAGGCAGTCCCCGCGCGCGCTGCACGTTAAATCCGCCGATCGGAAGCACGTTAGCCTGTCGTAAGGCGATCGGTCTGCGTTATCCTGTTTCCGCGCTCAATCCCAATCGCATGCCTGCCGACACGTTCCCCCTGAAATTCATCGCCACCGCTGAAGACACAGGCAAACGGCTCGATCAATTTCTGGCCGCCCAACTGACCGGCACCAGTCGGGCGCGCGTGCAACAGCTCATCGTAGAAGAAAAAGTGTTAGTCAACGAGGCGGCGGCCAAGGCCTCCATGCGGTTGCGGGGAGGCGAAACCGTTGCCGTGTTAGGGGCCGTGCAACTCCCTCAGCTTCGGGCGATGGCGGAGAAGATTCCACTCGACATTGTTTATGAAGACGCCGACCTTGCCGTAGTAAACAAGGCTGCCGGGATGATGGTGCATGCGGGAGCAGGGGCGACCGAAGACCAGCGAAATCGCGGCACCCTGGTGAATGCATTGCTGCACCATTTCGGCGAACTCTCTAGCCTAGGCGGCGAATTGCGTCCCGGGATCGTTCATCGCCTGGACAAAGCTACCAGTGGACTGATCGTCGTCGCCAAGAATGATGAAGCGCACCGGCGGCTGGCGGCGCAGTTTGCCCGTCGGCAGGTGAAAAAAACTTATCTGGCTTTAGTCCATGGTTGGATGAAACAAGAACGAGGCACGGTTCACAGCAGCATCAGCCGGGATCGGGTACGACGGACGCGCATGACTACGTTGCGATCGGGCGGACGAGAAGCCATCACCCACTATGTGGTGCAAAAGCGGATCGAGGCGAAGTACGGCAAGTTTTCTCTGCTGGAACTGCGAATCGATACCGGGCGCACACACCAGATCCGCGTGCATCTGGCTTCGCTCGGGCATCCCGTGGTTGGCGACGCGCTCTATGGCGCGCCCCGCGAAATTCGCGGCAAGAATGCGGTCACCGCTCCCCTCAATCGAAACTTCCTGCACTCCGCTGAATTGCAATTTCAGCACCCGCGGACTGGGGTCGCCTTGTCGTTCTCGCGACCCCTGCCCGAAGAGCTGCAAGACTTCGTGGAGAAGATCGGGACCTCCTAAACTCGCGTCCCGTCAACCCATTTCTGCCGCCTTTCACCACACGCGGCAAGAGTTGGCAGGCATCATTGGTTGTCCAACCTTGCACCCGAACGCCTCACCGAATTGCGGCATGTTTCGCACTACGCCATCCACGCGAAATTGTCTCGGAGAATGGGGATCAGTCTGCACCTGAAGGCGAAGTTGCTCGGGGCGCGTGGCTCCGCACCAACTTTGTCCATGTCCCAGAAAGAATTGCTGTAGCGGCGTGTAACCATCCTGCTTTTGATTCACGTCGATGTTCTTGCGCTTGGCATCGGAAAGAAACGCGATATACGCCAGTTGCAGCCCGCCGTTGTCCGCCGTGTTTTCGCCCAGGGTCAGCTTGCCATTTACCTTGACGTCATCCACAGCAGTAAAGCTGCCGTATTCCTTGACTTCACAATCGGCTTTCTCTTCGAACTTCTTCGCGTCTTCGGCTGTCCACCAATCGGAAAGATTGCCGTTGCCATCAAACTGGCGCCCCTCATCGTCGAATCCGTGAGTGAGTTCGTGACCTACCACTCCGCCGATATGGCCGTAGTTAAGAGCGTCGCTGGCGTTCATGTCATACAGCGGAGGCTGCAAAATCCCTGCCGGAAAGTTGATATCGTTCATGCTGGGGTTGTAATAGGCATCGACTGTTGCCGGCGTGATTCCCCATTCCCCGCGATCGACCGGCGTGCCGATCTTCGCAAGTTGGCGTTGATTTTCAAAGGTGACGGCTCGCACCATGTTGCCGAACGCATCGTCGCGCGCAATCGTCAGCTTTGAATAATCCCGCCAGTGGTCTGGATAGCCGATCTTATCCGCCACTGCGCGGAGTTTTTCCTTCGCCCGCACTTTAGTGGTTTGGCTCATCCAATCGAGAGTATCAATGTCCTGGTCCATCGCCGTCTCGATGTCCTTCACCATCTGCAGAGTTGCCTGCTTGCTCGACGGAGGGAATTCCTGGGCTACATAGACCTGACCTAGAGCCTCGCCCAGAGCTCCGTCTGTAGCCTGTACGCAACGCTTCCAGCGCACTCGCTGTTCGGGCTGTCCTCTCAGTTTGTGACCGTAAAAGTCGAAGCGTTCATCATCAAACGCCTTGGGCAAGGCTTCACTCGGAACCGAGTTCACTAATTGCCATCGCAAATAGGTTTTGATCGTCGCCATGTCAGTCGAAGCGAGTAGCGTGTTCAGACCCTTAAAGAAATCCGGATTCGTAATGTTCACTTCGGTCACCGGAGGAGCGCCTGAATCGGTCAGGAATCGCGCCCACGCCATGCCCGGAGCCAGAGTGGCGACCTCACTAAGCGGCATCATGTGGTAAACATTATGAGGATCGCGTTGAGAAGTGATGTCCATCGAAACCTTGGCTAGAGCGGTTTCCAGTTGCATGATCTCCTGAGCGTCTTTGGCCGCCTGGCTTTCCGACTCTCCCATAAGCTTCAATGTGTTGGTGATGTGTTGAACGTATTGCTGCCTTGTCTTTTCCGCCGCCTCGCCGGTGCGGAAGTAGTAATCGCGCTCCGGAAGGCCCAACCCACCCTGATCCAGAACCGCAATCTGCTTTCTTGCGTCCTTGAAGTCCTGCTGCTCGCCGAAGTTGAAAAAAGCGGCAACATTAATCAGCTGGAAGTGAGCCAGCAACTCCGGCAATTTGTCTTTGCTGTCGAGGGCTTCAATTCGGTCCAGTTCGGGCTGCAAAGGTTTTAGCCCGTCGCGATTGATGGCGTCCGTATCCAGGCACGCGGCATAGTAGTCTCCGATTTTCTGCTCGTTGGCTGAACGGCCGGCCCCACCGGAAGCCGCTTTTTCCAGCATGGTGTGCAATTCCGTCTGGGTATGTTCTGCGATCATTGCTCCCGTCCCGAATCCCGAGCGATCACTCGGAATCGGATACAACTTGCTGAAGTTTCCGCAGGCATATTGAAAAAAGTCCACACAAGGATCTGCCGTCGTGTCGATAAGCTGCTTGTCCAAGCCAGGCAAGAGTTTGTAGGTCTTTTCAGCGTTGGCAGGCGCGGGTGTTTGTGCCAGTGCAAGCTGCGTTGCGCATAATGCCGATATCACTAAGATTGCCAATCCGACTTGCCTGGCGGTTCGCCGTATCATCGTTTTCCTTTCGGGATCCCTTGATTGCAATGTTTTTTCGAGCTGATTTGCCGCTTCGACCATTCTATCCGAGGCGGTATTTTTTGAGCACATAGGCGACAGAAGCGTTCGTGAGTTAGACGGCTGGCATTTAATTAGGACATCAGCCGGATCGACGAAAAGATGACGGAAGAGGGCCGGGTTAACCCGCGGAAATAAGGGCTTGAACCGTTGTCTATGACAACAAGTAGCGGACGGCGGCCTTTACATGAATCTGCGTCGTGTCGAGAAACGGGATGCCTTCATACGAGGTCTGCCGCAAAATCAGGGGGAGCTCCGTGCCGCCTAAGATCAGCCCTTGAATACCGGCAGAAGCCTTAAGGCGATCGACGATGGCGAGCAAGTGTTCGCACGTTTCGGGCAAGAAGATGCCATGCACCAGTTCAGAAAAGTATTTTTCGTGAATGTAGTCCTGGTCGTCTTGGGTGGGAATTGAGAGCGTGAGACCCTCGCGAGAGAATATATCGGGGTAAAAGCGCCCTTGCATAGTAAAGCGGGTGCCAAACAAACCAAGTTTTTTCAACCCGAGCGCCTTGGCTTCCTGGCAAGTCGCTTCCACGATGCTGATCAAAGGGATCGATGACTGGCGGCCAAGCTCGTCGAAAACAATATGCGGAGTATTTGCGGCCACAAGCCCGCAACCCGCGCCCGCTCTCGCTAGTTTTTCAATTTCCTCACCCAGATATTCGATCGTCTCGGTCAATTCATTCGCTGCTATCAGAGCCATCAGTTTTTTCAGATCGATGCTGTTGAGGATGATTGATGGATAACTTCCATCGGGTTTCTGCTCGCGGTAAACTGCAATCAACGAGCGATAATACTCAATCGTCGATTCCGGTCCAATTCCTCCAATGACGCCAAGAGTCTTCATCTCGATCTTGTATCGGCAGTCTAGGCCACAGCCCCAACCAACTTTCCGTTGTCGGTTCGTTCTACCCGCGCCGTCAGCCAGCGATTCGGCGCATGATGCCCGGCCAGCCGAAGCTTCAAGTAGTTATCCGTCAAGGCCTCGGTGAATTCAGTCTCGGGTGTGCGGTGCGTCAGGTTGAGGGTAATGGCATTGACCGGCTTCCCGGAAAAAGACCGCATGAAAGCGAGCTTCTTTTCAGACGCCAGTTCCCGGAGAATCCGGTTGCGCTGGCGCGCCACCTGCACCGGGACCTGATTCCGCATCTCAGCCGCCGGCGTTCCTGGACGCGCCGAGTAAGTGAATACATGCAGGTAGGTGAACGGCAACTCCTCGATCAAGTGACGAGTTTCTTCGAAGTCAGCTTCAGTCTCGCCCGGAAATCCGACCATCACGTCGGCGCCGATGGCCGCCGCAGGCATTGCGGCCCGGATGGTCTCGATCTTCTCCCGATAGTGCCAGGGCCGGTATTTGCGGTGCATCCGTCGAAGCACGCGATCGCTCCCGGATTGCAGTGGTACATGAGCATGCTTCGCGATGCGTGAAGAATCAGCCATCATGCCGACCAGTTCATCGCTCCAATCCATGGGCTCCACGGAACTGATGCGCAATTTCTCAAGTGCAGTCCGATCGAGAATTGCGCGAACCAGATCTTCGAAACGCGGAGGGCCGGAGCGTCCTTCTAATGAAAGATCGTTTCCCCATCGGCCCAGGTTGATTCCGGAAATCACGATCTCGCGATAGCCCGATGCGACCAGCGCATCCACTTCCTGCAATACGCGCGCTAACGGCAAAGAACGGCTTTGTCCGCGTACGTAGGGAATCACGCAGAAAGAGCACCGGTTGTCGCATCCATCCTGCACTTTCAGGTTGGGACGAGTTCTCTCGTTTGCCGCATCGAAGACGGGCGCAGCCAGCAATTCGGTGTGGGCAAAGATGTCAGAAACGAAGATTTGGTCTTTGTCGTCAGCCGTGGGAGTTTGTCCCGCTAAGGCCAACTGAGAAAGTGGGACGAAACTTTCCGGCCTGCGCTCTTCTCGATGGGGCCGTTCCCGCGTGGGCAAAACAATTTCTGCCAACCGGTGCTTGTGGGAGTTCCCAACCACGCAACTCACCCCCGGCAACGAGGAGATTTCTTGCGGCGCGCGCTGAGCGTAGCAGCCCGTCACCACAATTTGACAGGCGGGGTTTTCGCGATGGATGCGACGGATCGTGGCACGCGCATCCTGATCCGCTGATGCGGTCACCGTGCAGGTGTTGAGCACCACGATCTTTGCTTGAGCGGGAGAGGTTGCTCGCTCCAACCCGCTCTCACGGAATTGGCGTTCAATCGCTGCGCCGTCGGCTTGGGCAGCTCGGCATCCGAAGTTTTCGACGTAAAAGCTCGGCACCTCTATATAGTAACCCGCCCAGGCGGGATTGTTCATCGGCCCATGATTGAGCTACCGAGGCGCCCAAATGCGCAGGATCAGGCTTAGTTCGGCAGGCGGAAGAGAGGCCGGCTGCTTGCCGGCCAGCAACTGCCATTCACAATTTGCAGCCATCCGGGGGAAGGCGGCTGCGAGACTACGCGGTCGCGTTTGTTCGCCGCTGTTGAAAGCACTCACGGCAAAGCACCGGGCGTCCCTGTGTCGGCTTAAACGGCACAGTAGTTTCTTTACCGCACTGGGAACATGTGGCTCGAGTTTCAGTCCGGGTCATCCCTCGCGGAGCCGATACGGCGCCCAAGGTCGAGACACGCTTTGCTTTGCAGGTTTTACAACGTTTGGGTTCGTTCTTGAACTGCTTATCGTGGAAAAACAACTGCTCCCCGGCGGTGAAGACAAACTCCGTCCCACAGTCGATGCAGGTCAACATCTTGTCCTGAAATTCCATTGAGGATGCTCCTTGAGATAGCCCATCCTGATGGCATCCGCGCGCCCAAAACTCAACATCCCCCCGCAGGCGTGCGAGTGCACAGGTTCTCGATCATCCCCCTCAATACTTTGGAACTTACCCTGGGTTCGGCCCGCCATGCTCAGAAAGAGCATGGATTACTTCTGCTACAAAAAAGCCACATCGTCCTATGAATTCCGCAACATCTCGTTACAAATGGTTGAACTACAGGGCCGCCATTTGGCAGGAGCGGCCCTGTAGTCCACTTAGTCCTGTTCTTTCCGGGTTTTCTTGCGGGCGCGTTTACGTGCTAATGCTTCCTTTACGCGCTTCTTTTCGCCGGGCTTCAAATAAAAGGAGTGGCGCTTGACCTCCTTGATGATGTCTTCTTGTTGCACCTTGCGCTTGAACCGGCGCAGGGCGTTTTCGAGGGATTCTCCCTCCTGAAGTCTAACTTCCGCCAACGGGCTACACCCCCAAACTCGTCCTATTTGGACTCGGATAGTTATTGCAAGGTTCCGCACTTTAGTCAAGCAATATGTCAATTGTTGGGCATGTCTGCCGCCGTAATCAACGCCAAATTACCTCAGAAAATGGTCTTGAAGGCGAATTGGATCTGCCGCGGCGGATATGAATTGCTGATTTGCACGGGGTTTCGCGGGACCTGGAAATGTCCGGGGAAGTAATTGATTCCAAGCTGGTTACTTATCTTTTCAAAGTACACAGAAGTGCTGTTCAGCCCGTCTTCGGTGATCTGCACCAGCTTGTTGTCTCGATTCAGAAGATTGAACGACTCAACCATGAAATCCATCTTTAATCGGCTGCGGACATAGAGACGGCGAGTCAGCCGCATGTCGGTGCTGGCATAATCGGGGCCTAGGAATGAATTGCGTCCGGCACCGGGCAGACGGTCATTCTCGTCGTTGCCATCCTGGTTAGGATCTCCCGCCACAGTGACGTTCACCGGCCGCCCGCTGCCGACGGTAACCACCCCGGACATCTTCCAATCATTAAACATATGGCTCAGCAACTCCTGTCCCCGGCCAAAAGGCTTTGGCTCAGCGATCCAGGAGAACACAAACCGCTGGCGCTGATCGGTCACGCTGTTCCCGCGCTCCGCACTCGTGTCATAGGAATTCTGAACCAAAGCGGGACGTCCGGCGACCAGCGCGTCTTGTCCATCATCAATGGCATGAGCGTAGGTGTAGGCGAGGCGGAAGTACACTCCAGTAGTCATTTGCCGGTGCACGGAAAGAGTTGCGCCGTGATAAACGCTGGAGGCTGCGCTTTGGAAGACATCCACCGCGCCCAGTTGTGGAATCGGCCGTGCCAATGGATTAATGCACGGAGGGTAAGGGCAAGTGAACGACGGCGTCGTCTGCCAGGTCGAAAAAGAAGCCACGTTGTAGTATGTGCCAAGAAAGTTGAACCCGGAACTGTCGTAAACCGGATAACTCACGTTGACTGGAGGCGGCAGGTTTTCGTCGGCCGCTCGAATCAGATCCACGCCATGCACATACATATACGACACGCCCACGGCGAGACGATGGGCCACCTCGCGCTCCATGCTGATGCTGGTTTGCTCGACTTTCGGTGTTTTGAAGTTTGCCGAGAAGGCTGAAACACCGGCCTGGGAATATTGGGCAAGCCCGGCAGGCAAGTTGCACGATGTTGCCGTCGCCGGGCAATTCACCAGCGAATTCGGATATTGCGGGAAAACCTGATGATCGTAATAGTTGGAATTGTCGAGAAATAGATTTTGCGACGAGATCCCATTATCCGTGGCAAGAGTTGAGGTGTAGATCTGTGGAATGCGAGTGTAAAACCACCCATAGCCTGCCCTCACGACCAGCGGCCGCTGGTTCCCCAGCGAATAAGCAAAACCCACGCGTGGAGCGACGTTGTATGGGTTATAGGGAACCTTTCCCGAGTCCGGCCACAGAGGATTGGTCACCAATCCCTTCCTGCTGAATGTCTGCAAATCGTAGCGCGCCCCGAGGCTTAGCGCGAGGTGATCCGTGATTCGAATCGTATCCTGCGCGAATCCTGAGTATTCATTGGTATCGGGATGGGTCGCAGCGTTGCCGAAGTTCTGGATGTAATACTTCGGCACCTCATGCGCATACGCTCGTAAAGGGGTGAGCTCCAAGCCGGCTTCCATGGGTTCGAAGGTGTAAGGGTTTACCTTGATGGGATCAAAGATATATTCTCCGCCGGTAGAAGACGGAAAGAAGTCATAAATCCAGGAGAGCAGGGCATCGCCGCCTAGTTTCCAGGAATTGCGCCGGCCTTCGATGCTGAATGTTTCAGCCAGATGCAGGCGATGTTCACGGGTCTGGCGCGGGAGCAGGGAAGATCGGCCGAAGCCGTCGAATTCATCGGGAATCCGCGTGAGAGGAGCGGCGGTATTGCTGCTCGATTGTTGCAGGTCCTCCGAGAACTGCGCCCGCAGATGGCTGACCAGCCGCCATGAAAGTGTGCCGGTCAGCGACAAAGAGACCGTCTCGGTAGTCACCTGTTCGTCGCCGTTGTCGCTGATGCCGTAGGTGGTCAGTGGGCTCGCCGGATCCAGAAACACATTGTTGAATCCGTAGTACCGTGAGGTATTGGCGCGCAAAGACAACTCCTGGTGCGGTGTGAGAGCGAAATCGAGTTTGAAGAAGCCGGCGTTGCCCACCATTCTGGACGGAAATTGTCCAGCCATGGTGTCGAGCTGGGCTGCTGCGGCGAAAACCAGCCCGATATCGCTGTTCTCGTAGTCGCCGGGCGTGCGCGGCCCCGACCCTGGCTGGGGAACAATCGTCGAACCCCCATTGAGAAAGCGGACAACCGTCGGCACATGAAAAATGTGCTGGTCAAATCCCGCAAAGAAAAACACTTTATTGTGTTGGATAGGGCCGCCCAGCGTGAATCCAAACTGCTGTTGCTGATCATGGGGCTTGAAGTCGAGGTAGGGATGAGTCGCTCCGAACCCGCTGTCGCGCAGAAAGTAAAAGTCGGTTCCATGAATCTGGTTCGATCCCGACTTGGTTACAACATTCACTACCGCGCCACCGGCCCGCCCCAATTCCGGGCCATAGGTGTTTGAGGAAACGCGGAATTCCTGCACCACTTCGTTAGAAAATTGATAGGGAGCGCGGTAGCGTCCGCGAGCCTGGGAGAAGAAGGCATTATTGTCATCGCCTCCATCCACCAGATAACTGGACTGGAAACCACGGATTCCGCCGAAGGCCAAGTCGCCATTCGAGCCCGATGTCATGCCCCGTGGATCCTGTGTCACTCCCGGCGTCAGCAAAGCCAGGTCGGTAAATCGCCGGCCGTCCAAGGGCAATTCTTCAATTGCGCGCTTATCCACCAGCGATGACACTGCGCTGGATTGAGTCTCGACCAGCGGAGGAGCTTCCGAAACCGTGACTGTCTCGTTGGCTCCCGCGATCGCAAGCCTGAATTCCAGTTCGGCAGTGGCGCCCAGGTCCACGTGCAGCTTGGGTGTGAGTTGCGGCGACATTCCGGACGCGACCGCTCGCCCGGAGTAGTCGCCTGGAGGTAAGAGTTCAAACGCGAACCGGCCCTCGGAATCGCTAACAGTCTCGTAGTGAAGACCGGTGGAGGTATTCACCAAGTTGACGGCTGCGCCGGTAATGCGGCTGCCCGCCGAATCGAGAACCACTCCGCGAATCGCCCCGGTGGATGCGTCCTGGGCGTAAGACGCTGCAATTAACAAGAAAAGAAGTGAGGCTGGCCCCACGCGGCGCACCGGAAGCAAAATACCGGGCACTTGAAAACATAACTGCCAAACACAAAACATAGGACCTCACCTGAAATCGAGGTGAGTCCAGGCCCGACGGGGAGCCAAGGCTGGTATATCACTGAGGTGGCCATCGTGTCTGTGAGGTCCAGCCTTTCTTTTCGCATTTGTCCCGTGTTGGGAACATGACGTGGTACTCTTTCTCCGCCGTTTCCCCAGCAACTGAAGTCGTGACCGAAATCAGGAGGCTCAACTATGGCTCTCACACTGATGCAGAAGACAATGGTTGGCAAGACGACGATTCGTAAGATGACGATCGGCAAGACAACGATCCGCAGATTGATTGCACCAGCGCTGTTTGTTTTGGTACTGATGTTGATCGGTCATCGGGCCGCGGTCGCCGCGGACGAAACTCCATCAGCAAAGGTTCACATCTATTATGTCGCCGCTGATGAGGTGGAATGGAATTACGCGCCCGACGGTGTTAACAAAATGATGGGCATGAAGTTCTCGGGCTACCCGAATGTGTTTTTCGAACGAGGACCGCATCGCATCGGAGCGGTGTATCGCAAAGCGATCTATCGCGAATATACCGACAAGACCTTCACCACCCTGAAACCCAGATCGCCGGAATGGGAACATGCGGGAATTCTGGGGCCGATCCTGCGCGCCGAAGTGGGTGACACCATCCGTGTGATTTTCAAGAACAACGCCACCCATTCCGCCAGCATGCATTCCCACGGCGTTTTCTACAACAAGGATTCCGAGGGCGCCAGCTACGACGATGGCACAACCGGGATCGACAAAGAAGATGATGACGTAGCTCCGGGAGCAACGCATATCTACACCTGGCAGGTTCCGGAGCGCGCGGGTCCGGGGCCGAACGATCCAAGTTCCCTGGTCTGGCTTTATCACTCGCATGGCAACAAGGCGCTGGAGAGCGGGCTGGTCGGCGCCATCATCATCACAAGGCGCGGCATGGCGGGTCCTGATGGCAAACCTAAAGACGTGGACCGCGAGTTCGTCAATCTCTACATGATTTTCGACGAAAACGCTAGCTGGTATCTCGATCACAATATCCAGACCTACACCAGCGATCCCAAGGGAGTGAATAAGCAGGAATTCTTGCCGGTGGATGACGAGGGAACATTCTCGCTCGCAGGAACTGGTTTTGTGCCGGCCAACATTAAGTCCACGATCAATGGCTACATCTTCGCGAACGGACCGAGAATGACCATGAAGAAAGGCGAGCGCGTCCGTTGGTACGTCTTGACCATGGGAGAAGGCTTTAACTTCCACACGCCCCATTGGCACGGAAACGTAGTCCTCGACCACGGCAGGCATACGGATGTCATATTCTTGGGGCCGGCGTCGATGGAGACCGTGGACATGGTCCCCGACAATATTGGCACCTGGCTGTACCACTGCCATGTCGAAGATCACATGGACGGCGGCATGGTGACGATGTATAAAGTCGAGCCGTAGTTCTTCACAGAGGACGGGCACTCGCGCCCGTCCTCTGGCTACGCGCCTAGTTTGCGGTTTACCAGTTCCTCTACCCGGCGAAGTACTTCGTCCTCGGACAAGCTCGTCGAATCAAGAACGAGTGCGTCCGGGGCGGGCACGAGGGGAGATGTAGTTCGCGTCCGATCGCGGCGGTCGCGCTCCCGTAATTCAGCGGCGCTCGCGTCGGCCGCCGTCCCCCGCAGATTCTGTTGCTGTAGTCGCCGCTGCTCGCGCACCACGGGATCCGCATCCAGAAAAATCTTTACATCGGCATTGGGGAAGACCTTAGTTCCGATATCACGTCCTTCCATCACCACGCCGCCTGCCGCACCCATCATCTGCTGGTGCGCAACCATCCACTCGCGAACTTTAGGATGAACCGAGACTCGCGAAGCTCCTTCAGTGACATCGGTTTCCCGCACCCGTTGCGTCACGTCGAGCCCATCGAGCAGAACACGGTTTCCGCTTGCCGCCGGTTCCAACTGGATGCGAGAATCGTCGGCCAACTTCCGCAACGCGGCCTCATCGTCGAAAGAGACGTCCCATTGAATGGCTTTCAGGGCCAGCGCCCGGTACATGGCGCCGCTTTCCAGGTTGGCATACCCTAGTTTTCGCGCCAAGCGCGAAGCAATCGTGCTCTTGCCGGCGCCTGCCGGGCCGTCAATGGCGATAATCAATTTGCGGGACGGAGAGATGGTCATCGCACCTGAAAAATGTGAAGCAAACGATTGTACACGGCGCAGGAATAAAACTCGGGATATCCGCAAACGAGAAAGGCCGGGATTGCTCCCGGCCCGCTCATACGAAATGACTTGCTACCAGACTTTGCAGACTTTGTCGGGAGGGTTGACCATGGGCTGTCCCGCCTTGCAAGAGAATGCGTGCGCGAACTCCGGCATATTCACTACCACCCCGTTGATCCGGGGCTGCGGCGGCGAATGCGGGTCGGTCATGGCCCGTACCCGCAGGTCCTCGGGACGCATGTTGGCGCAATCCCACTGGGCAAATCCCACAAAGAAACGCTGCTCCGGAGTCAGTCCGTCCATCGGCTGAAGGTTCTTATCTTTCGTGGCGTCTTTCCATGCCATGTAAGCCAGAATTTCTCCGCCCAGATCCGCCACATTTTCGCCTAGCGTGAGTTCACCGTTCAGATGCACGTCCGCCACCGACACATATTGCGAATACTGATCCACAACGCATTTGGTTCGTGAATCAAATTTGTCCCGGTCTTCTTTAGTCCACCAGTTCTTCAGGTTGCCCTTGGCGTCAAACTGGCTGCCTTCGTCGTCAAATCCGTGGGTCAGTTCGTGGCCAATGGTTCCGCCGGTGTCTCCATAGTTGGGAGCGTCATCCATCTTGGCGTCGTAAAGCGGCGGCTGCAGAACTCCGGCAGGGAAGTTGATGTCATTCATTTGCGGATTGAAGTAGGCATCGACCGTGGGCGGCGTGATATCCCATTCGCCGTGATCGACGGGTTGGCCGATTTTGTTGATTTGGCGGTGCTCCTCGAACTCGGCGGCGCGCAGGATGTCTCCTGCAAAATCATCCTGCGTGATTTTAATCGAGCTGTAATTGCGCCACTTGTCGGGATAGCCAATTTTGTTGCGAATGCTCGCCAGTTTGGTCAATGCCTGTTGCTTGGTCTCCGGACTCATCCAATCGAGTTGCCGGATGCGCTCGCCCATGGCGGTCTCGATCCGCTGCACCATGTCCAGGGTGCTGGCCTTCAGTTCCGGCGAGAACACCTTGCGCACATACGCCTGCCCCAGGGCTTCGCCGAGGTTGTAATCCGTGTACTGCACGCACCGCTTCCAGCGCGGCTGCAGCTCTTTCGCCCCGTGAAGATACTTGCGGTAGAACTCGAAATTTTCCTGCACAAATCCCGACGATAGAAACGGAGAGTACTGATCGGCAACGTGAAAGCGCAGGTAGGTCTTCCAATTATCGAGCGATTCTGTCGCCAGTTCCTC
>Ga0207067_10220_pt1 | contig 17401 bp, 15 predicted proteins | sample Alteio_BWMinCont_25_FD_153484 | JGI IMG/M metagenome (GOLD analysis project Ga0207067, IMG submission 153484) | Enriched cells from forest soil in Barre Woods Harvard Forest LTER site, Petersham, Massachusetts, United States -... | ecosystem: Environmental > Terrestrial > Soil > Temperate forest >...
ATTTTATTTCGGATGGCTTTCTCCGGGGTCGAATGTTTGACCACTTTTCCGTTGATCAAGATTTCGCCGGAGTCGAGAGGGGCGCTGCCGAACAGGACATTCATTAGCTCGGAGCGACCTGAACCCGCCATGCCGGCGATGCCCAGAATCTCGCCTCTGCTCAGAGTAAAAGAGATGTCTCTAGCGCCGTTGCCGGTGACGGCTCTGGCTTCGAATACGGCCCCGCCGATAGACACTTTTTCGCGCTGATAAAACGTGGAGGGCTCCCGTCCAACCATGTCTCTGATCAGGGTCGTTTTGGTCAGTCCGGCCATCTCATGCTGGCTGACTTTGCGGCCATCTCGCAATACCGTGACCCGGTCTCCAATCTTAAATACCTCTTCCAGGTGATGAGAGATGTAGATGATTCCGAGGCCGCTATTCTTAATGGTCTCGATAATGTCGAGCAGGTTCTCGATCTCGACGGAGGAGAGCGAAGCCGTAGGCTCGTCGAGGATAATGACTCTCCGCTTGAAAATGAGTCCTTTCGCGATCTCGACGATTTTCTGCCCGCTGCTACTTAGGTCGCCCATCTTTGCATCCGGACTGAGGCCGCTCTTGAGGTATTTCAAAACCCCCAAGGTCTGCCGCCTCATTTCAGCTTTTTGCAGGAACCCTCTTTTTACGATCTCTGCACCGGCGAAGATATTTTCCATTACGCTGAGCGTCTCAAAGACGACGTGCTCTTGATAAATCGTCTGGATGCCCAGGCTCATGGCCAAGTGCGGATTAAGCACTACGGGTTTTCCCTCAAACGAGATTTCAGCGCCCTCGTCTGGATGATAGGCTCCGGAGAGGATCTTAATCAGGGTCGATTTACCGGCGCCGTTCTCCCCGCATAAACAATGCACTTCGCCCTCGTTTAGATCGAACGAGATGTTCTGCAAAGCGACTACACCCGGGAACGTTTTCGAGATGTTGCTTAGTCGAAGGATCTCGCTCATGAAATGGACACGTTCACGTTTCGGCGGTGTCCGTTCGCTTTTCGCGATCATCGGTAGGGACGAGCTCCTGCTCGTCCGTGCTCTTTGCGCTCGGAACTCCACCAGTTCGAATGCGCACAAATTCCGCGGACGAGCAGGAGCTCGTCCCGGCCGGTGACCAGGGCTCTACCTGATTTCGACTCCCATGGACAGCCGCCGGATTCTTGATCCGCTTGGTCATCATTTGTTCGTTTGGGGATGGACGCGAACGCAGGCGCGGGCAGCACCGGCACTGTGGCAGTCTGCAAACCTACTTCGATTAAAATCAGATTCGAATAAAATTGAAAAGCCGAAGCCGTATTTATTTAACGACCAGAAATAAAACAGTCGCAAGTGCCGGGTCATCGTTTCCTGTAAAATGGCTCCGTAGAAGTCACATCTTTATAGCTCGTGATGCAAAAAACGGGGGGACTCCGTAGGAGCGGCATCTCAGTTGGGAGCGTTGGGCTGGCTGTGCTATAAAGATTTCGCTCCTACGGAGCTAGTCGCGCTGCGGCTTAGCGAAGGCGGAGCTTGTGATGAAACCGGGCCGAGGTTAATATGAAAATCTGGACCGGTCTGATGAAAGTCAGGCGTGCCAGTTTCCTATCCCCCCATCCAACAACCAAGAACTAACCCTCGATTCGGAGAAGATGGCGGTCGCTGTATCGGTTGCCGCGCCACAACGCAGCGGTGACGGAGCTTGAGACCGTTTTTTCCGGGATCTCGGGCCTGATTTCATGTCATGAATAATTTTCCGAAGCTACACAACGCGATGTGGCCTGGACTCGTCGGTAAGGGTCCCGGATCTGAACCTTTTATCGATCTAGATACAATGTTGAATCTGACGACCGGCGCGAAGAGCGGTGACGTCCGATTCGAAGGGGTAGACCTGTTCCTTGCTGATCCTCATATCAGTATCGATTCGACCGATGACGATGTGAAACGGTTGGCGGATAAACTCGCTTCGAAGAACCTGATGGCCGGGACGGTGATCGCGCCAGTATGGCCTCCGACCGGTGGTGGTTCCGCGATGGGGACCCCAGACGAGCGCCAGCGCTTCGTAGAACAAGTCAGGAAAGCCAGCGGGATCGCGAGAAAGCTCACAGAATTAGGGATCAGACCGTATGGTGTCGTCAGGATCGATTCCGCGACAGATCCGGAGACCTGGGCCAATGACCCCGAAGCATCGAAGAAGATCGCGGCGACTTTTCGGGAGTGTTGCAACATTGCTGAAAGTGACGGCGAGCTCTTGGCGGCTGAAGGTGAGATCTGCTGGGGTGGGATGCACAGTTGGAAACGGATGGTTGAGCTGTTGGAATTGGTTGACCGACCTGACACGCTCGGTTTCCAGGCAGACATGGCGCACACCCTCCTCTACACCTTGGGTTACAACGCTCCGGAGGACGCGATTTTGCCTGTGGGCTTTGATTGGAAGGACAGTAACAAGGTGCAAGAAGCTTTGAGGACCATGACCCGCGAGTTGCGCCCGTGGACCTTCGATTTCCATGTCGCTCAAAACGACGCGACCGTGAAAGGCAGCGGTTCTCATGATAAAACCGGGCGTCATTGTTTACCGGACGATCCAAACGGCAAGCTGAACGTGGCTCGAGACGCCGGTTACTGGTTGCGAGATGAGAAAGGAAACCTGACCAAGGCGTTCGAACACATTTGCTGGGATGGCTGCATGTTCCCCAACGAGGTGATGCTGAAGCAGGAGACCTGGGATTCTATCCTGGGGACGATGGTTGCCGTGCGAGAAGCTCACGGTTGGGAGGAATGAACGGACTTGGTGAAAAGTGAAAAGTGAAAGGTGATAGGGTTCCTATTTTTAAGCTCCTTAACTCCTGTTACTCCTCGAACTCCTTCTCATTCGCATGAAGAAACTCAACGTCGGCTTGATCGGCTATGGCTTTATGGGGCGGGCGCACTCGAATGCGTACCTCAGTGTCAGCCAGTTCTTTGATCTCAAATATCAACCGGTCTTGAAAGCAGTTGCTGCACGAGACCCAGATAAAGTTAAGCAATTCGCTCACAAATGGGGGTACGAGTCTTATTATTCAGACTGGAGAAAGCTAATTGAGGACCCCGCGGTTGAGCTTATCGATATCGCGAGCCCGAATGATACGCATGCTGAGATCGCCATAGCGGCACTCGAGGCAGGCAAAATGGTGTTATGCGAAAAACCGTTGGGCCGCAATCTCGCGGAGGCACAACGCATGGTGGATGCCGCCAAAAAGGCGGGGACCCGAACCATGGTCTGGTATAACTACCGGCGCATTCCCGCGGTGACGCTAGCGAAGCAAATCGTCGGGTCCGGCAAGCTTGGGCGGATCTTCCATTATCGGGCGAAGTTTCTACAGGATTGGACAATTTCTGCCGCGGTTCCTCAAGGCGGCGCTGCCTTGTGGCGCCTGGATGTCGATGTCGCAGGGAGCGGCGTGACCGGGGATCTATTGGCTCATTGCATCGATACGGCGATCTGGTTGAACGGAGAGATTGATTCAGTCTCAGCGGTGACGGAGACTTTCATCAAGGAACGTCAGCACCAGGTAACCGGCAAAATGACCGATGTTGGCATCGATGATGCCAGCGCTTTTCTGGGCCGGTTCAAGAACGGGTCACTCGCTACGTTCGAAGCGACGCGATACGCCCGAGGTCATAAGGCGCTTTATACGCTCGAGATCAACGGCGAACATGGTTCAATCGCCTGGGACCTTCACGATCTGCATCGGCTCCAATGGTTTGATCATAAAGACGAAGGCAATATGCGCGGTTGGCGTTCGATTCATGTCACCGATGGCGATCATCCTTATATGGCCAATTGGTGGGTGCCCGGTCTTTCCATTGGATACGAACATTCGTTCATTCATCAGGTCGCTGATTTCGTGAATTCTCTAGACGAGAAAACTCCGGCCGAACCGACCTTTGAATCCGCGTTGGAAACCGAGAAGGTTGTGGACGCAGTCCTTCGTTCGGCCGCTTCTAAGAAATGGGAAACCATCTGATCGACAGATTAGGAAGTTTAAAGATCCGTAGATTACACAGCCCCGAAAGTCTCCGGGGTAAAATTACGCAGATTTCGGGTTCGAGGAAGATCCTATCGCCAAGCTAAAAAGGGACCACGTTTTGCAAGAACCGAAGCGAGCTCCGTAGGAGCGGCATCTTTATAGGTAACGGTCAAAAATCCGCAGCAAGCTCCGTAGGAGTGGCATATGCGGTCGCTTGAACATCGTATCAGATGTCGCGCCTAACGGAGCTCGGCGCGCATGTTCCGATGACACAGCTATAGGGATGTTGCTCCTACGGAGCTTAGCCAGTGTTCCCTTTGCGCCTTTGCCTTAGATTTTCTTTCTGGCAACTGCTTCCTCGTCTCACGCTCCTCAACTGCCCCGCCAAAGATGCCCGCAATAAAGCAAGAAAATATGGAGCGTCATATGAGGATACGGATTCTTTTGGGTCTCCGGCTCAAAGCAACCCAAATCGAAATCTGTGTAATCTGCGGATCATTTAGTCTTCTTTAATCTGTGGACCGGTTTCTAGGTGCAGGGTAAGGGAAGGTTCAGACGATGAATGAGCCAGCAGCGGGAAAATTTGCGGTCCGGTTATTCGCCATCGATGTGGATGGGACGCTGCTTGACGGCACTCATCGATTAAGAAGTGAGGTAAAGGAAGCGGTCAATGGATTGGCTGGTTCGGGAGTTAAGGTCGTCTTGGCTACCGCTCGGGGTCCTCAAGCGGTTGTCGAAATTGTCCAACAATTCGATTTCGCTCCCTCATTGATTTGTTTCTCCGGCGGGTGGATCGGCGACCTGGACTCAGCCTCTATGCGCCCGGCAAATGTCCGCTTAGATCAGCGGCTACCGGCAGACATCGGGCGTTCGATCGTGAGCCTGGCGATCGATCAAGGCGTGGAACCTAATGTTTTCACTCCTGACAGCTGGCGAGTGAGAAAATTGACCGACGAGATCGCGGAAGAAATCAGGATTGTCAATCTGGAGCCCCTGGTTTCAGACGAATTACTGGCCAGTGATGTGGAACCCAGCAAAATCATGCTGATCAGTCGACTGGATATAGCGGACACAGCATTGCCGTCTATCGAGAGATCGATCCAATCTCTCAGTACCGTCGCGGTTTCAACCATCACGTATTCGAAACGGAACTATCTTGAGATCTTACCGGCCGGCGTGAACAAGGCGAAAGCTGTGGCCGCTCTCGCGCAATTTCTCGGGGTCGATCTCTCAGAGGTGGCCGCTGTCGGAGACGGTCTGAATGATTTGGAGATGTTGAGTGAAGCCGGGTTCGCCATCGCTATGGGAAACGCTTCAGACCGCCTCAAAGCCGCCGCCGATTTGGTCGTCCGTTCGAACGACGAGGCCGGTGTTGCTCAGGCCGTGGAGGAGATCCTGACTCGCAACGGAGCCGTTTGAGTTCCGGTGCAAATGGGCTAATGCACAGGACACTGAAAGACGATGGAATCAGGGAGAACCGTATTGATTATTCCTGGGCTCGGAAATTCAGGCCCAAAACACTGGCAATCATTGTGGGAGGCCAGTCACCCAGAATACCAGCGGGTCCTTCAATCGGATTGGGACCGTCCCCGCTGCGCAGATTGGGTTGCGAATCTTGATGCCGCGATTTCAGCCGCCAACCATCCAGTCATGTTGGTGGCTCACAGCATGAGCTGTATGGCGGTCATTCATTGGGCAGCAACCACCGGTAACCCTAAGAAACGCGTCGCTGCGGCTCTTTTGGTCTCGCCTCCCGATGTCGAAGCCGAGACGATCCCGATCGGTCCCACCGGCTTTGCCCCTTGCCCCCTCATCCGGCTGCCCTTCAAATCGATAGTGGTCGCTAGCACTAACGACCCCTTCGCCACGCTGGACCGAGCAAAAACGTTTACCGGTGCGTGGGGTAGCGAACTGGTGCTTGTGGAGTCAGCCGGCCACATCAATGCGGCCTCCGGTCACGGCCCCTGGCCTGAAGGGGAGCGGCTGCTGAAACAGCTAATGCCGTAGGCATTTCGTAATCGTCCTCGTTCTCGATCGGTCGGCAGTGAGTAATCAGTAATCAGTAATCAGTGAGCAGTTCGAAGCGGCCGAAGCCTGCACCTTTTCATTCGCGTTCATTCGTGTCCATTCGCGGTTAGTTCTTCATCTGCTTCGATCTGCGATTGACGTTTTGATTCGCGGTCAAAAAAGGGTTTGCAAAGTCTACTCAATCGGTAAGGATACTAACCTAGGGTAGTTTAAAATTGGCCCGACGCTGTAAACCTCCGGAGGCAATACCGATGAAGCTGTTATCCCTTATACCCCGCTCGGAGCACGGAAATGAGAGTCGTGAAATTGCGCCCCATCAATTGGCGCGCATGAAGCCTCATCCGTTGATCATCGATGCCCGCGAGGAACGCGAGTATCTCCTCGGACATATTGAAGGGGCGATACATCTCAGCCGGAAGATCTTAGAAAGCAAGGTGCCCGAGATCGCTCCAAAGCTCGATACCCCAATTGTAATTTATTGCGCAATCGGGACTTCCTGTGCTTCGGCTGTTGAAGCGTTGCGCCGGCTAGGTTACCAGAAGGTTTTCTCGCTTAAGGGCGGGCTTCAGAGCTGGCTAGAGGCTGGCGGACTCGTCGAGTCTTCAAAGTCGGGACAGAACTTCCGTGGATCCTTCTCGAGGGCGTAGCATAAGGGGGCACTCCTGACGGCCTAGGCTGGCCGGTCCCTTATGAATCTTCTGCAGTCCTGGAAGTAACCGGTCGCCTCGTAAAAGGCTTGGGCATCCGGTCGATGGTCGCCGCTAGTGATCTCGATTCTGGCGCAAACCATTGCAGCACGCAAATTCTTCGACTTCGGCCACCAAACGTCGACCGAGTCGAGAAAAACTCGGTAGGAGCAACACATTAATAGCCCCACCACCAGAAAATGAGTGGCGAGCTCCGTTAGGAGCGACATCTGGGCTCGGTATTCGCGCAACATGTTTCCGAATATGCCGCTCGTAGCGGAGCTCTGGGGCGGGTTGGAACGCGCTGGTATAAATATGTCGCAGCTACGGAGCTAACTCACCGGTTTGGGACGAAATGTTTAAGATCAACGATTTGACAGCCTAAACAGCGAATGCTGTATTAACGACAGTTGACGTTTTATTGACGTAAGCGGCGGCGTTCCGCTGAGATAGCAGTCGAAGCGATGGTCCGTAATGGCAGGTTCTTTGCCATTCCGCTTTCGATGAAACGCCTAAACAATCCACCCAAATAAGGAAACCCTATGACAGCCGCAAAAGATCTGACAAAGGAAGCCCCTCGAAGCCCGCGTACTCGGATTGGTAATTACGCATTAATGGCTCGTATGATCGACAAAGGCCGTGCCACGTTGAATGGAACGGTAGGCGAATACCACTACGCGTGTCCCTTGGATCAGATGCTGTTCACCTACAAAGGTGTCCAGGCTGATGATGTTAAGGCCTTGCTTGCCTCTGGAGCGAGCGATGAACAAGTGCTCTCCTGGTTTAACGAAAAGGGCGCCTCGAAGACCGCGGATGAAACGAAAGCTTGGTCTGCTGGGGTTGAATCCTACAATCCGCATGACGACCCCGACCAAAGAGAATGGTTCGATGGGGAATGCGCCGCTCTCGGACTTGATCCTGTAAAGAGCAGTCTCTTTGATTTCCTCGAGACTGACGACCGGGTCAGCTTCAAGAAGTAAAGGAATGGAGGAATGGAGTGGTGGAGTAGAGGGAGTGTTGGTTTCTGGTCCGAGCTGGCCATAGCATTACTCCAATACTCCAACTTCCCATCACTCCTTGGGTCTTAATGATATGTTTGCAGCTCAGCCTTCATCAAGAAGGCTTCATACGGACCGAACATCGACATCACAAAATAGAGCGATTTCCCTGAATCCTGAAGAAACGACGGGGTCATGAACGCGCCATACAACGCCGGGAATTGTTGTGCGGTTGCCAAGGCAATGGGCACACTCCACGGCCCCCACGGATTCTCTGCTTCCCGTAGCTCAATCTGAGCGGTGTCTTCATTGAGATAAGTGAAGAGCCAGCGCTTAATCCACGGATCCCACAAAATCGATCCTTCTCCGATCGGCGCCGGGATGATCTCGGAGGCCGCTGAACGATTCGGGGTCCAACTGTGTTCCGGGTCCTGTCCCGTCACATAGTATTGCCAGGCGCTCGGGTCGAGCACGCGCTGTTTGGGAACTCGACCGAGCTTCGCATCCCCGAACCGGCCGCAGGGTGTCCCGATGGCATAGACATACACGGCGAAATCATTGCCTGATCCATTCTGGTCAGTGAGCGCTAACATGTTGAAATTGGAGGTGCTATCTCCAAATTGCAGCGCTGCCGGGGTCCAGGTCTTCCCCATGTCATCCGAGTAAAGAAACTGTGAATAATTGCAGTCCCAAACACCACCCTTTGCCGCAAAGCCGTGGACCGACATATAGTGTAGATAGATTCGGCCACCCACGGTTACCATCGAGGTCGGGATTTTGGTCTGTTCACCGTTCGTCCCAGTGAAGGGCGGTTGATGAGCGCCTTCGATGATCGCTTTGGCGGTGCCGTCCGGATTAGTCAGCCAATCGGTCAACTCGACGCCGTTTGCCGGGTTATGGTTCGCCGTTGCGCCGAGCGTATTAGAACGCCAATCCGGTCCGCCGGGCCCGGAACAGGGATACCCAAACGTATCGCCAAAGGCGAAAAAAATGCGGCCATCGGCTTCCGTCATGATTCCTAAATCGGTCCCGCAAACATCGAGCTGCTTCATGAGGGTGGAGACCTTCGAGTTAGGACCAGTGATCGGACAGACGATTTGAACGCTAACTTCCTTAATCATCGGCGTTTCGGGTTGCGCACATACAGATCCGCCAATAAACGCGCCTAAAAGCGCGACCGAGTACTTCCTAAAGACGGGGGTTCGGGTGAAGCGCATAGCCTATGTGCGACAAGGAAGCACCTTCCGGTTTTATGGGAAGTGTCAATTCACAATACGGAAAGACCACAAAGGGCACAAAGACAGAAGAAATGCCCGTTCTTCAGACCTGGAGGACGGCGAATCATACCCACTTGCGGATCGTTCCGCGTGCTCCCCGGTTTTAGGACCAGTTAGCGAGATGCGGTGGTCTGCGAGTCCGCCGCGAAGGGTTGAGATAAAAATCGCTCAAGCGTTCGTCAATCGTTTTGAGTTCTTGCGGCCGTCAAGACTTGTCGGCGGCGGAACTCCCGCAGAAGTTTTTGAGTTTCAAACCAAACCATAAGAACGCTCTGAAACGCATCGAGACAATCACCCCGGATTGACCGTCAGGACGAAAGAGGTAAAAACCTAATCGCATGGCTATCCTGTCAGGGGCACCCTACTTCATCAACCATCACCCGGGGCTGGCAACGCTGGCGATGAGCGGCATCGGGTTGGGAGTCTGCGCGCTGCTCGCGATATGGCGCCGGCAAGTCTTATGTTGTGTGCTGGTGATTCCGTTTTTCCTATTGAGCTCGATTAGTTATTTTATCGCTCCGTTCGCCAATGCCCTTTTCCTTAACGCGTTCGGGACGCGTGGGACCGCGGTCATCGTTCATAAACAAGAGACGAACGAGATGCTCAACGAGAGTTACATCTGGGATTATGACAGTGTGCTGAAAACCGCCGATGGCCGCGACGTAGCGCTCCAATTCAGCACAACATCGGTGGCTATTTATCCGATTCGTAATGAGATTCTTATGCCGCCTGAGAACGATCCTTTCATCGTCAAATACGTTCCCGGATTCGAACGCAACATTGTCATTCTGTGCGATGAATCGAATTACGGTAAACGACGTAAGATCGAGCGCGACGGAGCACCCGTGGAAAAGGCGGCCGGCCAGTATGCGATTAGTCCGACCAACCAGCATTCGTCAACGAATACCGGGGCGCGTTACAGGCTTTCCTAAGGAAACATCGCGATGATGCTGATCCGGATTTGATCGAGGACTATCAGCAAGAATTGAACAAGCTCAATCAGGATTGAATGCGAACACTGATCTGAAACCCATTTCGATTCGGGCAGCGCTATCGAACCGTTGCTCGCGCCGTATCCATGATCCACGACCTGAAAGCTCTGACCGCAGCATCTTCTTCCTGATGCTCGCTGAGCAGCAGATAATTTTGTTGAACGGGTTTTAAGTGAGGTGCCCCGGCAAGCGTCAACCACTCCGACCAGGCAGATGAGGTAGTCGCTGAGTGCAGTAGAGTATGCCCTCGCAAATCTTGTACTGATGCGATTGGCCGAGCGCGTAGCAGCTCCGGAGTACAGGCAGGAAGCCTTCTATCGGTCATCAGCTTAGTCGATCTCAGTTTTGAGGTTAAAAGAGCTTCGAAGGCGGTCTGAAGAATCCGATCGGCAAGGCTCGACATCATTAGAACATCGTTCCTCAAGCCATAAAGAGCAGCGTCGTAGCTGCTAAGAATATGGCTCGCTTGCTCGGGCATTTGTCACTCTGTATTAAGGTACTTTTGAGGGCTTTGCCAGCGACCGCAACGTCGCGAAGATCGCTTCAAGCAGGGTCAGTCAGTGACTCAATCTGATGCAGGCAAAAAGCACGACATATTCCAACGTTGTAATCGCGGTGCCGATAGCTAAACATTGTTACCGCATTGATCCGGCTTACGTGATTGACGTTTGTCGTTTAACAAAAGCATGCCCAAGGTCTCGAGCAAAGCCATAAGACTGCGGCCGACCAAAGAGGTTTCGGTTATGGCGTGGATTGAAGATCCGCCCAATGGGGTTCTGCTTGTGCGCCAGGCCGCGGGATTCAAGTTTTGGACGCTTCCAGGCGGTAAGGTCAAACGAGGCGAATCACTGGTCAAAGCGCTGAAAAGGGAGGTTCGGGAAGAGACCGGGCTTCATATTCAGGTTGGTTCTCTCTTAGGGGTCCTTGATCGGCGAGATAAGGATGCAATCACCTTGCTCTTTGCGGCGATTCCGAACAAGCCGTCGATCAAGGCTAAGCAGAGGCAAAAGGAGATTCAGAAAACCGCCTTTCAAATATCTTTACCAAACAAAGCTTCGCCATCCGTTAAATACTTCTGGTCTGCGAGAAGGGGCCCAATCAAAAAGGCGCCGAAAGTTCGAGCGTCTACTCATCAGTTTCCAACGCAGACCTCAGACGAGCACCCCGAAAGAACCGAGATTAGTCTCCGGAAAAAGCACCGAGGGCGCTTCGAACAGGGAAAGTGAGTTTGCAAACTAACGAACTCGTGATTGTCGTTAGGAATTACTGCGGTTCACATTTTTTTCATGAACAAGATTAAGTTAATTCACGTAGGACTCGGCCTATGGGGATTCGATTGGGCTCAACATGTTTATCCTCGCAGCCATGACGTTGAACCGGTAGCGTATGTCGACAAAGATCCGGAGGCGTTACAGCGTGCTCAGTCGAAACTAGAGTTGTCTCATTATTTTCCGACTCTAAGCGATGCTATCGCCGGCACGGATGCCGAGGCCGTCGTGGTCGCGTTGCCGCTTCCGTTACATGCAGCGGTCGTTCGGGAGGCGCTTCTGGCCGGCAAACACGTACTGATTGAGAAGCCGTTTACCCAAACTCTCGAAGAAGCTCATAGTCTGGTGGACATCGCGGAAAAGAGCTCGCGTGTTTTGATGGTGTCTCAGAACTATCGCTTTTTCGCGGCTCCACAGGCAGCTTATCAGTTTGTGCGCGATGCCTGGTTTGGACAACTGCATACCGTACAGGTCGATTTCCGGCTGAATGCTGTGGCCGAGGGTTATGGCGGCCGCCACCAGGCTTTGCCTAACCCTCTGCTTGCCGATATGGCCGTTCACCACTTCGATCTGATGCGAATGGTGCTCGGCGAAGACCCGGCCGAACTCTCTTGTCGGGCATGGATTCCCCGCGGAAGCCCATATCAAATGCCTCCCTGTGCCGTCATCGTTTTAACGTTCCCTAGCGGTGTTGTCGTCAAAATCTCCCTGGGCCGGCCGATGGCAAATGGACTTCGAGCAAGGATCCTTGTTTTGGACCGCTCGCGGCGATCGTCCCCTGGTCAATGCGCAGGATCGGATGTCGATCCGACGACTTAACAGCGAACCAGAAGCTATCGACCTGGAACCGATGCCGAAATACGATCGTTTGGGTGTGCTCGGTGCTTTCGCCGTAGCGATTCAAAGCGGGACCCCTCCCTCATTCTTTCCATCGGGACGTGACAACATCTCGACACTCTCGATCGTCCAGGCCGCGATCAAGTCCTCATTGCAAGGCGGCGCATCGGTCAAGATCGAAACCGTTCATTGAAATGGTGGGCGTAGATCTTCGCCGTGACGGGCAAACTCCGCGAATGAAGTTGCGCCTGGAGGGTCGAACGCCACCAAAGAACTGCGCTCTAAAATCCTCGTTAATCCCAGACGGGTGCCAAGTGAGCCGGGCTCACATTCCGGCTGGCAGACGTGCGCAGCCTTGTGATGGCATCCATGTCTTCGTTGCTGAGTTCGAAATCGAATACGGCGTATTTTCCGGAATTCTTTCCAGATTCTCTGTACGGGAGAGAGCAACCACTCGCGGCTGTTGAATTAACCAACGTAGAACAACTTGTGAAATCGTCCGGCCGTTACGCCCGGCAATTTCTTTCAAGGTCGGATTTTGGAACACCCGCCCAACCGCCATTCCGCAGTAAGCCATCAGGCTTAGACCGATGGCGTTGATCGCTGCTAATAATCCACCTTGATTCAGGAAAGGGTGGTATTCCACTTGATTGGTTACCAAGGGATGTTTCGAAATGTTAACCGCAGTCTGCATCATCTCGACATTGTAGTTGCTCACGCCGATATGCCGAACCTTGCCCGCGTCTACAACCCGGTTTAAGCCTTCGATTTGCTCTTCGATGGAAGCGCCTCCCCGAGGCCAATGAACCAGCAGAAGGTCGATGTCGTCAGACTGCAGCTTCTGCAGGCTTTCATCGACGGATGCTGTAAAGCGGGTCCGAGGATAATTGCTCACCCACACTTTGGTGGTCACGAACACGTCTCCGCGCGGAACGCCTGCCGCGCGGATGGCGGCCCCGACATCCGCTTCATTCTCATACATTTGTGCGGTATCAATGTGCCTGAACCCGTGATGTAACGCGGCTGTGAGTACTTTCTGATGCTTTGGGCCGACCATGCCATATGTCCCGAAGCCAAGCACCGGAATACGGGCGCCCCCAACCTCAAGCGTTGCGGTTGCGATCTCAGGCGTTTCTTTAGAAGCGGTCATCTTGGTCTCTATATTCTGCCACTTGGAGAATTCTACGCTACAAAAGCTAAGACCTGCCGGCTTGTCCGCCAGATGGTGAAAAGGTCACTTGCGCGAACATAGTCACTCTAAAACGTGCCGCCGAAGGAAAGCTCTGACGGAACCGCCTTTGAAGTATCGCTCGAAATTCCGCGCACGCCCTTCTGAAGGGAAGCTGAAGATTGCGGCGAAGCGCCAAGGCGCAAGGTCAGCGGTCGATGGATTTTCACCGACGTTGTGTTCGGTCAGACGATCGGGCGGACGAGATGAAAAGCCGATGTAGAGCGGTCTCGAACACGTTCGGAGACGATGACGTAGACGTGGAACATAAGCGTCGGGTCCCTAGCATACGACATCGCGTAGAAGGAAGGATGGTAAACGCGGGGTAACAAAATGTCCGACGACGCCCTGTCGTCTTAGACTCCAGGAGGCTATGTCGGACAGACTTCGCCCCTTATTTGGACTTCGAAAGTCAGGGGCTCCGGCGGAGTTTGGCCTGCCAGACGTAGCCTCCCGGCGCCTAAGGCGACGGGGCGAAGTCTGGAGGCGAGGGGAGTCGAACCCTCTGCCTGCACCTACCCAAACTCCTCATGAAATGCAAGTTCCTAGGAGAATTCGACATCATTGGACCTCAGAAACTAGCGCGGGTCCTCAGAAAACGGCACGCCATGGCACACACTGGACACACACCTACGGCATTTCAAAGTCGTGAGAGAAGGCGATGCCAAAGCCCGCTGGGTGACTCAAACGGACGAGCAGCGATTAGGGCGCCGCGCTTACGCCGCTTGATGGACTTTCATCTTCTGCGCCACTCCTATGGGACCTACCGAGCCGCGATACCATCCGGTTGCTCGTGGCGCGGCCTGCCTCAAGCCCAGCCAGGCAGGCGACCACGAGTTTTCTCGAGCATCTCGGCGATCTCGGAATTGTTAGGGTTCATTCATGTGTATGCAAGTGCCACGCCATCCGTCAGATGATGGGACGCTCTGCGTTCCGAACGAATACCCGAATGTCGGCCACCATTCAGTACTCATCTATGAAAGCAACCTGAGCGTTTACAATACGCTTTGTTGAGTTCGCCTAGTTTGCTGAGCTGCGATGGCTGAGTTTATCCGTACGGTGACTTAATGAGTTATGAAGAACGGCTTGAAATTGAATGCCCAGACTGCAGCAAAAAGTTGATAGTTTTACGAATCGCTGGAACCCCGCGCGGCCCAGCCGGCACCGATTCCAAAACCCCAGGAGGATCGACGAGCATTCAGCTTGGGTGAGATTGCTGGAAAATGCGGTGTTTCATACTCGGCGATTTGGCGAGCGGCATGCCATTGTTTGGAAGCAGATCAGTCGTCACAACGGCTTTTGGAGACGTGTGGAATCTGGGAACCGTTTTGTTTCTGATTTTTGAGAGCGAGGTACGAGCGAGCAACACCAGCAGAGCGATCTTTCCAATACCGCCTTTTCTCCCCAATCACATGTGCCTCAGCTGCATCACCCAACGGCATCCGACGACCGATGGACAGAACAAACGTCGGAACCGATTGCCTGGCCTGGATAGCGCAGATAGCACAGTTGGATCCCGACGCCCAACTGGTTATGATCGGTCGCGATAGTACCCGATAAAGGCAAGATCTTCGCTCGATAGAGTCGCGGCTTTCAGCAGCGCAGCGTCATCGCGCGGAAATGCGAGCAGATGTTCGCGTTCAAAATGAGCTGAGGAGTTCTCCCCTTATACCGCATGCGATTTCCATTATCACGCAAGAGTGGATGTCGGAACTTCACTAGCGTAGGTTCGTATACAATGCCCAAGCCGTGCCTTATCGCGCAACCCGCGCCTCTTCTGGAGCACCTTTTCGCCGCATGGCCAGAGGTGAAAAGAAAGCAAGTGCGGACCTGGTTGAAGTTCCAGGCGATCACGGTCAATGGGCGGCCGGTCACGCAATTCGATCATCCGCTCCAGGCGGGCGATGTCGTCGCTGTACGTGCGGATCGTTTTGCCGTCCCGAAGACGGTACTGAGCTGCGGGATGAAGATCTATTTCGAAGACGCGCACCTCGTTGTGATCGAAAAGCCGGAAAATCTCCTAAGCATCGCAAGCGAAGCGGAGCAGGAGAAGACGGCCTATTTTCAACTGAACAAGTACCTGGCCCATCGGCGCGAGCGGGTGTGGATCGTTCATCGACTCGACCGCGAAACCTCGGGGCTGATGGTCTTTGCCAAGGCGCCCGATATAAAAGCCGCATTGCAGGCTGGCTGGGATCTCGCGCAGAAGAAGTACGAAGCGGTCGTTGAGGGAAAGCTGGCTTGCGACAGCGGCGTGTTTGAATCGGATCTCAACGAAACGAATCCCTTCCGCGTCTTCAGCGCGGCGTGCAGCGATCAAACGCGCCATGCTGTCACGCATTTCCGAGTCTTGGCTCGGAACCAGGGGCGAACGCTGGTGGAGCTGACTCTGGAAACCGGCCGCCGACACCAGATTCGGGTCCATCTTGCGGATGCCGGCCATCCGATCGTCGGCGATGTAAAATACAAGGCGAAAAGCGATCCCGCGGGTCGGCTCGCCCTGCATTCGTGTGTCCTCAAATTTGTCCATCCGAAGAAGGAAAAGGAGATGGCATTTGTCTCGCCTCTGCCGAAGGAGCTTATGAAGTTAATCTGCCCAGTGCAGCCCGCACGGCCACTAACTTAAGATCCCGACATCGGGCGCAGGGCTTTAGGCCTTTGTGAAATCCCAGGAGAAATCGGTTGCGATCGGAATCAACCCAGGTGACGCCACGATTTTCTTAAAATCGCGGGGTTGAGCAGCCTGGCTAATCACTTAAAACCCCGCCACATGGCGGGGTTTTATTTTGTAAGTCCATTTGTTTCACAACCTCAGTGTCTGTTTTGCCGACAATACATGGTGCTAGCATATGTGCGACGCACTCATACCTGGTTGGGGCGATGCGGCGAATTGTGGTAAACGTCCTATCGAAATAGCAGTTAGTTAGTGCCAATGGAAGCCTATTCAGGCTGCACCCAAGTGCTTCAGCAATCTTGACTTTGTGGTCCTGTACTGCTCGGCTGAAGCTCCGAACATTCTCGACGTTATAGGTCCAAGCCGGTAACTTGTCGCCTGCCAATATTATATACCAAGTCCGAGCCGCTGCGATGGCTTCGTGGAGCGTAGCATAGGTCACCGAGCTATCGTCATCTAGCAGGGTAATCACTACTATTTTGACGGGCTTTCGGATTTCCGAGTTGCATTTTTCTATAGTGCCAAAGGCAGGATCCAGACTTACCCCGAGTCGGTGCGTGCAAGCCCCTCTGCAGCGTGCTGAGCATCCATCAGAAGCTGGATCGCTTTTTCAAGTTTCTCAGCTGTCTCCATCTCTCCGGCGGATTCGAAATACCGCTTGAGGGTGCTTATGCGGTCTTGTAGTCCGGAGAGATCTACAGTCACTCGATTCCAGAGCAGTTCTGACGGCATAAGCGGCTATTTGTTAAATCCTGATCTTAACGGCGTTGCCGCCGCCCTTGCCTGTCTTGCGCGGCCTGCTTCTGGGTAGACTTTGGAGATTTTGCGGCCCTATGCTAAAATTACCACTCTTGGTTTCGCAGACGCGAGCCTTGTCTCAGCATCAATTATAACTGTAAGAGGATCATAAATTGGCAAAACCAAACTATCAGTTCGAAAAGCGGAAGCGAGACCTTGAAAAGAAAGCCAAGAAGGAAGAAAAGAGGCTCCGTAAGCTCCAGCCCTCCGATCCATCTCCCGCCCACAGTGGAAACGAAGTCGCCGGATCAAACCAATCAGCCTTGAGCACCGCCGCTTTGAGGTTGTCCAGATTGAGTAAAAGCGGTGAACCGCCAAAGCTGCGCAGACCGTTTTCTAGGCAACGCAGGAACGTTTCGGTGTTCTGTCGACTAACTGCCCCGCTGTAGGCCTTGCGCGAGTAACTTAATACCATGCGAAAGACCCAACTCTTTCGCGCCTTAACTCTGCCATCCTCGATTGGTGCTCCTAGGCGAAAATCAACCTGAGCTTCTTCGCCCCGTTGGCATTCCAAGCGCTAGAATCGCTCGGGCTGGCTGCAACGTGCAGGACGACATCCCATTGGCCCGCAGCACAGGCGCCACAACAATGGCAATCGCGAGG
>Ga0207067_10222_pt1 | contig 17254 bp, 12 predicted proteins | sample Alteio_BWMinCont_25_FD_153484 | JGI IMG/M metagenome (GOLD analysis project Ga0207067, IMG submission 153484) | Enriched cells from forest soil in Barre Woods Harvard Forest LTER site, Petersham, Massachusetts, United States -... | ecosystem: Environmental > Terrestrial > Soil > Temperate forest >...
AGGGGAAAATCGACACTGCTCCGTCTGCTAGCAGGAGATCTCATGGCAAATAAAGGAAATATCAAACATTCTGAAAACTTGTCCATAGGATATTTTGGACAGACTAATATTGATAGACTTCATCCTGGTCATACTGTAGAAAAAGAGATTGCTGCAGCAAATCCAAAACTCAATCTAACCCAAGTTAAAGCTATTTGCGGATTGATGATGTTCAGCGGCGATAAATCGAATAAACTCATTTCAGTATTATCAGGTGGTGAAAAGAGTCGTGTTCTCCTTGGGAAAATTGTAGCGACCAAATGCAACATTCTCTTCTTGGATGAACCCACACACCATTTGGATATGGAATCGATAGAAGCTTTGATCGATGCGATTGAAGATTTCCAGGGAGCTGTCATCATGGTCACTCACAGCGAATTGATTTTAAAACGGATGGCGTTAGATAGAATCGTCGTCTGCCATGAAAGGAAACAAGAGCTCTTTTTAGGATCTTATGATGAATTCCTGGAAAAAAATGGTTGGGATGAATAATTTTTTTTTGTTGGGATACTCTGCTTCCAGTGAAATAAATTAGTAGGGTCGTATTTCTTTTTAATTTTGATTAAACGGTCGACATGATCTCCATAATAGAGAGGAAGGTATCCCTTCCCAAGATCATAGTCAACAATGTTTGTATAGCAAAATTTGGACACTTCGTCGGGGATTTCCGAATAAAAGTTGTTACTTTTTGTTAAAATTTTCTTTGTTTGCTCCGGATGATCCCAATAATAGGCTTGAAGCCACCATCCAAATGCTTTTCTTGGGAAAAAAGCACTCTGAGAATCTTGAACTGCGCCACCAAAAACTTCAAAATCGAAGTAAACGAGATAATCGGGATTTTCTTCTTCTAGTTTTTCAAAAAATCGAGAGATTTTTGTTATGGTTTTTTGATTGATAGGCTTCATCAAGATTCTTGATTTTGCTTTATTAAAAGGGAGAAGAGATTCAATTGTCCAGTATTTGGAAATCTCAAGATAACTTCCAGTAAACGTTTTCACTTTTGGTTTCAAATGTTTAAAACCTGTCTTCCATTCTGTAAACGGCTCTGAACCCACTTTCAATCCAGTGACCTTAATGACAAGCGGGGGTGAATCTTCAGGAATTGCACATAATTCTTGTGGGTGGCGAATTCCTAATACGGAGGTAATATTATTTGGCAATGTCTGCACCCATGATTGCCAAGCATCAAAGATAGATGGGATTAATTGAAAGTCCCATTCCCAAATTAGCTCATAAAATGTTACAACGGGAACTTTATGCATTTGAAAAGTGAAACCCAAAACTGCCCCAAAAGAGCCATTTCCACCCCCTCTCAAGGCCCAAAACAAATCAGGGTAATTAGATTGATTGACCTCAATAACTTCAGCATCTGCATTAAGAAGTGTGATGCTTTTAATAGAATCACATGTCAAACCAAAGGGGCGTGAAAGATATCCTATTCCCCCTCCAAGGGAAAGTCCAGCGACTCCAACTGAGGGACAGGTCCCTGTCGGAATGGCATATCCGATTTCACCCAGTTTTTGGATGACATTTCCAAGGAGAGCGCCAGCTCCAATATACACCTCTCCTTGCTCTTCATCGAGAATAATGTCATTAAACTTTTGCAAATCTAAAACATAATCGGAAGAGAGAGATCCAGGTTCGTGGCAATGCCCTCCCGAACGGACTGAAAAAGGGAGATGATACTTTTTAAAAATCCTAACAACATATTGAGCTTGTTTAAATGTTCGAGGAGTGATGATCGCTTTTGGAAAATAGGTAAACCGTTTATTAAAAATGAGTCGAACAGTATTGTATTGAGGATCATCTGGGTAGATAGCGTATGATAGATTCTGAAGTTCAGAGGGAGTACACTCAAAATGTCGAACATCGGTGATTTTAGGAAAAGAGCGATGTTTGCTTTCATTTGCAATAGCAGACTGGCCTATCACAAAGATTGCAATAATCATCCAATAATACTTCATATCCCTTCCCCCTCTTTCTATTTTTTCTTCGAAGGTTCTGACCCACTTTCGATCGTTCAACCGCGGGAGCTTTCGCGCGACCCAATCATTTAAATTTAAATGGAGTGATGAACAGGTTTTTAGAAATCAGCCTTTCCAGGAAAACGTGGAAAAGGAATGACATCCCGTATATTCTCCATGCCCGTTGCAAACTGAATTAATCTTTCAAAACCGGCTCCAAATCCCGCATGAGGAACTGATCCATATTTTCTTAATTCAAGATACCACCAATATTCTTCCACCGGAAGTTTCAATTCTTTCATCTTAGTTTCCAGTAGATCTAAACGATCTTCACGTTGGCTACCCCCAACAATTTCACCTATCTTGGGGAAAAGAACATCCATTGCAGCTACTGTTTTATGATCATCATTTGCTCGCATATAAAAAGCTTTGATTTCCTTTGGATAATCTGTAATGATCACAGGCTTTGAAAAGAATTCCTCAGCTAAATAGCGCTCATGTTCTGATTGCAAATCAAGTCCCCACTTTACCGGAAACTCGAATTTTTTATCCGCTTTTTCCAAAACACGAACAGCATAAGTATAAGTTGCTCTTTCAAAAGGGGTCGTAATCACATGTTTCAATCGTTCAATCAAACCTTTAGAAATATATTTATCAAAGAACTCCATATCTTCTTGGCAGTTTTCCATAATATACTTCAAAACAAATTTCAAATAAGCCTCTGCACAATCCATATTATCATTGATATCAGCAAAAGCCATTTCAGGTTCAATCATCCAAAATTCAGCTAAATGACGCGAAGTGTTTGAATTTTCCGCCCGAAATGTTGGACCAAAGGTATAGATGTCGGACAATGCACAGGCATAAATTTCACCATTGAGTTGCCCTGAAACAGTTAAATAAGTGGGCTTCCCAAAAAAATCTTGCCCATAGTCAACTTTGCCTTGAGGGGTCTTTGCTGGGTTAGCCATATCAAGTGTAGTCACTTGAAACATTTTACCAGCCCCTTCACAATCCGAACCTGTTATCACAGGGGTTTGAATATAGAGGAAACCACGATTCTGAAAAAACAGATGAGTGGCAAATGCTAAAGCATTCCTTACACGGGTGACAGCACCAAATGTATTAGTCCGTGGTCGCAAATGAGCAATCGTTCGTAAAAATTCAAATGTGTGCTTTTTCTTTTGCATAAGATAAGTTTCAGGATCGCACTTCCCTATTAAAATGACTGCAGAAGCCTTCATTTCCAATGACTGTCCCGCACCTGGGCTCTCTACAATTATCCCTGTAGCTGAAACAGAGCATCCAGTCGAAAGCTGTGGCAATAACTTTTCATAACCCGACACTTCAGGTGTCATGATGACTTGAAAATTCGATAACGTTGATCCGTCGTTAATTTCAATAAAAGCAAACGTTTTCTGATTGCGAATTGTTCGGACCCATCCTTTAATTGTAATCTCTTGACCTACCCACGAAGGTTCACCTACACGAGGATGCTTTAAATCTTTAATTTTGATACGCATGAAACAAGCTCCCTAATTTCAAATAATAAAACCTTTTAGTGTTTTAATTTCCTTTTTCCATAATTCTAAACCCCCAGGCGTTTCCAAATATTTGGGTAAATAACGGGTTCTGGGATCCCTCATAAGAAAACTAAAACATTCCCATCCTATTTCCCCTTCTCCAAGGGGTTTATGACGATCGACGTGCGAACCAAGCCCTTTTGCTGAATCATTAAGATGAAAAGAATAAAGGAAAGGTAAACCTACGATCTGATCGAATTCAGTTAATGTCTTTTCCCATGCTTCAGCCGTCCGCACATCATATCCAGCAACAAAGATATGGCAAGTGTCGATGCAAACACCAATTGGAATAACATCTTTCACTCTCTCAATAATATAAGCCAAATGTTCGAAATGATCACCTACCGTAGAACCTTGCCCTGCTGTTGTTTCTAGTAAGAGACGAGTGGACCCTTTTTCTAAAAGAGGGCGAACTAAAAGCAAGCTCTCCACAATCCGATCTAAGCAATCTTCAACATCTCCATCCAAAGCTGCGCCTGGATGAAAATTTAGATAAGGAATATCCAGCTTAATACAACGTTCTATCTCCTCAGAGAAAGCTTTGCGACTTTTTTCTAGAATCTCAAGCCTTGGTCCCCCTAAGTTAATGAGATAACTATCATGACTCATAATATGAGAAATTTCACTCTCTTGTAAAACACGCTGCCAATTCTCAATAATTTCGGGAGTCAAGACGCGCCCTTGCCATTGCTTCTGATTACTGGTAAATATTTGGATTGTTGTTGCTCCAATTTCTTTTCCTTCCAAAAGGGCATTCTGAATTCCACCTGCTGTCGAAGTGTGAGCCCCGATAAAATATGTTTCTTTCGTCATCTCAGCCTTAAACTAGATCGTAAATATTAGATTTCAGTGATTCTAGCAAGTTATCTGGTTATTGACAATATCAGACCCCTTGCTTAATAAAAAAATAAAAGATATCGTATCCTCGACTTTGTAACTCACCTTACGCAACATGGCGCGTATTTAGACTGAAGCCAAAGCTCCCGCGGTTAAACGATCGGAAAAGGGGTTGTATTGAGCAAATACAACCCCTTTTCCGATCGTTTAACCCCGGGACTTTGGCTCAGTCTAAATGCACGCCATGTTACGTAAGGTGAGTTTGTAATTTTTTGGACGAAGATTCGAGAGAGAAGCAAGCTTCAGCGTAATAAATTTCGCAGGAAGGGGTTTTTCACCCCTTCCGAGAAATTTATTTAGCTGAAGGAAGCTTCTCTCCGAAGCTGAGTTCAAAAAATTGCAAAGTCGAGGTATCCTCGACTTTGCAAACAGTTAATCATATAGATATTACCAACCCATGAAAGATACTGTTCAAACTATTCGTTGCTCTTCACATCGTTTTTTTTCTGGTACTCTACTGAGTCGCATGACGGGAATGTTTCGTGATATATCAATGTCCTATGTATTTGGAACCCAGCCCTCGATAGCAGCTTTTATGGTTGCTTTCCGTTTTGCTCATTTATTGCGCCGTCTCTTTGGAGAAGGGGCTCTTCAATCGGCCTTTATTCCTGAATTTGAAGCCCTACGTAATCAAAACGAGCAACGTGCTTTTACTTTTTTTCGCGATTTAATTGTTGCGCTCACCCTATTCCTTATGGTTTTGATCGGATTAAGTTGTGGTGTTTTAACTGCTTTTTTATGGTGGGGAAATTTACAGCCCGATAATTATGAAATTGTCCATTTAACTCTTATGATGTTACCTAGCTTGTTATTTATTTGCTTATTTGGCCTTAATATTTCTTTTCTTCAATGTGAGAAAAGTTATTTTATTTCAAGTGTTGCCCCTGTTGCTTTTAATGTCATTTGGATTGCGACTGTTTTAGCCCTTAAACACACGCCAGTTGAACAAGCAATGCCTTGGCTTTCTTTTGGAGTGGTCATCGCTTGTTTATGTCAATGGCTGTTAACTGTTCCAAAAACATGGAGCAATGTAAAAAAAAGTCTCGCTTCCCCTTTCAAATCCTCTATTAACCTCTTTTCTCCCGATCTCCGTCGCCTGTGCAAACCTCTTGCTTTGGGAATGTTAGGAGTCGCAGCTTCGCAAATTAACAATGCTGTCGATAGCTTATTCGCCCGTTTTGCCGAACCTGAAGGTCCAGCTTTTCTTTGGTATGCCATTCGCATTCAACAACTCCCCCTTGCCTTATTTGGAATCGCCATTGCAGGTGCTGTTCTCCCCCCCCTTTCGCGCGCCATAAAAGCCCATAGACAAGAAGAATATCACCATTTTTTGAATGATGCTCTTTACCGCACATGGATGTTTATGCTCCCATTGACAGCGGCCCTCTTTATAATGGGGGATACAAGCGTCATGCTTTTATATGGACATGGAAATTTCGATCTCAATGCATCGACACAAACGACTTATTGCCTATGGGCTTATGGTATTGGCTTAATCCCTTCTGCGTTAGTTCTTGTTTTGGCACCCGCATGCTATGCTCAAAGCAATTATTCTCTCCCCGCTATAGCTTCTTTAACAACGATGTTCCTAAATTTAGTTCTTAATACATTATGTATAACTGTATTACATTGGGGAGCTGTTAGTGTAGCCCTTGCAACGAGTCTAAGTGCTTGGGTGAATTTATTTATTCTAGGAGGGAGTTTATCCAAATCGGGAACCCCTTTATTATCTTCGACTCTTTGGCAGAAAACAATTCCTTTAACTTTAAGTACCGCCCTCACTATTGTGGTGATTTACACATCGCGTCTTCTATTTCAACAAATGCCTTTTTTTTCAGAGACCTATTTTTCTTCTACCCTTTATGCTCAATTTTTAAACCTAGCTTATCTAGCGTTGATTTTTGGTGCTCTTTTACTTATCTTCACCTTTTTTTTCTCTTCAATTCAAAAATTCATCAATCTCTTCTTCCAATTTTTAACAAAAAAAATAATTAAAGAATTAAAATAAAAAAATAAATAAATAAAAATTAAAAAAACCAAAAACAAACATTCAATCTTAACGAAAAATTAACAAACAACAATTATTATATTGACATTTTTTAATTATTATCATTGACATTAATACTTATAAATATTAGTCTGTTCCTTTATATTAAGGAGTGTTGCTGTTATGTATATCCCTCAGATAATTGGTACGCTTTTTTCATGGACTCAATCAGAAGAAAAACCTTCGCACTCATCACTTTCCCCAGAGGACAAGGTTCTTTATGACAAGATAGTCAAAGATATTTTGCAAGCTTATCCCGGACGATTTGAACATCCAGATCCCAGCCTGTCATCGGCTGCACCGCAAGAATATGTTTTAATTTTTCGCCAATCTAAATCATGGCGTACTGTTCAGACTATGTTTACAGAAGTTCAATCGACAGACGCAAAAATCCAAGCTTGGGTAACAAGTTGGATTGCCCGTATTAATGATCTGAGACGATCGCAAGGTGAAACTCATCAATATGCAGAGGGGCTCAAAACAGCAAACCAAAAGCGTGGTTGCCTCCCTCCAGGAGATAAAAAAATCAGTAAATATTCTAAACAAATAATCTGTATTAAAAAAAATCTTACTGATATTCGGCAAACCATCATCTCTCTTTTAAATGAAGGAAAAGCAAACCTTGATTCATTAGACTCCGAAATTCTGAAGGATATTAATTGTCAAAAAGTGGCAAATTATATGCGCGATTATTGGCTTCATTTACAAGTTTTTTCTGTTTGGGCCGATGTTTCTTTAGACGAAGAAAAAATGGCGGTAAAAATTCGACGCCCTAAAACAACCGATCCTATACCATACAAGGACTTAGTCAACACATCGACCAAAAGTATTTTTATCATTAAGGAAGAGGCTTTCGACACAAATCCTGTTAAACCCGGAAATATTAAAGCTGGTTCAATCATTCGGACAAAAAAAGTAGCGTTAATAGAAAAACATTTAGCGGCCGAATCACCTATTGCGAGAAAACGTTCTTCCTCCATGAAAGTCATCAGTGAAGTCTATATTTTTAATTGTGATTTTGCAAAACCAGAAGACATGGAAACTGAAATTAAAACGACAAGCGCCACTGCACGTCAACTTGAACGAATTGTGAAGCTAGCCCTTCGTAAAGTCAACACTGAATTATCTCAAAATAAATCAGATCCTCTGAAATTACCTGATAGTGAATCTAGTGATATTGAGGTCCCAGACGAGCCCTATTCTTTTGTCCGTAATTTTTTGTTTTCTTATAGCGACCCAGCAAAACCAGGTGTTCAACCATCAACTAGTGTCTAATGCAATTAGGATCTCACCTTACGCAACATGGCGCGTAAGGTGAGTTAGGATGTCTAGTGTTAAATCACCCGAAAGACGTCGCGTAATAAAGTGAGGATCACCTCCATTACAATGAGGACAATAATTGTCCATTCTAAGCGACTAGAATGTTGGTGATTGAGCTCGTTTCCCAACATTTCAAATAATTCATGAATTACATCCAAGCGTTGATTTAAAACCTCGACCCTTGTTTCTACATCTAAATAATTTGCAGTCATTGCATACAGAGGCTCTAATTCTGTGTGTTCCCAAAAGAATTCAGGGGTATCAAGGACATCTACATGGAGGTTAATAGAACTCCGTTCGATAAACAGCTCCCCCATTTTTCGCCGAATTTCTCTACGCGATAAAGAAATTCGTCCATGCTTAGCTAAATCTTCTGGAATATGCTTTGTATGATTAAAAGTTTTGCGAAGGGCACTTTCAAATGTCCCTAACTTCACAGACTGGGCTAAACCATGGGAGATAGCTAACCGGCTTAACAGATCAAGATTTGGCAAGATGATGTCATCTTCCACTATCTTGGGGACACCCCCAACAGTAAAAGTAAACTCATCGGTTTCAATTTCTTCGATTGACTGCTCTTCAAACTCTTTGATTTGCTCAAGATAAGTATGACAACGCTCCAAACTAAGACCCCAAAACACCATTGCACCATAAGGGAAGCAAAAAATATCCCCTATGGCTTCATCGGGGACGATAAAATGAATGACATCTCGATATAAAGAGACGTTTGCCCCTACTTGTTTGAAATGCTCGTAAAGAGCTTTAATATGATAAGCTGATGCAGTACAGTAGGCTCGGCAATCCATAAAGGCCTTTAAAGGCGGTTGCAAAACGCCAGCTCAGCCGATTTTTGAGAGATTTTGTCGATATTTGACATTTGATGCAAATCTACCTACTCTTGAGAGTATGGGGATTTACATCAAATGACAAAGACCGACAAAAGCACCAAAAAGCGGTCAGTTGGAGTTTTTCAACTGCCTCTTTAGAAGATTAAACAAAAAGAGCTTAGAGATTATTGAAAAACCCTAAGAGAGCTGTACAATTCTAGTAAAGCTGATAGAATGCGAAAGAGGGGACTTGAACCCCTACGAGGAAACCCTCACTACCACCTCAAAGTAGCGCGTATACCAATTCCGCCACTTTCGCTTAAATTGAAAGAAGGGAAAGTAACATATTTTCAGTATACATGCAACAATTTTTACAATTTTTACAATTTCACAGTCCCTATGCCTGAAGTTGCAAACATCCTCTGAAAAAATAGTTGATCTTCCTCTGTAAAGCTGAGGAAATTTCAAGGGAACAAATTTCTTGATAACTTAGACTTTCAGCTAACCGGTATATCACATGAAGTTCTTCCAAATCCCATTTTTGGCTTCCACGGGGTTGATGAACTGTACACCATCCTTCTCCATTTTGAGTAAAAGCTTCATCTCGCAGTAACTGACTGCATTCACTACAGATCAAAGGGAAACCAACTAAGCCATCGTGTTTAAGCAACTTCAATCGAAAGCTTGTCGCAAGAAGCCATGGATCAGCTGTTTGTGAAATTTTTTTAAGATAATAACAAAGCAAAGCATAGAGCTGGGGTGCCCCTTTTCCCATAAACTGCGAATCTGTAATGACCTGTAATAAATCACATGCTGTTTCTAAAAAAGATAAATTTGTACGGAGAGATGGAAACATCTCAATGCAGTTCAATTCAAAACAGCTGAAAATCTCTCCTTTTTTTTCACGATAAACTACCTCCACTTTAGTTAAAGGCATACTTACCCCCTTTCCACTGTTGCGTTTATTCCGACTTCCTTTATACATCACTTTAATGACCCCTGCTTCCGGAGTGAAAATGGAAATAATTTGGTCATACTCCCTAAAGGGAATGACCCGTAGAACGATCCCTTCAGTGGAATAAATTGTTTGAGACATAACCCGCAGCCTTTAAAATTAATAATTCACTAGACTTATAATTTCTTCCCTTTTATAGTAACGTACTATTCTGTTAAAATGAACGAACTGTTATGCACCGATAGCTCAATGGATAGAGTACCCGGCTTCGAACCGGGTGGTTAGAGGTTCGAGCCCTCTTCGGTGCACATTTATTTCTAAATACGAGCCATGTTGCATAAAGTGATTTATTAGATTTTTCTTGTGAAAAATTCATCTTCTCCTGAGCAAACGATCTTTTAACGGAAGCTCCCCTTGGAGCGAGGCGCTGCAGATGGTCGTTCGCAGCCGACCGAATCTGTGATCGAAAAGGTGAACGAACCCTTTGTAGATACTAAAAGAAAATTTCAATCCACTTAGAATCAAAAAGATGCAAAAAGTCCCCCATTAAAAAGGGGAACTTTCGTTTTAACCTATTTTTTTACAGGCTCTTGACGTCTTGGCTCACTCTCCTGCCCAAATTTATTGACAGAAACAATCTTATATTTATCTTTATCTTTTCTCCAATTATCAATATAGACAAGAGTTTCTTTAGATGGAACTTTTGCAATTAACTCTCCATTCCGATAAATATAATACTTAACCACATCAGGATGAGTACTTCCTATCCATTTAATCGTATGTATGCGATTCAAACGATGATCACAATTTTCTAAGGAAACTCCTACCATAACACGTCTAGGAGGAGTAGGAGCTTTTAAAAGCAAAGTAAAATTTAAAATTGCTGTTTGATCAGAAGAAACATTCGCCGTTTTTTCTTTATCATCAAATAAGGGTTGTTGTACAACAATTTGGCTTCTTCCAAGTCCGGGTAACGTGTAATGGCCATTTTCATCAGTAACTGTTGAAGCAAATAATGCATCATTTTGCCACATGCCTACACTTGCCCCTACAATCGGTTTTTTTGTAAATTTATGAGTAACTCTTCCCTCTAAGAGACCCAATGGGTAGATAGCAAATTCGACCACTTTCTGTGGTTCATCAAATAAAATCTCAATTTCTTGAAAAGTTGTCATAAAATTTTCAACCGAGATCTTAACAACGTAAACTCCACGATGAAGTTCCATCCCAAAGAGCCCCTCATTATTTGCTTGAACTGATTCAATTGTCGAACCATTGTGTTTCTCTAAAATATCAATACTTGCATTGCGTATAACCTCTCCTGTCACACCATTAAAAACGTGGCCATTTAATCTGGAAGGAGGCTGTTTCAAATTAAAATCAACCTTTAAAACATCATTGGGGATAAGAACAGCTAGTTGCATAGCTGGTTGAAAATTTTCTTTTTTTACTCTAATAATGTGAGGTCTTGGTGAAATATGATTAAATCTGTATTCTCCATGAGCATCCGTTTTATCCGATGCGATCACGTTGTTTCCACGCAATATTTCAACGGTAGCATGCGAAAGAGGCAAACCAGTTTCATAGTCCGTCACAACCCCTTCAACACCACCAGGAAGACCTAATGAAAAATTAGCTTTTATTGAATGATCTTTAATTTGAACATCAATGGGATTAATACTCACCGCTAAAAAATGATCGGTCTCAACCTTTACACAATATTTTCCCGAAGGAATATCGATAAATTCATAAACACCATTCGCATCAGTGTGTGTTTCTTGTATGAACTCATGAGAAGAAGGGTCTAACAGCAATATTTTAATACGTGGAACTGGATCAATCATCGTTGAATCGGTCACCTTACTCACTTTACCATGAATGTTAGCATCAGCATAAAGAGCAAGAAAAGGAAACAACAAAGAAATCACAAGAAATCCAACTAAAGACATACATTTTTTGATTTTAATCATAATTAATCCATTCATTGTAAATTATTTAAATATCTCGACTTTATACATTTTTTGCGATGATCTTCGGAGAAAAGCGTTGAAAAGTTGATTATCTTTCAAACGGAAGTTCCCCCTTTTAATGGGATGCTTTTTGATAGATTTTTGATAATCAAAAAGATACAAAAAGCATTCGATTAAAAGGGGGAACTTCCGTTAAAAAGGGGAACTTCCGTTAAAATAAGAAAAGCGTTATAAAAGAATATCATGTATACACAACGTTTGCTCTAAAAGCAAGAGCTTCATCATCGATCATTTTGGACTCTTGCCAAAATTATTCCCTTGGCATGGAGAACAAGGGAATGATATAATGAAAGAACGGAGGATTTTAAAAATGATCCTTTGATTTCGACTTTGCATATTTTTTGCGATGAGATTCGAGAGAGGAGCAGAAAATGTACAAAGTCGAGTTAATAAGTAGTCACACAACGTTAACTCACTGAGGTATATATGAATCGCAAAACAAAAGCCTTAGAATTCACTGACGCTACCTATAATATTCAAATTACTGGTCGACACGTCGAAATTACTGATTCCATGAAAGATTACGCAATAGAAAAAATTTCTAAGATTGAACGGTTCATGAATCGAATTATCGACGTCAACGTCATTATGGACATTCAACGGATGGATCACCGTGTGGAGATTATTCTCAAAGCAGGCAATACTAAAATAACAAGTAAAGCTTCTACCACAGATATGTATATTTCCATTGATCAAGCCGTCAATAAGTTAGAAGCCCAAGTTCTTCGTTATAAATCAAAATTAAATGATCATCACGCAAAAGGACATGCTATCCTGAACATGTCTGTTAATGTGTTAAGCCCTAAAGAAATTGAAAATATTGATGAAGAAATTAACTTTGATAGCCCTTTAACTCGCTTTAAACCCCATCGTGTTGTAAAACAAGAAACGCGTCCTCTTAAAACTTTGACCTATGATGAAGCCATTATGAAAATGGAACTTTCTGGTGATGCATTTATGATTTTCAAAAATGAAGAAGATCAAAAATTAAAAGTTGTTTACCGTCGAGAAGATGAAAATTATGGGATCATTGAACCAGTGATTTAATCGCTTAGAGATCGTATATAAATAACTTTTACAATTATCGTTTGCTTGCGTTGAAGCTACCCTGATAAGGCATCTTCAACGCGACAAGTACACTATCGAACACTTCAGCGGAAGTTCCCCTTCAACCATCTCATATCCAACTGGAAAGAGTATATGTCTGATTCTCTATTTTGCCCCCTTCGCAAAGCATGGGTTGCCGCATTACCTGAAGAAAAAGTTAGGCAATCGCTCATTCAAGATATGATTCATCGTTTAGGCTATCCACCTGGAACTTTAGTTTTAGAAAAAAACCTTGATCAACTTCCCCACCTCCAGTCAAAACCTTCTCTCCCCAAGAGACGTGCCGATCTCATTGTACTAGCTAAAGATCTTCACCCTAAATATCCTTTCTATCCCTTATTGCTAGTTGAATGCAAAGCTGTTCCCTTAAAAAATAAAACTCTTCGACAAATCGTGGGCTACAATCAATTTATTGCCGCTCCTTTTATTGCTATTGTCAATCAAACGAACACCTTGTGTGGATGGTATCATCCCGAAATTAATGATTTCGTATTTAAAGAGGGATTCTATCCGTATGAAATTTTGTTAAAATGGGCCCGTCGCACCCACTTTTCAAACGGAAGCCCCCTTTCACCACTCTCCATTCAGGGACTGTGAAGTAATTCACTTTAGGGATTGTGAAGTAGTAACTCACCTTACGCAACATGGCGCGTATTTAGACTGAAGCCAAAGCTCCCGCGGTTAAACGATCGGAAAAGGGGGTGTATTGAGCAAATACACCCCCTTTTCCGATCGTTTAACCCCGGGGCTTTGGCTCAGTCTAAATGCACGCCATGTTGCGTAAGGTGAGGTAGTAATTTAAACGATTGGATCGCGCGAAAGCTCCCGCGGTTGAACGATCGAAAGTGGGCTAGATTAATGACTTCGTTGGACTATTTTTTTGATCATAAAAATCAATAATGCAGCAAACCCTATTGCCAGCCCAATTAACATCATAGGACTCAAATGTCGCTTAATTGTATAAAAGAAAGTTGCTTCTACATTATTAGAGGCATATAATTTTTCTCTTTGTACTATTTCATTATCAGCATAGAGAACAAGTTCTCCAACTTCCGTTCCCCTATTTACAGGGAGAGATAGCTTATTCCAGAGAAGTTGACAACGCATTATCGGTTTTTCAGATGGATAATAAGTCAAAGACAATGATTTTTGAGTAGATGTTGTCAAAGGATCAACCCCCCCCTCAATATTAAGTGAAAACAATTGAGGCCCTTCGGCAATTAATGTTTGCTTCACTTTTGTTTCTTGAAAAGCAGTTTCAAATAGCTTTTTTGTCTCTTGAAAACGGACAGCTCCACTTTTAGCCTGCAAAATCACTGAAATCAGCGAACGCCCATTTTTTTCTCCTTGCACAGTAAGACAATGTCCAGCTCTCCGATGATAACCTGTTTTCCCTCCTGTGACCGCTGAATAGAAATGAGGAGAACTCTTCGTAATCATCTTATTAGTCGCTCTTAAGGCGACTGCAGCCTGCTTGTTCGTAGAAGGCCGCTGAAAACGATCCATCTTGATTATCTCTTTAAAGATAGGTTCCTTCATTGCCTCTTGACACATTCGTGCAAGATCTTCAGCTGTCGATACATGATCTGGATGATGAAGGCCATGAGGATTTTTAAAATAGGTGTCTTTGCAACCAATCGAATGAAGATAGCGATTGACCTCTTCTACACATTTTTCAATAGACCCCTCTCCCATAGCCTCTGCAATAACATTAGAAGCATCATCCGCAGAAACTACTAATGTGGCCATCAAAAGATCGTAAAAAAGCATTTCTTCACCAACCTTTAAACCCATGTGTGAAGCATCTGTTTCAAGAACATAGGAAGGAACATTGGCAAAATTATTCTTACTTTTTTGAGATTCCGGCATTGCTTTTAAAGCGTTCTGTGAACAAATCAATTTTTTATTAAAAATGTTCTGATGATACTTAATTGCATAGAGAGCAAAAGCCATCTTCGTACAAGAGGCCGGGTACATCTTCTGAGAAGCGTTCTTCTTAAAAATCACTTTCCCATTAGTCTCATTCACTAAAAAGGCGCTTGGGCTCTCTATATCGATAACTAAAGTTGCGTGTAAAAAGCTGATCGTCAGAAACAAGAAAAAAAAGGTCACCTTTTGCCAGAATTTTATGGCTCTGATCACCTCTTCGATCGGATGAGAATGAGCAGATAGCGTGACTCGCGGCGAGGAAATGGCCTTAGCTATTTCAGAGGAGCGAGCCGGGGCAGATAGTCGTTTGCAGCCGACAAAATCTGTGACCGAAGAGGTGCTCGAAGCCAATTTTATCATGTTCTCCTCTTTAACTCGACTTTGCAATTTTTTGAACTCAGCTTCGGAGAGAAGCTTCGTCCAAAAAATTACAAAATCGAGTTTAAAACAGTCTATCTATGAAAGTCGAATGAAAGAAAGCAACGTATCTTAACCTAAACGAGGTTATTTTTCATCTTGCATAATCTTATTTGCTTGAAAAAATTTTCATTTGACTTAAAAGTCCGTTTTCCCTAAAAATGATCTATCTTTTATGGCGGTCGTAGCTCAGTTGGTTAGAGCGTTGGATTGTGGTTCCAAATGTCGCGGGTTCGAATCCCGTCGATCGCCCTCTTTTTCCCTCACAAGCCTCAAATCTGTTATTAAATAGCTCTAACGATATGACATTATGGCAAGCATTTTTATTAGGAATAATTCAAGGGATCACGGAATTTCTCCCTATTAGTTCATCGGGACATTTGATTTTAGGTCAATATTTTCTTGGATTTGAAGAATTGCAAGATTACATTCTTTTTAACCTCGTCTGCCATTTGGGAACTCTCACTGCTATCTTGTATCTCTTTTTTCCGATTGTTAAAGAAAGTCTGAATATCTACCATCCCCGTTTTTGGCAAATTTTTCTTGGAACTCTCCCCCTTTTTCCTCTAGTTTTAATTCTCAAGCCCATTAAATCACTTTTTGATCAACCAGAGTTTTTGGGTCCTTGTTTTCTGATTTCAGCCGGAATATTATTTACCAGCCTTTATTGCCGCTTCCCCTTTACTCGCCACCGAACGGCACTCCCTCCATATAAATGGCAAGATTCCTTAACAATTGGCCTATTTCAAGCTATTGCCATCCTTCCTGGTATTTCGAGAAGTGGGTCCACCATTTCCGCTGCACGGCTACTTGGATGGTCAAAAGAAAGCGCTATTCAATTTTCCTTTTTACTGGCCATCCCTGCAATTTTAGGTGGCTCGCTATTAGAAGGTTGGCACGCTTGGCGCTCCCCAAACGACACCCTCCCCTCTCTTAATCCTTGGATCTTTATCGTCGGATTTTTCACCTCTTGTTTGGTAGGAACCTTTTCTCTCTGGATATTAATTCGTTTAGTCATTCAAGATAAGTGGAACTATTTTGCTTGGTATTGCCTGGTGTTGGGAATTGCCACAACTGTCTATTTTAACGGAAGTTCCCCTTTTTAATGGGGTGATTTTTGATAGATTTTTGAAGTCTAAAAGATACAAAAAGCATCCTATTAAAAAAGGGATCTTCCGTTTTAACTTTTTTGTTTAGGGTAGGCCTTATGGCACGAAAATCAAAACATTCAAATAAAGATGCAAAAAAGCAAAAGGAACCGATTCCGTGGACGACATCGGAAACACGGGGGTTTCTCTATTTTGCTTTTTCTATTATTTTGCTCCTGAGTTTAATGAGTTTTGCGGTTGCTCCAGACTCAAAGAACCTCTTAGGTTTGATGGGTCATACCTTTGGTTGGGCATTACATGCTCTGGTGGGTTTAAGTAGTTATATTCTGGTGTTGTATATTGGATGGATCGGATGGCGTTTACTCTTTTGCAAATCTCTCCATTTTTTATGGCTTAAACATCTCTATATCATTTTGACTATCATCTCGTTCTCTATGTTATTAAGTTTAATTGAAAGTGACGCCCCCCATATGAGCCAAAAACTTGGCGAAACATTATATCCCGGCTTATGGGAGCATGGAATGCGGTATCATTTAGGGGGGGCCCCCTTTTATTACCTTTATCGCGATCTCCCCTCTTTTAATCTCAATCATATCTTAAATACAGTGGGGGTAGCCCTCATCTTTTCGAGCACGCTCATTGCCAGTTTGCTTTTTTTGTTTAAAATCCGCTTAGTCTCTTTTTGCCAAGCTTTACTCTCTTCTATTAAACATGGAATCGAAGAACAAAGAACTGTCAAAGCTCAATCTACTCTTCTCATGGACCAAGGAGAGAAAAAAGAGAATAAAAAGCAAGAAGGATCAAAAAAGGAAAAAGAGCAAGTAGAAGCAAAACCGACACCCGAAAGTGACTTTATGCGTTTTGTAAAATTACGCATTCCAGCCGGCCTCGAAGATCCTCCAATAAAACCAATGCCTGTTGCCCCTTCACCTGACCTTCTTGCCATTCGTCCTGAACAAAATCTTAAAGAACGCCCCTCTCTTTCACGTAAAGAAAAGCATGATGAAGATGAAGAGGCGACCCTTTTAGC
>Ga0207067_10224_pt1 | contig 17230 bp, 13 predicted proteins | sample Alteio_BWMinCont_25_FD_153484 | JGI IMG/M metagenome (GOLD analysis project Ga0207067, IMG submission 153484) | Enriched cells from forest soil in Barre Woods Harvard Forest LTER site, Petersham, Massachusetts, United States -... | ecosystem: Environmental > Terrestrial > Soil > Temperate forest >...
CTACTACCGCAGCAGAGAAGGGAAATGAAAATAAAAGGGAAGAAAGTCAGCTTCGTGACAATGCCCAGTGCGCACACGATGCCGGTCAGGACAGCAACCAAGGAAGTTCGAGGTTTTGGGGTAGAGTTAGAGATGGCTGAACCAAAGCCTTCGGCTGAGAATACCTGACCTCGGTTCGGAAAAAGTAAGGGAGAAACCAATAATGTGCAGCAGCAAACAGCCAGAATGCTGAACGGTACCAACATCAAGTCGGGGCCAAACATAATTCCGTACCAGAGCAACGTCTGGTAGAACAGGCTAGAGGCCTGGATGAATAGGGCGGGCAGGTAGCTTCTCAGGGAAATGGCGGTCATCCAAGGAGCAATCCACAGGACCAGTGTGGTAAAGATCAAGAGATACCAGTGTAACTTTCGAATCTGCTTTTCGGGATCTCGGAGTGTGGAAATGATCAAGTCGTTCGTAGATTTGGTGCTGGAGCTCCGCAAGATCATCGCTCCGAGGACTTGAGTAGTGGTCCCTGGATGCTGGAAGGAGTGAGGCGATTGACCTTTTATTGCCAAAAGCGAGTTGAACAGATAGTTGTAAGGATTTTCAAAGGAATCTGGCATCCACTGAGGTCCATTCGCCTTTGTCAGTTGGGCGACCGCGATAATGAATAAGATCGGGATGATCAGAAAAAGTGCTGCCGAGATTACCAATCGCCCGCCAAACCAAGATCGAATATCACGACCAGAACTCACTTCCGAGTCCATCTCTGAAGACTGTAATTTCCCCCTTGATCGATAGTCTCTAATGTTTCCGGCTCGAACCCCTTTATTTTCGGGAACCATTTCGCATTACCGAGGAAGTAGAGGTGATCGTACTTTTTCAAGATATCCTCTGGCTTTATCCACTCGCTAAAAGTCTGAAACCGACCATTGAATATATTTAAAAAAAGTTGGTTGGGATATAATGATGACAGGATCGGGCCAAAGGCTCCCCCGGCCCAATCGTTTCCGTAGCAAAGAGGGTATATCGGTGAGTCGGAAAAAAAATAGTCCACTCTCACGTCGTTCTGGGTGACTTCTTCTGCGTGCCGGTAGAGCCGGACTAGATCACGTTTCTGTTCCTGAAGACTTGCGTAGAGGTCCGTTGTTCTTTCAAAAGAGCTTTTGCCTACGAATAGGAGCAGTCCTATCAAAACAATCCACCCTATGGTTCTTTTCACTTTTGAACGGCTAACGCTTCTGCAGGCTTGAACTAGGAAAAGCAGATTTAGACCGGTCGTAAGAGATAAAGGAATCAGATAGTGAACTCCCATCTCCTTTGCGATCGCAAAAAAAGAGATCGCCTGTATCACGAGTAGGACAAGAGCAGTGCGCCAAACGATGATGTTTTCAGATGTTTGTTTCCTTGAAGATAAGGACAACCCCAACACCGTTAACGTTGCTACGATAGGAATAATGACGACGAGTGGCTCGGTTTCGACAAGGGACCGCAACGCGGATAGATAGACGCTGGACTGGGGGAGACCGACATCGCCGGTGTCGTATCGCCCGCTATGAATGCCGAGGTTAAAAGCCCAGGTCATCAACTGCCCTAGTCGCGAATAAATAGGCAAGAGCGCAACGGCCAGCGCCGAGATGAACGCGATCGAAAAGGCCAGTAGGTTCTTCCGGCTGCGGCAACAGAGCAATGATATTAAGACCAATGGGAAAAAGGTCAGCTTCGTGGCGACGCCCAGTGCGCAGATCAACCCGGTAACGGTGGCGGTGACAGGGATTCGGCGTAGGTGAGTCGAGCCGGTGGCGACTTGGTCGTCCCCGATGCCCAGGAGAAACGTGAGATGTGCTGACCGGGATGGAATCGCTAGCAGCGCACAGCAGCAGACCGCAGCGACACTGAAGGGAACCAACATCAGGTCAGGGCCAAATAGCACGCCGTACCAGAGCAAGGTGCTGAAAAACAGGCTAGGCGCTTGAAGAAGCAGTCCGACGAAGCGATTGCCCAATGCCTTGGCTGTCAACCAAGGAACAAGCCAGAGCACCAGAACGGTAAATGTTATAAGATCCCAATGGAGGATTCGGATGTAATGCTCAGGACGCCGGATCACGGTCTTAATCAGATCTTCGTTGGACGCCAAACTAGATGCTCTTAAGACTATCGCTCCGAAGACCTGGGTTGTGGTTCCGGGGTGGTCGATGCTATACGGAGCCTCGCCTTTAACCAACAGAAGCGAATTGAATAGATAATTGTATGGATTTTCGAACGTGAACGGTAACCATTGCGGACCTTTCGCTTTGGTCAGATGGAAAACGGCGAAAACAAACACCAGTGGAATGACAAGAAAGAGAAGTGCTGATACCGTCGATGACCACCAAGCGCGGAATTGAGCTCTATGGCCGGAGGTCATTACTGAGTTAGCTTTTGTAATGATATTTGCCTGCATGATCGATGTGTTGCCGAAAAGCGCTCGCCAATCTGCCCCGATTCCCTTGCTATACGCCACGTTCTTATCGGGAAGTTACGTTGACGCCAAAACATTGATGCCGGCGCCGTCAGGAATTTTCCGTTTGAGTCTACCCGTTGAGTCGGTGATCGGTGATCCGGTTAGATCGAACAGCTGGTAGCCGCTATCATGCAGCTCGTGCATTAGGTCAGCCGACGAGGTCCCCCGTTCTTGCAACACGTACGGCGAGAGTTCCATGCAGATAAGCGGGTGATAGCGTCTGAGGGTGTTCCTGCCTCCCTTGATCACTTCTACCTCGAACCCGTCTACGTCCAGTTTAACTAAGTCAAGCTGGCGGAGGCCCGTTTTTTCCCAGTACTCGTCTAGCGACGTCGCGCTAGCTCCATCGATCGATTTGGCGATTCCCAAGTGTTTCTGGTGTCGGGATTCTTGACCTACGACTTTCCAGCTGGAATAGATTTCGCCGGGGTCCGTTGCGCCGGCATGGGTTAATCTCATTTGCTCGGCCACTATCCGGGAAGCAAGTTTTGGATTGAGGTTTAGATTTTGCTTTAGCTTGCCAAAGGCATATTTCGTCGGCTCAAATGCGTAGACCTTTCCACCAGGTCCAACCAAGCGCGCGAGCGGCAACGTATGAGCGCCGATATTTGCGCCAATGTCCAGCACAGTTGCGCCAGGTCGCACCAAGCTCTTAAACGACTTAGCCGTCGAGCTTTCAAACTGACCAAATACAAAAATGGCCAAATCGATACCCTCCGATAGATCCAATTGCCAACGCAGGCCGTTACGCATGACGCAAACTGAGTCGTTGGCGCCGACCAGCTTACGCGCAACGGAAATGGTGCGGTACATCCAGGCGGCTGCTTGCATTTTAGTGACTGTTTTCATCGGAGAAACCTGTAGCTGCGATCCTTCGCTTAATTTTGACGACGCTAGAAAAGTTTGTTTGAAAATCAATTGTCGAAGACTTCGTCGTCCGATTTTTTACTGAGCACGATGTTCTTCAGAAGACCACGGCTGGCTCCTGTTGCAAATGGTGGTTTTCGCCGCGGCGAAGCTGAAATTCGTTGCCTGACCGCTGATTTTTCAGAGAAAGAGCCCAACGACGGATGATTACTCTCTTCCAACTCGAAGTTCGGCGTTTTCCGCCAGTAACCAGGTTTTGTTCTTTTTCTTCCTGGCCGCTGGTCATGCGAGAGTGAAGGTGGAGTGATCCGGCAAGTCAAGCGATTGATCGGTCTTGGGAAGCTGGGCATTCCACCGAGTATCCTCCCGAAGTTCTGCTTTCCTGTGGCTTTGACCATCTGCTACCGCCAACACATTGATACCTGCACCGTGAGGGATCTTGACTCTGAGTTGCCCCTGGATCGGTGACCGGTGATTGAGCGCTAAGGTCGACGAGTTTGTCGCCGCACTCCCGCAATAGGTCGAAGAGCTCGCTTGACTGAGACGGTTTGTCGGGGAAATGGGGTGCGCAGACCCAGCGACTCGGGCCTTAGAACGAATAATGAAGCTGTCGATAGTAATTCCTGTTTTCAATGAGGCGCGAACCATTGAGAGAGTGTTCGACCGCATTAACAAATGCCTGAACGATTTTCATGAGATTATCGTGGTGGATGATGCATCCACGGACGAGACCGCTGAGTTGGTAAAGCGAATTGCGGTTTCAGATCCACGTTACCGGCTGTTGCAGCATTCGCGAAACTCGGGAAAGACCGCCGCCTTGCGCACAGGATTCGCCGTTGTCACTGGGGATCTCGTGGTCGTCCAAGATGCGGATCTGGAGTATGATCCTGCAGACATCCCCGATCTGATTGAGCCCATCCTGCGTGGCCGCGGGGATGTCAGCCTTGGTTCTCGTTTCCTGGTGAAGCGGGCAGGGCGCGTGCTCTACTACCGGCACTATTTAGCAAACAAGTTCCTGACTTTTCTCAGCAACGTTTTGACCGATCTCAATTGCACCGACGTCGAAACCGGCTACAAAGCGATGCGCGCAGACATTGCCCGTTGTTTGATTATCGAATCCTCCGGCTTCGGGTTTGAGGTCGAGTTCATCGCGAAGTGTAAGAAAGCCGGGTACCGTCTCTACGAAGTGCCCATCGATTACTTCGGACGCACCTATGAAGAAGGTAAGAAGATTACTTTCCGCGACGGCTTGGCCGCCATCTATTTCATTTTGAAATTCAATCTTTTTGCGACTCGTAAAAGCTCGTTCCGGGAGAACGCGACCGAGACAACGGAATAGCCGCAACAGACGTCGCCAAGGCCATGTCGGTCAAGAAAGAGCGCAAAGAACGCAGAAGAGGACTTCAAGACTAAAGCCTAGGCGCTAGCAGCCACAAGTCGAAAGGAAGGAGTCAGAACCTCCTCTACGTAGCCTAAGGGCTTGCCTCGCGTGTCCACTTTTGCAGGTAGTAGTCGCCTGCGTGATCGATTGTTTCGAAAGAGGCCGGATCAAACCCTTTCATCTTCGGAAAAAACTTTCTGTTCCCCAAAAAGTACAGATGATCATAGTTCTGGAGTTCCACTTCTGGTTCGATGGAGCTCGTGAAATCCTCGAACTTGGCGTTAAACACATTAAGAAAAAGTGCGTTCGGGTACTTCTTCGCCAAGAGCTGGCTGAAGGCACGGTCGGAATAGTCGTTGCCGTAACACAACGGGTAAAGGGGTGAGTCGGAAAAGAAGTAATCGACTCGCACATCATTTTTCGTGACCTCCAGTGCGTGACTGTAGAGACGGAGTAGCTCGACCTTCTGTTCCTGGAGTTCTGCCACGGATCTAATCGTTTCTGAAACAAACCTTTTGCTTCCGAGTGTGAGCAAAACGAACAAGCCAATCCAGCCTGCGGTTTTTGTAAGCTTGGAACCATCAATGCTGCGGCAGGCTTGGAACAGGAAAACCAGACTCAGACCGGTGGTAACACACAAAGGAATCAAGTAGTGGGATGCCATCTCCTTGGCGATGGCGAATAATGAGAAGACCTGTATAGCGAATAAGGCGAGAGCAGTCTTCCAGGTGATTTTGCTGGCAGGTGCTGGTTTCCTGAACAACAGGGAGAATGTCAACAATAGGACGGTAACGACGATAGGAATGACGAGAATCAGGGGTTCTGTTTGAACCAGGGCTGATAAAGAGGATACATAGACGTTTGCCTGGGGGAGACCAACCTCGCCGGTGGCATATTTTCCGCTATGAACTCCCAGACCCACCGCCCAATTCACTAAGCGCCCTAGTTGCCAGTAGATTGGTAGCAGGGCGAAGGCGAGCCCAAAGATGAAGGAGATGCTGAACGCCAGCAGATTGCTTCGACTTCGGCAACAGAGCAATGAAATCAAGATCAGAGGAAAAAAAGTCAACTTAGTGACAATACCGAAGGCACACACTAGGCCGGTCAAAGCTGGAACCAACAAGACGGGAACGCGTCGAAGCCGAGAAGAATTAGCCTCCGGTGAGGCGATGCGAATGGCGAACAGAAATTCCAGCTTTTCTGGAACCGAAGAAGGCACCAACAGCAAAAGACAGCAGCAGACCGCCGCAATGCTAAACGGGACGACCATTAAATCGGAGCCAAAAAGAATCCCATAAAAGACCAGCGTCTTAGAAAAGAGGCAGGGCGCCTGAATCAAGAGTCCGGCGATATGGCTTCTCAGAGCGAGAGCAGTCAGCCAAGGCAGGATCCATAGAATGAGGGCGCTAAATATTAGCAGGGCCCAATGTAACTCCCGGATCTGTTTTTCGGGATGGCTAAGAGCAGAATAGATTAAATCTTCACTCGGCTTAAGGCTAGAGATCCTCAGAACGATTGCCCCGAACATTTCGGTCGTAGTGCCTGGATGATAGGTGTATACCGGTTCCCGTCCCCCCACGACTAAGAGGGAGTTCAACAAATAAGCGTATGGGTTCTCAAAAGTTGCCGGTAACCATTGGGGCCCTTTTGCTTTCGTCAGCTGGCAGACCGCGATGACGAAGATAGTCGGAATTGCGAGAAAAAGCAGAGCAGAGCCCGCGGTCGCAGGCCAGGAAAACAAAGGCCGAGACCCGCCGCCAAGCGTCCGCACTTGCACGCTCTCTCCGGTGGACACGCGAAGAACTAAACAACAGCCGCTAGGTCGTCAAGCTGAATAGAAGTTAACGAGGGATCGGAATGGAACGGAAAAGAGGGAATAGCCGAAAGAGAGCGCAAAAAAAATCTCACGCAAAGCCGCAAAGAACAGACGGCAAACAGAAGATCAGATGACCGCATCGAAAATTGGTAACCAATCTTGACCTGACCCTCTGTTAATCTGCGTAATCTGTGAAATCTGCGGATCTTAAATTCGGTTTTTGGGTTTAACTTTTATCGCCCTGTTTTGCGTTCTTTGCGCCTTCCGCCTTCGCCGAGCCTGCGGCGCGCCAGGTTTTTGCGGCTATTCCTACCTGAATTCCGCTTTTCGACGCGTTTGGTCGCTGCCTAGGCCCGGCATCCTGGATGGTTGCTCTTCTCCGTTGCGGACTTCCTGCACAATGTAATTGGGACGGTCTTTTACCGTGTCGAAAATCTTAGCGATGTATTCTCCAAGAATTCCGATACCGAACAGGTTCATACTCCCGAAGGCAATGATGCATAGCAATAGACTGGTCCAGCCGGATGCTAGTTCCATGCCGAGGACGAAGTGCCGGAAAAGGGTGAGAAAAAGGTAAAAGAGAAAAGGGATGGTAGCGCAAATCCCGATCACATAGGAAAACCGGAGGGGCGCGCTAGTAAAGCAGGTGATTCCATCGATAGCGAACCGCAGCATCTTGACCAAATTAAACTTTGTGGATCCGGCTTGACGTTTTGGGCGATCATATTCCACCCGGGCAGTGCGAAAGCCGATCCAGCCTACCATACCGCGCAGGTACATGATCTTATCGCCCAAGGTGAATAAACCATTTAAGGCCCGCCGGCTCATCAGCCTGAAATCGCCGCAATCCAACGGTGCGGAGATGTTGGCTAGCCGATTGAGCAAGCGATAGAACCAGAATGCGGTTAACCGCTTAAAAAGCGTCTCACCGTGGCGATCTCGTCTAACCGCGAAGACGATGTCAGCTCCGTTCTTCCACTCTGCCAACATCGCAGGAATTAGGTCGGGCGGATCCTGCAGGTCTCCATCCATCGAGACAATGATGTCCCCATCAGCAAAATTGTACCCGCAGAAAAGGGCGCGCTGGTGACCGAAGTTTCGAGAGAGAGAAACGCCTTTCACAAAACGATGTTGATCGGCGAAGGCTTTGACCATCGGCCAGGTGTTATCCGTGCTCCCGTCATCGACCAATACGATCTGGATTGCGTATTCGGCTCCAATTCTAGTTTGGAGCTCTAGTAATCGAGTTTGTAAGGCCGCGAATACCTCATGTTCGTTAAACAAAGGAACAATGATGGAGAGGAGCGGCTTATCTGATGTGCCATTTGAGCCGAGGACCCCAGTCGTCAGATTGGTTTCTTCATAAACCATAACAAAGGCGCCATGCTACTCCCCGCAGACCGGCTGAATCAACCATGGAATTCGAATCGGTGCAACGGAGAGGAGTAAACACACGGCCGTGAATGGAGGGGAGCCGCTTTGGACCGTACCCAAGGGAGACCTCGCGATATTTGTCTTGGCGCGTGCCTGACCGCAAACTTTGTTAAACAGGCGGCTCCCGAGAACGTCTCAACGCGTGATAGGTCTGTCGGGAGGTAACGCGAATGGATCATCTCCGAGCGGAACGGTGGGTGAAACATCACGTGCGGTAATTCCCGCGAGCCGCCCGTTTAACACGGTATTTAGGCCTTTTTCGCGTTGGAAAGAAAATCACGAGATCTTGAGGCACGGTCCGAAGCGGCTCCCCAGTTGACCGCATCGCGTTCTTTGCGCTCTGTTGCGGCTATGCTTAAAGATTTAGTCCCATGGCGGACACCGTAATCTCGATAGTAACTCCGTCCTTCAATCAGGGACGTTACCTGGGTGAGACGCTCGATAGCATCTTATGCCAGGGATATCCGAGTCTGGAGTATATCGTGATGGATGGTGGCAGCGCCGATGAGAGCGTTGATGTGATCCGCGCCCGGCAAGAGCGACTTGCTTTCTGGCAGTCCGCGCCCGATCGCGGACAGCCTGCGGCGATCAATGAAGGTTTTGCTCGAGGAACGGGCGTTATCTTTGGCTGGCTCAACAGCGACGATTTGTACACGAATGGCACGTTACGCACGGTCGCCAACGCGCTAGCCGAATGTGTGGGTGAAGCGGTTGTTTTTTATGGTGGTTGCGAATTTTTCCGGGACGACGGGTCTGTAATCGAGCGCCGGTCCGCTGTTCCGTTCGATCAAAGTCGCCTCCAAACCACTGACTTCCTCGATCAACCCAGTGTGTTTTTCACGCGAACAGCGTGGGAGCGAGTGGGTCCTCTGGATGAATCTCTCTATTATGCGTTCGACTGGGATTGGTTTCTGCGAGCCGCCAGATGTTGCCGCTTTCAACGCTGCGACCAAGTACTGTCGCGTTATCGGATTCATCGCCAGCACAAAACGGGGACGGGCGGGCTTCGACGCTGGGAAGAAATGGCCGAGGTCGTCCGGCGGCATTCGCCGGACGAGATAATGCGTCACTATCAATACCTCTTGGCATGCCCCGATGCGCGCTGGTGGTTGAACAAACGCATGCGGTTGGCCCAGATCTTTCAACAAATCTTGCCAGACACGATCAGCGGTAAACTAGGAACTCTTTGCGCGCCGCCCTTCTGGTTCCTGCCGGATGGGATCTCCCGAGCGATGCTTTGGAAAATCTCCGGCATTCGATAGAAAAGAAGGATATCCTTCTTTTCCGTCACGCAACGAGTTGATGGTTGGCGACTGCTTCCGCGGCGCGTAACTCAAGGAGGTCGGACGAGAGCGGATGAGTGATGGGCTCCTCTATGTGGTGCGCTTTCCTGGACCAATAGAGACCTGCCGAATTGACTACTGATCCTGTTCCGGTACCCCAGCCCTCGCTGAACGCCTCTTTAGCGTCTGTCGCCGCCGGTTTAAATCCTAACCAACGGCGTTTCCTGAGATCCCGATGTGAATTCACGAGTTTTTTTCGAAAGAAATCGTATAGAAGTCCGTCGTTTTTGCTTGCAGCGAGTACTCGCCGGCCGACTTCATCCTCCGGCCTAAGCCACCCCGGCCTAGATGTTTCCCGGCTCGTATTCAGCTTCAGATTATGATCGAAATAGACCTTTGTTCCCCATTGTAAGAGCCGATCTGCCAGCACCTCGAAGCTTTTCTTCATTTCTTCCACAATCCCAACAAAATGGAACCCGGTTAAGATTTGGCGAGCCATCTCGTAGCTGTTCACCCCGTTTCGGTTGCCGTCCAATAGACCGAACAAAGCTCCGGCGTCCGGATTGCAAATAAACCTGGTCTGTGGACACAAATCCCCAGTAACCGACTCCTGATCCAGGTATTGTCGTGCGAGTGCTCTGAGTGGTAAGTAAGGGGTTTTCGCTGGCCACTGACAACGCACCGGCTCCGGTAACGACCAAAATGTGCGTTGGATATATTTGAGTTGTGAAATGAAAGCGTCTTCCGGTTTCCGCAAGAAAGTCACCAGAAAGGCAGGCCGAGCGCCAATACTCAATGGGAAACTCCTCAAGTGATGTGACGAGATCGATCGTAAATCGGGATAAATTTCGAGAAGCGTTTCCAGCGTCTCTTTGCTCAGAACGTAAAACGGGTCGGGATGATAGTGATGGAGATGAAAAGATTCGAACGACCTCCTGAAGCCGGCGCTCAGGGTTGTTCCAGCTGTTTTCGGGATATGGCAATGTAAGATCAGAGGTGTGAGACGATTTCCTTGAAAGCTCATGGTTGTGCTGTTTGATGCCCGCCCTGGTATAAATACCGAAAGGCTCCTTCCAGAGCGGCATGGCTTGTACCAAGACAACCAATAGAACGTTCGCTGAACGAGGAAGGTGTCTTATCGCCTCGAACAAGAATGCCGTCTGTTGGGTTCAGGTCTCGTTCAATTGCGCGGACCATGCAAGTGAAAAAGTGGCGGATACATGGGGCCGCCTATTTTTCAGCTCTTAGGATACTAGGAGATCAGTGGACTAAGTCGGCGGGCAGGCGATTGGCAACAACTCGTGCGGCACGCAATTCCAGCAGATCTGAACATGGCTCCGGAACGGCCGGTCTTGGTGGGCAGTATGCGCGCCGGCTACTATATAAGTGGGCGGAATGGATGACCGAACGCGCTGCGCCGCGGTAGCTGTGTCTAAACTCTTCGGCGAGGTCGGCCGCGGCGGGCTTGAATCCTAACCAACGCCGCTTTCGTAGGTCGCGATGCAAATCGAGTATCTCTTTCTTGAACTCGTCGTGCAGTAGATGATCGGTCCTACTCGCTTCTAGCACGCGCCGGCCAACTTCGTCGTCCGGCGTCAGCCATTCCGGTCGCGAGCTCTCGGCGCCGACATTCAGTTTGAGGTTTAAGTCGAAATAGACTCGCACGCCGTATTGCAGCAGGCGGTCCGCTAGTACCTCCAGGCTTTTCTTCATTTCCTCGACAATCCCAACGAAATGGAACCCTTTGAGGATCAAACGGGCCATCTCATGAGAGTCGACACCGTAATCATTGACGTCGGAAAGCCCGAACTGCCCCGCGGCGTCGGTATTGCAGAGGAACCGTGTCTGCGGGCAAAAATCTTGAGATGCTGTGACCCGTTCGAGATACTGCCACGCCAATTCCCGGAGGGTTAACTGCGGTGTGTCCAGGGGCAAGAAAACCCGAACTTCCTCCGGTAGAGACGAGAACCGGCGGCGCAAATGTTTCAACTGCGAGATGAAAGTGTCCTCGGGTTTCCGCAAGAAGGTTATCAGGAAAGTCGGTCGACCGTTGATGCTGAGAGGGAAACTTCTTAAATGATGGGACGTTATCGATTTTAGAGTCGGAATCATTCCCAGCAGGTTCCCTAGCACCACTGGCGTCAGAATATAGAACGGATCGGGATGCCAATGATGGAAATGGAAAAGGTCGAACGATTTTCTAAGCCCGGCGCTGATCGTTGTGCCCGCGGTCTTCGGGATGTGGCAATGCAAGATCAGCGGTGAATCGGGTTCTCCGTCGGCATTCATCATGTGGCGTATTCCTTCGTTAAATATTCAACCTTGTGGGCTCATCCTGGAGTCTGGAGATCAGCAGGGCTTGTACCAAGGAGCGGATTCCGAAATCCGCGCAGAGGGGGGGCCTCAGTCTGGAAAAAGAACGCGGTCTACGGGGATTGACTCTTAACCGCCTGTTGCCAACACGCAATGAAAAATCCGGTTGTGGAGGAAGGGAATCGCCGGTAACCTCAGGGCCTTGTCTTGCCCAGATGCCGGCATAGCTCAGCTGGTAGAGCAGCTGACTTGTAATCAGCAGGTCACCGGTTCGAATCCGGTTGCCGGCTCCAGTTGACATCCTTAGAACAACTCCCTAAAGAAAAACAGCACACCCAATAACTAGCAGACCTCTACGTTAGGAATGTCCAGGAAACGGGATCACGTCAGATCGGTCCGCTCGAATTGTCCTATTGGTCATCTCAACAACAGAACCGGGTTTTGCCAGGCGGTGAGCGCACGTTCTATGTGGGTTCATCTTCGAGGGACATCCGAGTCTCGGGCCGGGTTCCGATCGCCTCACAGGCGAAATAATGTCAATTGGCAGCCAGGTTTAGACGAGCAGCCAGCAATGTGGACCTATGGTGCGATCGAGAAACGTTCATCGTTCCGGTCGCGGCGATGTTTTAGTCGCCGGGTCGTACAATTCGGCGCTTTGCAACGGTGATCCCAGTTCGTTCTCACCGCCGGTTAGCAGCACGTTACGGGACGGCAGTACATTCGCAGCGTTGGTTAGTTCGCTGGGTTGTCAGATTCGACTGAGCGAAGACGGAATAAACAGCCGCCATCGTTCCTAAAGCCACGAGGAAAGCGAGGCGTAGATTCGCTACGGATCTTTTATTTATGGTAAATCTAATGAAATGAACGGTGAACAGAGGACCAGGATAAGTTAGGTGGCGAGGCTATTGGATCTCGGTTGAATTGGCAAACAGATGTTTCCTCGAGCTTCAACCCGCTTGGCGCTTGGCGAGCAATCAGCCGGGCGATGCTTCTCTGCACTGCAACAAATGAGTTTCGCTCATTTTTTGACGAAGATTTTAAGGCTGCGATGCGGGTGAGTTGTTCGACGTCGACGCGGCGGGCTGCAAGTAGGGCAGTGATGATTCGTTGTCCGATTTTGGTTTAACCGTTGGCTAGCGGATTCATTGCCCGAATGAATCTGTGGCAGGGCTTGGACCAGATCTTGGACGCCGAAGATGTCTAGCGAGTTCATAGAAAGAAGTGTTTTCCCTTTCCTGAATCCAAGACGAAAGGGCGCCGGATTGCTGTTGGTCGCAGGTCTGTTTCAGTTCATTCGCCTGAAGTATTCCTGCCTAGCTCATTGCCGATCTCCGATCGGCCTTTTTGCTACTGAATGGCGAGAGGGCGCCTGGGGCGCGTTTCGCATGGGACTCAAGCACGGTGTCTCATGTCTTGGAAATTGCTCGGCACTGATGGGGCTTCTCTTTGCCTTTGTTGTGATGAATCTGTTATGGGTCGCCGGTCTTAGCGTGGGCGTCTTGTTGGAGAAGATCAGCCCGGCAAGCCGCATGATCAGCCGGTTAAGTGGTCTTCTGTTTATTGCCTTGGCGACATGGATGGCTTTTAGCTAGCCATGGATTAGTGGTCCCTGGTCGAGATCTGCGTTGGCTTGGCGCTCTCCAGCGTAACCGACGCTTGGAATAGTAACCGTTATTCAGTAGGTCAGTAGTCAGTTCTTTGCGGTAGCGGCAAAGGCGGACCGCCTCCGACAACCGGTTCTAAAGGCCGAATGCCACCAGTGAGTTGGAGGTGCCGACGAAAACCTTTCCAGAGAAAACTGTCGGAACGGCAAATGGCACCCCAGGACCAACGAGCGTGCCACTCTCATACAGTTCCTGGAGGGTGGTCGCCCGGTAAGCGTGTAATACCCCGTGATCCGGTTGGTTTTCATACGCCCAGACGATGCCGTTCTTGGTACCGTTAGCCGAGATCGACGGCGTACAGCCTGGGTATTGGAACGAAGATTGAACAGTCTGGGCGGCCGGAGTCGTATCTAAAAGCGGTTGCTCAGGATTTGAGTAATTAAACCTAAATTTTAGGATCGGAGTGCCCATTCCGTTGATGTAGAGCCAGGTGTTAAACGTTGCCGCTGACGAATACGCTCCTGATCCTAAGGCACCCGGGACTTCTTGATAGACCTCGTTCTTCGAAGCATTGAATTTACCGAGATTATCGCGGTTGATCAGATAAAGATTTGCGTCCTCGCCAGCTGCGACCAGGAAGTGGTGCGCTTTCCCGCGCGTATCGAAAATGTCAGGGAGAATTACAATACCACCGGAGCTCAAGTCGACGCCGGCGTTTGCCTCTTTTTGCTGGTTGTCTGGCGTAAAATAATCTTCAACATGCAAGCCGTCGCTGATTGAGAACCTGAGAACAGAGCCACCATAATCTCGATTGGCTGGGAAACCCGATTTCAGGGTTTGATCAAAAGGACCGTTACCGGTGGCGACGTAGATGCGTTTACTGGTAGTCTCTTTTCCGTCCGTAGCCGGTCCCAGCCCGGACTGCCAGATGCCCCCTCCCGAGCCGTCCGGCAGAAATGTACTAGGCGGCATCCCGTTCGGATTGCCGTTGAAAACGGCTGCCGGTTTGAGATCCCCCTCGTGATTGCCTAGGACCCAACCGGCGAACGGCGGCTTTTCGCAGAAGGATCCCCACGCACTGTAGATAACCCCGTTCAAAAGCAGCAGTCCGCTCTGGCAACTATTCCGCGTCGCTTTAAAGACTGTTCCCGGTCCGGTGCCCTTAACGGAAGCAGAAATGGCGATCGGAGTTAGCTCTTCTTTTCCCGTCGAGAGATCGACAGCATGGAGCTTATAATCGTAGTTCTGCTTCCCATCGGTCTCCATGGCAATGACAAAAATCCGTCCATTCGGACCCGCCAAACGGTCGATTACCGGGGTCGCAGTAATGCTGATTTCCGGTGCGATATCGGAGCATTCGATGTTCGGATCAGAAGCCTGGACTGGAGTATAACCTGTCGACAGCAGCGAAACCTGCCAATAAGACTCACCCGTCTCGGCATCGAACGCGTAGACCGAGCCATGCTCGGTGGCGACAATGACGAGGTCGTGCTTCCCTTTTGAAACACCCTTGCTAAATACCAATTGTTTCGCGACGCAGAGAGGCTGGGCATATACCTGGCCGTCCACGGGTGCCTGAAACAGAATCTTCAGCCTATTGACATTGCCCGGAGTCAATACGGTTTCGTTTTGATCAAGGCCGCTCCTGGCATTGTCGTTATGGTTGGTCAGCACATCGTAATTAGCAGCGAGCGCCACGCTGCAAGCGCATGCGAACCCAACTACAAACCCAAGGGAAGATTTCATAGTGTGAATCGCAGAGTTCGAATCGGAAAATCCACTCAAATCAGAGGCTTTATATCAGAATCCGGCCGAACGTCGAATATCATCAAGTATTTTTGAAGAACCGTCGCTTCCGTTCACGTCATCGTTTGCGGTAAGTCGGTGAATCATACGAAAAAAGGAACAACTTCCCATTTCGGGATCGACTTTATTGCCTCAGCAGGTCACCGGTTCGAATCCGGTTTGCCGGCTTTTGCGACAATAAAAATTGCGCAAAAAACCTTGTACCTCGGTTGCGAGTGGTCAGGCAGAGTGGCAGCTGGTCTCCAACTAACTATCGGAGTTAGCTTGCAATTATCTATACTGTTTTTATAGGGTTAATGAGGTTCCGCCATCTTGTGGATAATTTTAGCGAGTATCGTGGTTCTTTATTGACCTACCGAGTGATTCTTTGCTATCACGACCAGACTCTTCGTAACCGACGACTCAACGCTTTCGCACGGAAGTGGCTGCTTTGTTCGCGGGGCAACGAAAAAGAGGGAACCCTAGAATACAAAAAATGAAATCCTCAGCTAGAAATTTGATGCTGGCCGTCTTGGCCGCGTCATGTCTTTGTGGTTATCGTGCCTATGCAGGCGCAAGACCGGTTATCGGCGGTATACCATCCTCATCGTTTTTTGACGCAAAAACTGCCGTTGGAAACGACGGAATGCTGCGGCTGATTTTCGACTATAATACGTCTAAATTCCCAACTCTCACTTATGGCTCGGGCCCTGGGTCGGCTCTGTGGATTATTGATCCGAACGGCTCCGTCGTTGCAGCTGGTAGCCCCACGATTCCGGCGTCAGTCGGCTCGGATGTTTTTGCAGTTGCTTTGCTTAATAGCACCTTTAATTTTTTGAATGAACGATCCAATCTTGCTATCTTCGCGCAGCCAAGCGGTAACACGACCGTCTTGTTTTATTATAATACAGGGAACGCCGGGCTTGGAAACACCAACTCATTTGCCACCTGGACGTACAATTCTAGTGGCGCTTTGATTGCCGCGGCGGGGCCATACGCATTCTCAGGCCTCCAGCTAGCGGGGCTATATTTCGACCCGAGCGGCAAAATCATCGCGAGATGGAGAGCTGGCACTTCGGCATCTTCACCTAACGCAGCTTGGGTATTGGACGAATTCGGAACAATTTTGAACTCGACTCTGTTCCATGGTCCTTTCGGCAGTACCTTCCTTGGCAAGATTCGCCTTAACTCCTCGAATCAGCAGATTTGGCCTTTCCTCTCCAAAAACGCCAGCGGCCAGTACACCACGACGATTTGGACGTTCGACTCGTTCGGCATTCTTGCACACGCTCAAGTGTACGGCCCGTTCTAACAACCGTCCTCCTACAGCATGGTGCTTTCCACTTTGCGGCCGCTCCTACTTTTGTTAGCGGGAGCGGTCGTCGGGTCTTTAATTACGTTTGGTCTTCTCAACTTGAATCGTAACGCTGCGGTTCAAGCCAACGCGGCTCAGGCGCAGCCGGTTCCTCCCAAGACGCTGAGAGCACCATCGGGAAACGTGCAAGATGAAGATGAACCCGGTAATGCAGACACCGTGAATGCGGAGACCCAAGAAACCGCCAATCTGCAAAAAACCTCTGATAGCACAGTAAGAACGGCGCTCAAAATTGCAGAAGAAAAGGTCCCGATGCGGCCGATCCCGAAGGCAAAGATGGTTCTCCAGCCTAACGGGTTACCGGTCGGGGTTACTCAGGATGCCGGGATTTCGGAGGCCTATCAGCAGCTTCCAGGAATCCAACCCCCGTTGATTAACCGGGACGGAAGAGATATGGGACAGGAAGCGATTCAGATGCTGCAAAATCGCCAGGAGGTTCCATATCCCGGAGGAATTCCATCCGCCTCCGCTACCCCAATGCCGTTCCCGCGAACGGTCGAGGAAGCAAATCGCCAGGCGCAGGGCTATGCGTCTCCATTGGCGACGCCGTGATAAAAGATTCAAACTCACCCCGCCGAGACACAGAGTCCGCTGAGGAAAGAGCTTGCAAGAAAGCTTTGGATCAGATCTCCGCGAATTCGGTGCCTCGGTGGTGAATTTCCTCTTTCGCCCTGGGTTTTGCGGCCACCGCGTTTTTCAATAAGCGCAGGTTGAAGAAAAAGCGATGTGCAGGAGTCTAACCGCTCGTCGCTATGTACTTTTTTGCTATCCAACGTTCGTTGTCTACGGTTCGACTCGCGGGTTTTTCTCTGGTGCTGGCCGGAGCGCTGATCGTAAGTGCCTCAGCTCAGGGTCGCTACAAAATAGTCAGCGTGCCGACTCCG
>Ga0207067_10225_pt1 | contig 17179 bp, 17 predicted proteins | sample Alteio_BWMinCont_25_FD_153484 | JGI IMG/M metagenome (GOLD analysis project Ga0207067, IMG submission 153484) | Enriched cells from forest soil in Barre Woods Harvard Forest LTER site, Petersham, Massachusetts, United States -... | ecosystem: Environmental > Terrestrial > Soil > Temperate forest >...
ATATCTTGCCAAAGAGGAAAAATGTCGCCATATCGATTTACACGATAAGAAATTTCATTGATATGATGATAATAAAGCTTCCATGATTGTTTTCCAACTGGTTTTTTCTTTGATTTCTTCTTCAGAAAAACGCTCTAAAAGTAGAGTCAGTTCATTTAAAATCAATTGGCGATTTTTTACCGATTTGGAATGAAGAGCGTTAGAGAAATTTATAATCTCTTCCTCCGTCATGCAATCAAGATATGGGTTATTGTAAAATAAGAGGTCACTCAGTAGAGGAAATAGTTCTCTTAATTGATCGTGAGGAAGAGATAGAGAAGGTGTAGATAAACGGTAATCTTTTAACAAATTATTTTCAAAGCCCAAAGTTTTATTGAGAATCACATCCCAAAAAACAATATGTGTCGCCATATCCTTTAGGATGAGATTTTCCCAATAGGAATCAAGATTGCAACGCTTACGTAAAAACAAGAACAAGTCACCGGAATATAGTTCTCTAAATTCAAAGTCTGTTAAAAAGCTCAATAATTTTTCAGGAACTGCAATAGCCTCTTCTGTTTGGTGTTTGGTTAAAACCTGTAAAATTCGATTAACCCCTAAAAATTGGTAAAATGAGAGGGAACTATATCGAAAAGTATGATAAAAATCATGCCAGCTGAATCCTAATCGATTTTGAATAACATCGTCAGCTTTATCTGGGAGTGGATTTGAGGAGATATGCAGATTACAAATGTGGCCATAATGGTAACGGTCGTTGATCATGTCATTAATTGTAAAGGTGCCAAAGCGAGGGAATAAATCAATAGGAAGTTTATTGACATTTCTGGTAAATGCCTGAAGAAGAGAAAAGGAAGGAAGGATGAGCTTTCGTTTGTTCGCGTGTTTATAAGGATCAAGATCTTTTGAAGGATTTTTATAGGATTCCATAAGCTCTTCCTCAAAAGGGTATAAAGGATAGCAATCTTTAGTAAGAGAATCTTGATAAGTGATTTTGCGAATTATTTCATATGGACGTCCCCAGTTATGTAAAGGAGTTTTCGGTGCTTCAATGACAAAAAAGCTTTTTTCTAACAAAGATTCAATACATCCTATTTCCCTACGAAAGTTGGTTATGTTCCAGTTGCTAAAAAAGATGTTTAAATATTTTTCATAATCTTCAGAGCCAGGTGAGTAAATAGAAAAATTAAAGAATGCTTCTCGAGAAACTGGAATAATCTCACAATTTTCTTTATGACCAGCAACATCAAAACTTGATTCATAAAATTCTAATTTCGCTTGAGCGATAAGGCTGATTGTTGCAACTTGATTTTCAGAAATGAATCCCTCATGTAAAGCTTTTAAGCCACAATATGGCCATAATTCGGCGGAGACATTCTGAATACTGCCTGGTAATTCTGTCTTTCCATCCCAAAATCCAGTTATATCTCTACATGTTTCATTGCCCAACCGCCTGATACGATTGCAGATATCTTGCTGTTTATCTAATGTTAAATAAGAGGTAAGACTAGATTCTTTCATTTTATCGAGACATTCGCTATGTTGCACACGGGGGCATGAAGTAGGAGAGTTATAGCTGCAGTTCGCTAAATATCCAAATATTGCTGATTTTAATAAATTTATCATAATTAATAAAACAATGTTTTTTAAACTGATTGATATTTGCTTTAATCTCGACTTTGTGATTTTTTGGATGAAGATTCGAGAGAGAGGCAAACTTCAGCGTAATAAATTTCGCAGGAAGGGGTTTTTCACCCCTTCCGAGAAATTTATTTAGCTGAAGTTTGCCTCTCTCCGAAGCTGAGTTCAAAAAACTACAAAGTCGAGTTTAAGACGATAAATTTGCATTTTGTAAAATTCAGTCATTAAGAATTAAAGACAGTTTACCTTTGAGTGCTTCTTTGCAGTTCCATTTTCAATGACTTTTGATCCATTAATTTCGCATTGATTAAGGACCTTGAAACCATTCTATGAAAAATTCATAGATATCAATCCTGCCTTTTAGGAGTGGCACTAGCGCCAGCTAAAATTCCTCCATCGACTGTCAATTCGATGCCAGTAATGTAACTAGATTCGTCTGAAGCTAAAAACAGGATAGCATTGGCGACATCGTCTGCCAATCCCATTTTTTGCATAGGAATGTCTTTGATGATTTCAGTCATTCTTGTTTTTCTCTCAGGGCCGCTTCCTAGCATAGGTTCCCACATTGGTGTAAGTATAGCTGCGGGATGCACAGAGTTGCAGCGAATTTTATATCCCATTTGACAGCAGTACAAGGCTACTGTTTTCGTATGATTTCTTACAGCAGCTTTACTAGCGGCATATGCTGCTGCTCCAGGAATTCCAACTAAGCCGGACCGTGACGAGATGTTAACAATTGCGCCGCCTTCAAATTGTTTCATTGTCTGGATAGCATATTTACAGCCAAGAAATACACCATCTGAATTGACTGCATGAACCTTTCTCCAGCTACTTAAAGATGCATTTTCTGGGTCTTGGGAACCGAATCCTTCTTGGAATCCTGTCACTCCGGCATTATTGACGAGAATATCAAGCCTTCCAAACTGCTCTAAGATTGCTCTTATAGCTTCTTTCCACTCGTCTTCTTCTTGGACATCCAAATGAATATACTGACAGCGGCCTCCAATTTTCTTCGCTACAGCATTTCCTTCTAAATCATTTATATCGGAAACAATTATTTGAGCACCTTCTCTTGCCAACACGATCGCTGTTGCTTTTCCAATTCCTTGCGCGGCTCCCGTTATAAGTGCAACTTTTCCTTCCAATCGTTTTTTAAACATACCTATGTCTCATTTTGTGATAATGGCTAATCTTTTATTTTTAGAATGATCTTACCTGTGGATTGACGACTTTCCAATAAATACTGAGCTTTTGCCGACTCAGCGAGAGGATAAATATGGCTAATATTTATTTTGAGCCAGCCCTCATTTATGCCGTTCATTACAGCATCAGCTCTTCTTAGAAGCTCTTCTCTTGAAGTCAAATAGTTCATTAAATTTCCACCAGAAAGCGAGATTGACTTGAGCTGAAGTTTATGTGCCTCAATAGGGTCAGGAGCACCACTTGACAAACCAAATATGCAGATGTGACCCCGTGTGCGTATGGCATCCAAATCTTTCGTAAGAGTGCTTTTTCCAACACCATCAATGATATAATCAGCTCCTATTCCATTTGTAAGCTTTTTCGTTTCATTTACAAAGTCTTGTTTTGTGTAAATGATAACATCATCAACACCTGCTTCTCGCGCGATTATTGCCTTTTCTTCTGATGATACGGTACCAATGACATGTGCTCCTATATGCTTAAGCCATTGTACAGCTAATAAGCCAACACCTCCCGCTGCGGCGTGTACCAACACATGATCGTGAGGTTGAATGGAATAAAATTCATGCACTAAATAATGAGCCGTCATCCCCTGAAGGGGAAAAGCTGCGCCTACATCAAAATTAATTTCCTTACGCAAAGGGATAAGTTGCGAAGAAGGTACTGTAATATATTCAGCATAGGCGCCTAGCTTTCCAACAAAAGCTACCCGATCCCCAGGTTTAACTTCGGTAACACCATCGCTTATTTCTTCTACAATCCCAGCACCTTCTACACCTGGAATAAATGGTAAAGGAACTGGTATTGCTGGATTTCCCATTCTCATGTAGATATCGATAAAATTAAGTCCTGCAGTACATAGACGAATAAGAGCTTCACCTTTTTGGGGTATAGGTTTTGGAAGCTGTTGCAGATTTAAAACATTAACATCCCCATTTTTTGTAACATTAACCGCTTCCACGTCAATCTCCCCCCATTTTTATAGATGTTGATCAAAACGAATAAGGTCGCTCTCTAAATGTTTTTTAGGGTCTCAGAGGCCTCTCTAAAATTAAGCTAGAAGTCTATCCCAGTTGCTCATCGATTGGTCAAGCTTAGCTTCGGCAAAGAATTTCATATTGTATGATAATCACCGTTTAATTTACAATACAACGTTTAGTTATCTAACAACAACTTTAGGTTGATAATGGTCGCAATAGCTCAAATGAAAGCATTGGTAATGGTCTCTGACAAAGGAAGCCTTGCAGCAGCAGCACGTGAACTAGGAATTTCATCTGCAGCAGTGAGTAAACAGCTGATTCTGTTAGAAAAAGAGCTGGGTTTACAATTAATGACTCGCACAACACGGAATGTTGAATTCACTGAGATTGGAAAAAGTTATTGTGACCAGTGTAAACGCATTCTTGAAGAACTCGATGTAGCAACAGTTCTTGTTAATCAGATGAAAACGATTCCACAGGGTCATTTAAAGGTGGTAAGTGGACGATGTTTTGCCTCTGTATATATAATGCCTTATCTGGGAGAATTCCTTTCCTCATTTCCTAATATTCATATTGATATTGAATTAGCCGAAAGGCTTCCAAATTTTGATGAAGAAGCTGTTGATATAGTAATAGGAATGAGTATTCCATCGACTGGCAATGTCATTCAAAGGCAAATTGAGACGACAAGGGGTTGTTTTTGCGCTTCTCCGGATTATTTGAAAAAATTTGGCACTCCACAACTGCCGAGGGATCTAATCAAACATCGACATATTATTCACAGCATGCGTAATCCATCTAACATCTTGAACTTTTCAAATAAAGAAACCATTCCCATCACACCTTATATCTGCATAAACGATTCCCAGGCAATGGTAAAACTAGCTCAAGAAGGTCTAGGAATCATAAAAACTCACTACCCTTTGGTTCAACAATTGATCAACAAAGGGACACTCATTGAGCTACTGCCTGGTTACATTGAAAAAGAAGTGCCTTTCTACGTTGCTTTTCCTCAGCGTCGCTATGTCTCTTCAAAAGTGAGGAGTTTTATTGACTTTACTCTCGATAAAGTTAAATCACAAAATTCGACTATTTAACTCACCTTACGCAACATGGCGTGCATTTAGACTGAGCCAAAGCCCCGGGGTTAAACAATCGGAAAAGGGGTTGTATTTGCTCAATACTACCCCTTTTCCGATCGTTTAACCGCGGGAGCTTTGGCTTCAGTCTAAATGCACGCCATGTTGCGTAAGGTGAGTATTTAACCAAGGTTTTTATCATGGGAAGACCGAAGCAAATTAAAGAAGGCGTCAGATTGTCTGTTGTTTTGTCAAAGCAGCAAGCGGAAAGATTAAAATACATGGCTCTTCGAATGAGCACACAAGAGGGGCGGCAAATAGGTGTTTCTGAAGCCATACGCATGGCAATTGAAACAGCTTACCCAGTACCAAAAAATCAAATGGATTTGTTTTAGAAATCTTTTCAAATAACTCAGAATTTCAATAAGCACATTTACAATCATTCCAGACATCACTTTTGTCCATTTATTCCCGATCAAAACTTGAATATTGAAAAAGAAATGACTTGAGACGCATTATCCTCAAAAAAAAGTGACTAGAACGCACTAACGTTCTAGTCAACATCCCCACCAACCCAAAAAAGCCAAGTGGAGACAGAAAATGCCTCAGATGGAATTACCAATGATGAATTGTTGAGCTTTGTTGCTAGATAGTGTGCCATTTGTGTGTCATAAGAGCTGTTTTGGCAAAAATCTCAACAAAGAAAAACCATCAAAATCTTGCGCTAATAATGGTTTTAATGAATTGCCTAAAACAGGAGTCGAACCTGCGACCTTCGCATTACGAATGCGGGAGAAGACAGAGCAATCCAACATTAACCAGCTGCTTTGGGTATGATGTTAAAGAGAATTCACTTAAAATGCTATCGGATTCTATTGGTTTGTGATGGTGCCGTTGGTAGGTCATTGCACCGTCTGTGCACCGCAGAGATTGAAGCTTGCAGCAATTAGAACAATGCGTCCAATCACTCAACTCATTAACTCACCTTACGCAACATGGCGTGCATTTAGACTGAGCCAAAGCCCCGGGGTTAAACGATCGGAAAAGGGGGTGTATTTGCTCAATACACCCCCTTTTCCGATCGTTTAACCCCGGGAGCTTTGGCTTCAGTCTAAATACGCGCCATGTTGCGTAAGGTGAGTTTCTAAATCGCCGAAAAGATCATATGAAAGTGCTTTTCTGGGATGGAGATGGATTCGTGATTTGGTTCAAACGCCTAGAAAAAGGGTCTTTCGCGTGGAAGTGGGGAAATGAAATTCAAATCGACAGAAGAACTTTTTTTATGTTACTCGAAGGAGTTACTCCAAAAAAGTTGCAATCGCGTTACACAATAACATGAGCTACTTTTTTTATATTTTTTTGCTTGCTTTTTTATCTGTTTTTTTTTGTAAAATATGACTTATGAATACATCTGAAGCCATTAATTACAATAATCTAAATCGAAAAATCCTTCTCGCCGAGATTGCGTCACGCAACGAAAAAATTGAGACACAGGATCGCAAGATTAATGAACTTGAAGAGCAATTGGCTTGGTTTAAAAGACAAATTTTTGGCAAACGCTCTGAAAGAGCTGTTTCTGATTTGAATGAACAGCAATTGTTTTTTGAGGGCTTTGAAACCCTTGCTACTAAAGAAGTCGAGAAAAAAACAGTTGCGGAACATGAACGTAAAAAGCAAAAAAGGGATGATAAAGATAAGATTTCTTTACCTGAGGATCTTCCAGTAAAAACCACAATCCTGGATATCCCTGAAGATCAAAAAGTATGTCAAGAAACCGGTGTGTCACTTGTTCAAATTGGTATTGAAGTATCACATAAACTGGCTCATGAGCCCGGTTCTTATTATATCAAAGAAACTATCCGTCCAAAATATGCTCATCCTCAAAAAGAAGAGAATGGCATTCTAACAGCAGAGTTACCCGACACCTTGCTTCCAAAGTGTAGAGCGGACGAGAGTTTGTTAGCTGAAATTATCACAAAAAAATTCAGCGATCATTTACCTCTCAATCGCATTGCAGAGATTTTAAATCGCGATGGAATTAAGATCAGTCGAAAACTTCTTTCACAATGGGTCATACGCTCGGCAATGGCACTTAAGCCTCTTTACAATGAAATGTTGAAAAGAGTTCTTGAAAGCAAGAACATCTATATTGATGAAACTCCGGTGAAATTGTGGGAAACGAAGAAATGTAAACAAGCTTACATGTGGGTAGTAGTTGGAGGAAACGATGCTGATCCAGCATATAGAATTTACGAATTCAAAGAAAATCGATGTCATGACAATGTTATACACTCACCTTACGCAACATGGCGTGCATTTAGACTGAGCCAAAGCCCCGGGGTTAAACGATCGGAAAAGGGGTTGTATTTGCTCAATACTACCCCTTTTCCGATCGTTTAACCGCGGGAACTTTGGCTTCAGTCTAAATACGCGCCATGTTGCGTAAGGTGAGTTATACAGATATTGAAAGATTATCGCGGAGGGCTTCATTCAGACAAATATGGGGCGTATCAAAAATTAGCGGAAAGAAAAATCATTAAATGGTACCCCTGTTATAGTCACATTAAGAGAAAGTTTTTTGAAGCTGAATCAGGAGATCAAGTTTTTCGTGATTGGGTTTTAAGAAAGATACGCTACCTGTTTATGTTAGAAAGGGTTGCCTGGGCAAGATCTCCAGAAGAGCGATTGAAAATCAGACAAGAAAAAGAAATTCCCATTATTGATGAGTTAACTGAGAAAATTAAAGGTAAACTAATTGATGGTAAGATTCTTCCGAAATCCAAGCTCAAAGAAGCGATGGGGTATTTTTGCGGACTCATTCCATATCTAAAGAATTACACCACAAATCCATTTGCAAGGCTAGACAATAATGTTGCTGAAAGAGCAGTAAGACCTCTTGCGATAGGGCGTAAAAATTGGTTGTTCTTTGGCGGTCCGGATGGAGGAGAAGCGGGTGCTATTTTATTTTCGCTGGTACAAACTTGTCGGGGCTTAGGAATTAATCCACGTGTATATCTGGAAGATGTCATGAGAAGGATGATGAGTTACAATAGTCAAAAGCTCTATGAACTTCTACCGGATGAGTGGCTAAAAAATCGCAATCAAAAGATCAATTCTTAATTATTGCCCAGATGGGTAGATTTCCCGCTTACGATTATTCTCATTAACATTTCGATTGTTAATGAGAATAATTTGACTAATAAATGCATTGCGCTTGCAGAAATTACCACTTTCTGGTAATTTCTGCTATTACAATGCAATTATAAAAAATACCATAAAGTGGTAATTTCTGCTTATGAATTACCTATAAGGACTTCATGAACTTAAAAAAATTTGTGATTTCTTTAATGTCTAAGGGGAAGTCATTTTTCACTGAAGATGATGCATTAAAAGAAACAGGATTATCGAAAATTGCATTACGCTCGGCACTACGACGTCTGAAAAAAAAACAAGAGATTGCTTCTCCTCTTAGAGGTTTTTTTATCATAGTCCCTCCTGAATATCAATCCCTTCACTCCCTTCCTCCTGACCAATTTATTGATGATCTTATGCGACATCTAAATATACCCTATTATGTCGGCTTGCTGAGTGCAGCTCAATACTATGGGGCCGCCCATCAAAAGCCCCAAGTTTTTCAAGTAGTTTCATCCAAAGCAAGAAGAAGTATCAAGATTGGACGAGTTAAAATAACATTCACAATTAAGTCTGATGCTGAACAATCCGCAACTCGTCAATTCAATACACCTAGGGGATTCATACAGGTGGCAACACCCGAAACGATTGTCTTAGATCTTGTAACCTTCCCTCAAAAGTCAGGAGGGATTCCGTCTGCTTTTGAAATATTGTCCGATCTTTCTGAACACCTCAATCTTGAAAATTACACACAGGCAATTCCTCAATTAAAAAAGGCTCCTCTTCTTCAAAGATTAGGATATTTCTTCGACACCCTTGGATTGGAAAAGTATGCTCAAATATGTGAAGAGCAATTAAAAAAGCATTCCTACATCAAAAAAACCCTATTGGATCCTCAAGAAAGCGTTGTAGAAGGTATACTCAATGTCCGATGGAATTTAATAATCAATACACAATTAGAGACTGAACATGATACCTAAAAACTTCATCATAGAATGGCGCCAGCATGCCCCCTGGATATCCGATGAACAGGTAGAGCAAGATTTAATTATTTCAAGAGCTTTAATAGAATTGTTTTCTTCAGAACTGATAGCAAAGACATTAGCATTTCGAGGAGGAACGGCACTCTACAAGCTATACAGCAAACCATCGCCCCGATATTCAGAAGACATAGATCTTGTTCAGGTTGAACAAACACCCATTGGTGAAGTTGTCACAGAAATTCGCAGTATTCTAAATCCTTGGCTTGGCCAACCCAAGTGGAAACAAGGACAGGGTCGCTTCACTCTTACCTATAGCTTCCAATCAGAAGGCAATCCCACTATTTCTATGAAATTGAAAATAGAAATTAATACTCGTGAGCATTTTTCAGTCAAGGGTTTCATTCACAAAGATTTTAAAATGAACTCAAGATGGTTTCAAGGTAACTCTCGAATTTTGACTTATCATTTAGAAGAGCTGATGGGAACAAAACTGCGCGCTCTTTTTCAACGGAAGAAGGGGCGCGACTTATTTGATTTTTGGTTCATTCTAAAACACAACGCGATTGATGTTTCAAGCGTTGTAAAAATATTTAATCACTATTTAGACCAACAAGGAATTCGAGTATCCAGAGCCCAGTTTGAGCAGAACTTAATCGAAAAAGCAAGTTCTTCTCATTTTGTGGATGATATTCGTTTTCTATTGTCACCAGAAATCGAACCTCAATGGAGTTTAGAAGAAGCCCTCGCAATGATGCAAAACCAACTTTTCCCATGTTTTCCAGGTGAATCGTGGAAAGGGATATAATTTGATCAAAAAAAATGATCGGGGTCATGAGAGGGGCTGCCGCTCTCTAAAAAGGAAATGAAAAGGGTTCTTAAACCTAATCAGCGGAAGGAGGCTTCAAGGCCGCCTTACAGTGGCCAATACAAACAGGAAAATTGGCAGAGGTTCGGATTTAAGGATGAAAAAATGCCTTAATGAAGCTGGAGCTGAAAGTAATCGCAAACCCTAAAGGAACAGCGGTGAATTTGTCACTATTTTAGCGGGAATTCCGAGGTGTTTAAGTTGAATTTCAATACTCAAAAATCTATGGTTTAATGGGTTGCGATGATTTTCTCCTGGTTTTTCTAGTGGACACAGAGACGTTAGATATAGGTAAAATCTTTGGAAGCTCAAGACCTAATGCTTCTAACATTTTTTTGTTCTGCTTTTTGTTCTGCTGGCGGGGCTCTGGAATTTGTTGAAAAGGTGTTTGATTTTTTACTGTTATTTCCTGCAAGGTGAGAGTATTTAGGCTGCGCAACCCCTCTTCCACAGTCAAATATAATGAAGCCCACTTCTGATCTAGATGACGCATGATCATCGTCTTCATTAAATCCACGTTTTATAGATATTGTAGATGCGATTGCATATGTTTCGCCAAGGCGAACAGCAGAGAGTCTGGAGCCCTGCTCCAACACACGGGAAAAAACCTGCCATAATGCAAGCTTCCCCTCGTGACTATCGCCCAAGGCGGCTATGATCCCTAGTTCTTTCGCTACTTGATAACTCACCTTACGCAACATGGCGCGTATTTAGACTGAAGCCAAAGCTCCCGCGGTTAAGCGATCGGAAAAGGGGTAGTATTGAGCAAATACAACCCCTTTTCCGATCGTTTAACCCCGGGGCTTTGGCTTCAGTCTAAATACGCGCCATGTTGCGTAAGGTGAGTTAATGATATTTTGTAGAAGATCTAAACCTTCCTCCGCAAACCAGTAGCGCATCTGTTTCTTTTTTGTAATTTTTTTCCAAGCCTGCCACTCTTTTTCAGTTCCAGCGGGGATCTTAGACGTTCCTCGAATCCAATCAGCAAATTTTGTGCATGATCAATAATTTGATCCCATAGTTTACACCACCAAAATACTTCAGTTTTCTTGTGAGGGACTACTCCTCCGGAGTAAAATAAAAAATATGACAACAGGAATGATCAATAACCAACCGCCTGTGGTTACCATAAGCAACAAGAACATGAAAAACACAATAACTGCTAGTTCTAAAAAATGAATGGAACTAGAAATGAATTTTTTTATTCCTTTAGTGGCTTTTTTAAATAAAGTAGGTGGGGGTGTATTTTCAAAGGTCTTTTGAGCTTCTTGGTAAGATTCTTTTGCATAGACGACTCTATCGTGCATACTTGAATTTTTAACATCTGGAATGTGATGATAATAGGTAATGGTATCATCACTAAGTACTGCGCTCTCCATGCTTCCATCGTAGTAAGGAACATCTCCAACAAAATATTTTTCTTTTCTAAAAAGCATCCGCAATTTTACGCCATTCGCTGAAAAAGGATAATCTTTTAAATAAGGCTTAAGTATCTCACTCTTATTCAAAGCAGCGAGTAGTTGTTCGGTTGTTAGTAGTATCAGCGCTCTAGCTTCCTGACAGTCGACGGAATAACGATAAGTGCATTTAGTACGAATTTCCGATATATCGGAAGTGGGGTTCCCTGCCATCATCCATCCAATAGAGCGAAAGGACAAATCATATTTTTCTTTCATCTCTTCTTGGAAAGAAGTTAAAATTTGATTTAATTCGTCTTCAAATTCCTTCGGGTCATGAATGACAGGATTTATGAGGGTATTTAGAGCATTAAGTTTAACAGCATCTTCAAAAGATTCTTCAATTTTATGGTAAACAATATTTTCACTAAATGGATCTGTTGCATCATATCGAAGATGCAGCTTTTTAACATCACTTGTATCCCCCTTGGAGTAATAGGAATGCACGCTATCAATACTCCCGTCGTTATAACTCCAATTGTGTAAATATACAAAGTTAATATCAACTCCTAGAAACTCTGGAGTTGAAGATGATTTGTTAAGATAAGACAGCATGATTGGGTCTGCCTGAACTGCCTCTGAGAGTTTGAGTATTACTGCCAATACAAGCGCTCTCGCCTCTTCAAGTGTGGCACGACGATAAGCATAAAATTCAGGTTCATCGCTGGAAAAATCATGCGTAAAACCCCCTTCTATCCATTTTAGACCGAATTCCTTTTCAATTTGCTTTCCAAAAGCTCTTTGAAATTCCTTGAAATGGCTCTTGTATTCCTCTTCAGAGGCATCTAATTGACTTTCCGTACAAAAAACAGGGCAAGAACTTGTTATCAACGCAATGGCAACAAGAACAATCATTCTAGAAAATATGGCGATATGACTGGTGATAACCATTAAGGGATCGCTTTTTGATATTTTTTTATGACTTGTTGAATCACTTTTTGATAACACTCACTATCTAATCTGTGCTTGAATTTAGAGTCAGGATCAGGATCTAAGATTGTCAGATTGCTAATTTTAGAAAATTCATTTTCGTAATGTGTTGTACGTTGCTTAATGTAATGTTCCATTACTTTAGAATTATTGGAATCTAGATGGAATATAGCATCTTTGAATGCCAATCGAGCTATTATTTTTTCGTCATTCAATCCCTCTTTATATCCGTAATAACGTTCTAGGGCGAGTAACTGAAGATTTGGTGAACTAAAACGACACACAAAATCAGCGGCGCTAGCATAATTGTGAGAATCAGGATGGCATTTTCCAGGTAGAATGAAAGATCCTCCGCCAAATGTAAAAATAAGGAGCCGCTTTCGTTCGCTCTGGGAGAGTAATTCTATAGCATGTTCAATAAAAATGACTCCTTGACTATGCAAAAAAACGATCACTTGAGGTGTATCTGTTCTCTGTTTAGCAAGAGTTAGAAGATACCTCAGAAATTTTACAGTCCATGTGATGATAGATGTGTCAACAGATGTTTTCAGAACAATGCATAAAAGAAAATCTATAGGCTACCAAATCGTATCGTTAGGCATGGATAAAACCAGCTCTCCATTCGCCGCTTTAGAAATTCGTTAGCTGCTTCTAAAGCCTCGTCTTTAGTATTATCAATGCCATTAATGAAGGCCCATATACATTGGCCTGGTTTATCCTCTCCAATGACCCTTACAAGAGAATCAATTTTACCTTCAGAGGGCGCTAATGCGAATTCATGTGTTTTAATATTCCAAATGCAATGATTGGGTCGCGAACGTAGATGAATGGCTCCATTACGTTCATGAACGACGACACCATCCAAACGGTGGGACAGAATCCATTCAACGACTTCTTTTTTTAAGATGACGATATTATCTCCAACCAAGTACGTATCTTCTTTGTCCTTGCCATTCTCAATTTTGGCAGTGATTTTTGGAAGAAGGGAAAGAGATTCATTTCCAACTGGCTCATATCCACATAATTTTTCCAAAGCTTTGATCAAACAATCGAATTCACCTTTATTAAGAGATTTTATCTTTCGATCAGGAGATATTTTGGTTGCTGCGGTCAACTGAAGAACAAGTGCATTAGGTGCATCTGGTTTATAATAATCTGCTAAGGTCTTTAAGGAAGAATTATAGTATTTTTTGGAATGAATCCACGCGGACAATGCTTTGCGACCACTTAAAGGATCAGAGAAAATCGCATAACGTCCACAACTTCCTATAGCTCCATTAGCGCGAGAAAAATGACTATGGCTAGAAACTAAACCTGGGTTGTTGATCCGCCATGCTAAACTTCCTCCTGAAGCCACATATTTATTTCCAGCAGAGTCGAAGTAAAAAATCACTTCATCACTGTATTTGTAGGCAAATCGATACACAACCCCTCCAAAACCAACAGAAAACTTTAACGTGATATAACCAGTAATTAATTTTAAATGATTTCCGCTCAAAACACTATTGGATTTTATTGATTTGTCATAACTTCGTTGGCGAGTCATTGCACCATCAGTGCACAGCTATAATGTCTGTTAAATTGACCGTGGTCAATATTTGGAACATTCGTTACACCTTGCCTTGCCAAATATAGCAAGCACCTGCTCCATGGCCTTCAATTTGAATCTGCGGATGTTCTTTACGCAATTGATTGATTAACCTTGTTACTTGTTGACGGTTATAGTGTGTAACTTGACGAATCTTTCATGCTTACTGTGGTGTGTCCGAGTTGAGAGCGAAGTTGCTGACCACTCGCTCCCATTTGTCCTCCAACTGAACAAAAGTGATGGCGTAGTCCGTGAAAAACGAAATTTTCTATACCAGACCTTTTTAGAGCTGATTGCCACGCTTTTTTGATGTCGATCTTTCCAAAGGCAGTTTTGCTGGCGAATACCAAAGGCTTTGCCTCGTCACGCATACTATGAAGTTGCAAGAGTTCTTCAATAACGCTGTTTACCAATCCAACTCGTCGCGGACGTCCATTCTTAGAGTCTTTGATATGGGCAATGCGATTGTCAAAATCGATAGCATCCCTGTGAGATTCAAGATTTCGCTCTTGCGAGCACCTGTAGTTAATCCTATCAAAACAATGCAATACAAATTAGGGACTTGGACTTTGTCGGCACGACAGGAGAAGACGAGTTTCCTCATCTTCTATGAGAGATCTGCGCTCTTTTGGCTTAGATTTTAATTTTAAAACTCACCTTACGCAACATGGCGTGCATTTAGACTGAGCCAAAGCCCCGGGGTTAAACGATCGGAAAAGGGGTTGTATTTGCTCAATACACCCCCTTTTCCGATCGCTTAACCGCGGGAGCTTTGGCTTCAGTCTAAATACGCGCCATGTTGCGTAAGGTGAGTGAATCATTAACCCCAAGCATACTGCGTATCACTGGTGAAGCCGCTTATAGTGATTATCTATCGCTAAGCGATGATGTCACCGCCCTTTTACCAAAAAGGTAATACTCGGATTCTATTAATCTACGTCTCTTCAAAAGCAGTTGAGAGTAAGAATTTTACTAAATTTAAAGTGATTGAAAAAAGATGGCTCTTGTCATTTAAAAGATTTCATTTTATTCTTTCATAATTTAACGAGACGGAGAATCTCTCAATGGATCTCAGAGAATTTTTATTTAAAAAGGGAATTACTCAAATTGAGTTCGCAAAGAAATTGGGAATATCTCGTGGGCATTTAAATCAAATCCTCCATAAAACTAAACATCCCAGTCGCAAACTTGCAAAAGAAATCGAAGAGCAAACTGAAGGAAAAGTAACGGCGATAGAGCTTTTGTTTCCAGAAAAATTTTCAAAAGAAGAATACGTATGAACAATGAAATTGAACCTCAGCTGCGAATAGCTGTATTCAAAGGCAAACAAATTCGAAAAATAATTCACAATGATGAATGGTTTTTTTCCATTATCGATATTGTTGAAGTGCTCACGGAAAGCTCTAATCCAAGAAGATATTGGTCTGACTTAAAACGTAAACTTATTGAAAACGAAGGGTTTGCTCAACTGTACGATAATATCGTACAGTTGAAATTGATAGCAAATGACGGGGAACAAAGAGGCGTTAAAGAGCAGCGCGAATACGCAATCCTGACTGCTGAAATATCTGAAGCTACTTTTGGGCTCAAACCCTCAGAGCATAAAAAATTAAAGAACCTCAAGAGGGAAAATCTTCGAGATCATATGACCGATTTAGAATTGATTTTTACAATGTTGGGAGAAGCCTCTACAACAGAAATAGCAATCCAGCAAGATTCTCAAGGATTTCATGAAAACAAAGAAGCTGCTCGTGCGGGTGGAAGTGTGGCAGGCAATGCAAGAAAAGAGCTGGAAACCAAAAGTAGCAGAAAAGTTGTAAGCTCATCAAATTTTCTTTCTCATCAATTAGATGTAAAGGAAGAGTGATTAAAAGAAATTGAAGTAAAAAAAGATGTTAAATAAAAAAATCGTTTTCAAAGCTTTGAAAATTGAAAAAATTATTCCAAATATCCCTCTGGCATCAATCGGCGATATTCTGGATGAGGTTTTAAATTTTTTCTGTGAATTTTAACTATAACGATGTGTATAATTCTGACATTTTTCTGACATTGAACTCATACAAGGAGGTTGCTAGAGACGTAAGAGACTGAGAAAGAAAATGCCTAAAACAGGAGTCGAACCTGCGACCTTCGCATTACGAATGCTAAGTCGTTCAAAACACCACAACAAGGCACAATCAATGGCGATTGAGCTTTAAAGACTTTCGTGAATCTAATTTGTTGTTGGTTCATGGTTTTTTCTGTTGGCTTTTGTGGATGAATGTGCCAAATTTGTGCCATGAGACTACCATGTTGGCGATTAAATGTTGAGATAATTAATCCATTACCAAGCAGACTTATTCCTTAAATCGGAACGAAATATCGAAGCAGAGCCCCTAAAACTTCGGTAATTAAAGATACTCCAATAAATGTAAAGATAGGAAGAGTGCAAAAAATGCGCATTTTTTTATATTCGCCACGTAAATACCTTGACCATATTAAATAAATACTGACTGGCATTGATAAAGAAATTAAAAGAGCGAGAAAGATAATCGATAAACCTATTGGCACTGTCATGCGAGGATTATCGAATACCATGCTGGAAAGTAGTCCCATGTAAAAAAAGGGAAGGAATAGAATGGTATAAAGAATAGTAAAACCGACTGCACAACGTTGAGCACTTTTTTGATTTTTTTCCTTTTCTCCATCCCTCATTTCTATTGACAAGGCCGACAAGTTTTTTCGATGGCACGTAAATGCGTCCTCTGAAGATATTGAATCATCTTTAGACATAAAATTACTTCACCTGTTTAATTTTTTGAAAGAACCTGATTATCTCCGATTAGATAGGTATCTTCTTTATTTTTGCCATTTTCAATTTTTGCATTGATTTTTGGAAGAAGAGAAATGCATTCATTACCAATGAATACGTATCCACAGAGCTTTTCAAGTCCTTTGATTAAACCTTCGAATTCCGCTTCACTAAGAGAATTTATCTTCCTATCAGGGGATATCTTGGAAAATGAAGCTAATTGAAGAACGAATGCATCAAGGGCATCTGGTTGATAATAATCCGCCAGAGTCTTTAAAGATGAATCATAATATTTTTTCGAGTGAAGCCATGCGGACAATGCCTTACGACCTTCTAATGGGCTAGAAAAAATCGCGTAACGTCCACAGCTTCCGATCGAACCATTAACGCGAGAAAAATGACTATGGGAGCTTACCAACCCTGGATTATTAATTCGCCATGCTAAATTACCACCAGAGGCAACATATTTATTTCCTGCAAAATCAAAATAGAAAATAATTTCATCATTATATCTATAGGCCAATCGATACACA
>Ga0207067_10227_pt1 | contig 17103 bp, 16 predicted proteins | sample Alteio_BWMinCont_25_FD_153484 | JGI IMG/M metagenome (GOLD analysis project Ga0207067, IMG submission 153484) | Enriched cells from forest soil in Barre Woods Harvard Forest LTER site, Petersham, Massachusetts, United States -... | ecosystem: Environmental > Terrestrial > Soil > Temperate forest >...
TGGGCCGATCTGTCCGACGCGACCGCAAGGAAAACGACTACAGCCTAGAGCACGGGTTCCGGCTCTTGAGCGCCTACCGCACGCACGCTGGCGACAAGTTGTGGATTATCACCGAATCAGAGCGCTCGGTGACCACGCTCTTGCTGCCCGACGAGTATTAAACGCAGAAAGAATCTGAGAAAAGGAGACTACAAAAATGAACGCAACGATGGTAGCAAGTGGAACGAATTTGTCGTTATTGATTTGGTTGACGGACCTCATTCTAGGCAAGGCTAGAGGTAGGTTCAGGCGAAAGCTCAATTCAGAATTCAGGGGCGTTGAATCAACGGAGACGACTGAAGAGGACCACATCACTGCTGGTGTCGCCGCGCGTCAGCACCAACTCCTTTCCGTCTGTAGACCAGTCAAAATCGAAGATACGACCCGATGTGAATTTGGTGAACTGTTTGGGCTCGCCGCCTCCTATCGATTGTTCCCAAATATTTGTTGCGCCGCTTCTGGTGAGGAGGAATTGCAACCTCTGTCCATCATGAGACCAGCGCAATCTATGGATATCACTAGGAACTTTAAAGATCCTCAAAGTTGCGCCCCCACTGGCCGGGATAATGGCCAAAGTGCTGCCTATCGAGGGGAGAGCGTCGTCATACGCATAGGCTAATAGCTTCCCATTCGGGGAAATGGCTAGATGCGGCATGATTTGGTATCCCGGACTCCTGACAATCTCTGCGGTTTCTCCACCCTGGGACGATACGCGCAGGATGGCGTAAGATTTGACTGTGCTGGTAAAAAATATTTGGTGTCCATCGTTCGAACAGGTTGGAGGGCCAATGTCCCCATGGAACAAGGTCGTGGGTTTCAAGCCATCGGCATCGACTCGTACGAGATAGATTGTTCCATCGTGTAGAGAATTGAATACGATAGAGCCGCCGCATGGCGTCGGAGAATACGTATTGCGACTTGCTGTAAGTGGCGAAGGCTCGCTTCCGTCGGTCTTTATAAGCCAAATTCCGCCGTCCTCGCTGCCACCGAGAACGTGTCCGAGGGACATTGACGCCACCCGTATGACGCTCGCCGGGGTCGATGTGATCTGGCGGGCTCTCGATGCGTCGGCGTCCGGTAGCACCCAGACGTTAGAAACCAACCTTGTCGTGATTGCCACTACATTCTTACCGTCGCGGGTAACGTCGATGCCGTCCTGATAGTGCTCAAGATCGTTGGTCAGTCGCACCGTTTTCCCTTGTGGATAGGAAATCGCCCACAACTGCCCGCGTCCGGTTTGATCGAGAACGGCTGCAACCAGGGCGTCACCACGCGCCAGCCAAACTACTCGGCCAATCTCATGCAGGTCAGAGTAAAGTTCACGGACCCTGCCGTCAGCGACCGATACGTCGGCCACTATAAACGGACTTTTTCTCCACGCAGCAGCACGGGCACGGCAATAGTCTTTCCATCCGGCGACCAAGCGGGGCCAGGTTGGAAATCGGATGCTCCGTCTAGGATGGTGGCAAGCGACCGATCGGCGGTTCCATCGGCGTTGGCGATGTGCACTTCAATAATGTTGCGGTCTCCGCTGCCTTGTGTGTAAGCAAACCGCTGGCCGTCAGGTGAAAAGGTCACAGCGGTGTCCGCAAGTTTACCCAAGAGGAGAGGCGCACCGCCCAGCACCGGCACTTTGAATAGATAGTTGTAGATCGCAATTTTTTTACTGGATTGGACGTAATAGATGAAATTGCCGTCGGGAGAAAATGTGAGCCCCAGAAAACTCTGGCGGTCACTATCTGGAAGCAGGATCGGCACATCGCTACGAGTGTCTACGTGCCGGAGGCGTAAACCGGATTCCGGGGCACCCCGTACCGCGTATGCGAGGTAGCGCCCATCGGGAGAAATGGCCACTTGCGCTGCTTTACCGTCGTCCGTTAGTTTGCTGATCTGCAGGTTTTCAAAGCTCATTCTCGGCCCGCGGAAAACCGCGCGATAGGTAACAAGGCCAGCAAAGGTTAAGATTCCGATGGCTGCGGTCGTTCCGGCCAGGATTAATCTCCACCTCCTCCATCCTGTCGTACCGGTGACCCTGGGTAACACATGAACAAATGATTCGGTGGCAGACGACGCATTGCCGCCTTTTCCCCCCGCAGATCCTGGATCATTCGCCGCGACGGGAACACCCGCAGCGGGACCTTCTTTCACTGAGTGTTGGTGTGCGACCTCGGCGACAAAGCGGTATCCGCGCCGCGGTAGAGTCTCTATGTAGCGTGGCCTGTCAGCATTGTCCGCTAGAGCGCCTCGGATTTGGTTAATCGAGAAATTGATGCCACGCTCGAAATCGACAAAGGTGGAGTCGCTCCAGAGGCATCGCTGTATTTCCTCACGCGTGACGACTTGACCGGCGTGTTGAATGAGAAGGAAGAGGACCTTCAGCGGCTGGGGCTGCAGCTTGATCAGCGTGCCGTTCTTGCGAAGTTTAGCCGCTGCGACATCCAGTTCAAAGGAACCAAAGCGAATCATAGGCGAGGGCGGTTGCGGTATGGCCATAGATTACCGGAAATGTAGTTTGAGCGAGTCTAACATTTGGCGCCAGCCGGAATCCTCGCAATCTTCCCCCTGACGAGCCACTCATAACATCCCGGTTCTGAGTGGGTTGCACGCTAAGACGGAACTAACGCAATACAAATAGGCCAGTCATTGCCTCGCCGCGGAACTAAAGCTAGTTTGCCAATTACACACGTCATCCCCAGCGATTGCGACTAAGGATGCCTTGTAAGAACTCAAGGGTTCGCCCTTAGCCGCCCGGCGACGCCTAGAGGAGAGCAACATGAATCTAAGAACTATGCGGTGGCTCGTTCCGATAGCCTTGACTTGCGCCCTGGTGATAGTCGCCAGGACGCCGGCGCAGGAACAGACGGCCAAGCACCATCATTACAAGTTTGTGGATTTGGGTACGTTCGGCGGGCCTCAGAGCTTTATCAGCGGCGAGCCAAGCTACGCCGTCATCAACACTGCCGGAACGGTCGTTGGGGGTGCCGATACCTCCATTCTTACCCCCGAGCCCGCTTGCTACAACCCGATACAGAATCCTGACTGCTTCATCGCCCACGCGTTCGTGCGGAAAGAAGGCAGTCTGAAAGACCTGAGCACTCTTCCCGGCGGGAACTTCAGTTTTGCCGCACAGATCAATCAGCGCGGGCAAATCGCTGGTGTCTCCGAGACCAGCCTGACCGATCCGGCCACAGGAAATCCAGAATTCCACGCCGTGCGTTCCTGTGGCAGAACGGAAAAATGCATGACTTGGGAACGTTAGGTGGGCCGGACAGCTGGGCGATGTACGTGAACGACCGTGGTCAAATCGCGGGAGCGTCTTATACCAGCGATGTCATAGCGGACGCCAAAACGGGGACACCGCAGATCGATGCTTTCCTCTGGGAGAACGGTGCAATGAAGGATCTGGGCAATCTCGGAGGTACAAACAGTCCTTTGGGAGCGCCCGGGATCGCCAATGCCCTCAATAACCGAGGACAAGTCGTTGGCGTAATGACTTTGCCCGGCGACCTGATCAAACATCCTTTTCTCTGGGATGGAGAAAAGCTCTCTGATCTCGGGAGCTTTGGGGGCCGCTACTCTCAAGCCTCAGGAATTAACGATGCGGGAGACGTCGTAGGCTATTCCTATTTCTCAGGGGATCTGGTTAAACACGCGTTTTTGTGGAGAAATGGAGTGATGACGGACCTCGGCACCGTCGGGGCCGATCCCTGCAGCTTTGCTTATAACATCAACGCAAAAGGCCAGATCGCGGGTGGCTCGCAGAACGCCGAGTGCAATCCATTCACGCACGCGGTTCTGTGGGAGAACGGTGAACCTGGTGTTGATTTGAATACGCTCATTTCTGCCGGCACTGATTTGCAACTGACAGTTGCCGATTGGATTAATGATCGCGGAGAGATCGTCGGCCTAGGGCACGCGCCCGGTTGTCCCAATGGCGATAGCTGCGACGCACACGCTTACGTGTTGATCCCCTGCGATCAGGATCATCCTGACATCAAAGGATGCGACTATGAACCTGTGGAAGCGGTGACCGAAGCTCCAGCTCGCACGGAGGAAATCGCTCGGGCACCGGCAACAGCGAACGCAGTCAAGCTGTCCCCCTCCGAAGCGACGACCCGATTTCATTCCATGATGGCGAGTCACAATCGCAAGTTTGGAGTTCTTCACCACGATGAGCCATAGTTGTAATCGGCAGGGCAGCAAGCCCTGAAATGGCTAGGTAAGGATCAGTCGCCAAAGTAGGATGTGTTTTGCCGGAAATTCGACAGGGTACGATCCTCGATTGCAGTCGGATGACGTTAGAGCTTATCGAGCGCGCCAGAACATCGTGTCAACGTGCAAGCCGTCTTTAAGTGCGCGCTTCCCATAGAACAAGGTTTGGCGCAGTTTGATTCACAACTGTCGCTGCTTCTAGAAGTTTTCCATCATCCAAATGTTGCTATTCATACTCCAACCGAGCATCGCCAGATGGCGACCATTAGGGGAAGGAGTCGCGAAGGTGAACAAACCTCCTTCCTGCTTCCACAGAACGTGCGAGTTTCCCAATAAATCGACGCGCATGAGGACGGAGGCGTTCTGGACGCGACTTGATACAAGAAGCCCTTTGCAATTGTTCTCCCAATTCACTGCATCGAGATTCTCCCAACCCTTCACAAGTAAGTTTCTGCGAGGCAGACCCATGAGGGACAACAGGGAAATTGCTCCTTCGGATGTCTTGAGGATTGCGATGTAGGTCCCATCAGGTGAAAGATCCCAAACATAATTAGCGGTCGGATCGATTTCAAATTGAGCGAGCTCTCGACCGCGGCCCCGTAGAACATCGAATGCGGTAAAGATGAGGTGATCGAGTGCTTGGCTCTGCTCCGCGACCACGCACACATTCGCCGGGACCCTGGAGCAAGAGAGAGCTCCATAAAAGTTCGAGCCTGTCACGAGTTGCGGCGACCACCTTGCCGCAAACATAAACTGTGGAGGCCCTCCATCCATCGGGCTGCGCATAACATTGGTTGGCGCGAGAGCCTGCCCCTTCTCTGGTGGAATCATGTAGAGGATTGACCTGCCATCCGGGCTGACGCGAGCCCCCACTATTGGCTCTCGTCCCCCCACAATAGGCAGCTCCATATCTCCGTCAATCGTCTTACTGAATACTCCCGAATGACCTTCGCGCGCGGACAAAAAGACAACCGCCTTGCTATCGGCCGACCAGCCAGAGGGCGCACTCCAGTTTTCGCTCAAAGTAAGACGCCGTGGATTGGAGAGATGCGTCGCATCAGAATCGAGGTCAGCGACGTGCACGCTCGTCTGGCCATCCCACTGCAAGAAGGCCAACCGCTTTCCATCTGCCGTCACGCTCGCGGAAGCTACGCAGGCTCCAGCCCAATTTGTTACTCGTGTTGGTTTTTCCATGGGTTCGCCAGTGCGCGGATCCGGCCGAAATTCCCAGTAATTGCATGTATTTGCGTTATGACCAGACTCCGAAATCGCATACAAAATGCGCCCATCTGCGAGCCACAGGAAATCGTGTGTATCCTGTCCGGCAAGCGAAAGCATCGTCTTTGCAGAGCCACCGTTCAAGTCGCGCATTTCGATGGCGTCCGTGCCTATCTTGATGTAAGCCAGTTGCCGTCCGTCCGGTGACCACTGCACGTCAACAACAGCGGAATTTGCGTCCACCTCCCAAAGCTTTCTAGCCTGCTCTCCTTCGGGGCCCATTAGCCAAACCTCGCGAGGGCCAACTTTTTCCCAATTCGATAGGATGGCAACAAAGGAGCCATCAGGGGAAATCGACCCGACGATGCCATCATCCCGCAATTTGCGGGGTAGACCTCCCAGAAGCGAGACAGACCATATGCTCGATCGCACCACCCCCGAATAACGTTCCGGCGGCGGAATTAATTGAGCGAGAAACCGGGTACCATCCGGGAACCAGCGAACAACTTCCCAGTTGGCCTGCTGATTTTTGAGTGCCTCCTCCGGTTGGGGGACTGTTTGCGATTCGTCTGTGGAAAGGGCTTTAATGTGGATCCCTCTCGTATCGCTGAATGCCAAGTACGTACCGTCGGGCGAGATGGCGCCGCTGCGTACTGGGTTCTCGCTGGAATTGGACGTCAGTTGGCGCAGTCTTAGTTGGGGCGGAGAGGCTTTTGGCCGCCATCCCACACGGTATAGAAGACCTGCTGCCGAACAAAAGGCCAAGATTATGCCTGCCACAAATTGCCATCGAATCCTGTGGAAATTCAACTCTTCGATCTCTTTCAATCGCTCGAGGTCAGCATGCATCTCAACGACGCTTTGATAACGCCGGTCACGATCCTTCTCCAGTGCTTTGTGTATGATCTCTGCAAGCTTTGGTGGAAGCTGAGGGCTTAATTCGCGCGCCGAAATCGGGGTGCGGTGCAGGATCGCAGCGCGGACTGACTCTGCGGTCTCACCGGCGAATGCTTGCTGGCCCGTTGCCATTTCATAGAGCAGCAGGCCAAATGAAAACAGGTCGGTTCGGGCATCTAGCTTTTCCCCGCGAATCTGTTCGGGAGACATGTAGGAGGCGGTTCCCAAAGCAATCCCGGTCCGGGTTAGGCTAAGATCACGTTCCCTAGGAGGCAGTTTCGCATCACCGATGGAACCTGCCTCGTGCGGGAAGTCTGAACCGTCCAATACCTTTGCCACACCGAAATCCAATATCTTGGCTTCGCCGCGGTTCGTGATGAAAATGTTCGCTGGCTTAATGTCGCGATGAATGATGCCTTTCTCATGGGCAGCGTTGAGCCCGCTGGCAATCTGGATAGCGAGATCAAGCGTGGTTTTGTACGGTAGCGAAATCTTCGAGACGCCTGATGGCGGCCTTTTGACGTCTACTACTGCGTTTTCAATTAATTCTCGAAGTGTTTGCCCGTCCAAGAGCTGCATCACGATAAAAGGTTGACCCTCATACTCACCGAACTCGTAAACGGCACAAATATTGGGGTGGTCGAGGGCTGAGGCCGCCCGCGCTTCGCGTTCGAAGCGCCCGAGAGCTAGAGAGTCTTTAGTCAGTTCGGGAGGAAGAAACTTCAGGGCGACCCGGCGGCCCAGCTTGATGTCCTCTGCCTTGTAAACAAGCCCCATACCGCCGCCGCCGAGTGCCTCTAGGACGCGGTAGTGAGAGACCCTTTTGCCACTTATGTTCACATCCAGGGCGGCGGTCGGACGATTTTCCGTTTGGGCTTCTGGATTCAATACATCGGGCAGTTGTCCTGTGGACTTCTTCACCGGCACGATCAATCTATAACCGCGCCGTGGCACTGTTTCGACGTATTTGGGGCGTTCCGCTGAATCGCCGAGCGCCTGACGCAACTTCTTGATGGCGGTGTGGATACTGTGGTCGTATTCAACCACAGTGTCATTCGGCCACAATCTTTTGCGGATCTCTTCATGCGTGACCAGGTCACCGGAACTCGCCACCAACATCTTTAGAATCTGGAGGGGCTGCTCTTGAAGAATGACCTTTCGTGGCCCCTTGCAAAGTTCGCCCGATCGTAGGTACAGTTCGAAGGGACCAAAGCGCACGTGTCGTTGGGGAACTAGTTCCATTAGGTTGATGTGGCAGGAGTCTACTGCCCAAAATCGGCTTTGTCCACGAACTCCGTGTCTGACTATAAGCAGGTGACTTGTGGCGGGCTGGCGCAGCCGCCTGCAGAAATCCAGCTAACGCATTCCCCACGAATTACTTACCTACCTGCTCTGGTTCAGAGTTAAATCAGGCCCAGTGCATTGTGCTTCTTCCAACGCAGGGTGCAATGTCAGCCTCGACTGCAAGTACCCCGGTTACAAGACAGAAGGAGATTCCATGAGGAAGAACATTTTTGCGACTCAAGTAGGATTGGTGTTGGCACTGAGTTCGATTACTGTGCTGATGGGTAGCGGAGCGGCGGCGCAAGTGCCTTCGCCGCATCAGCATTACAAACTCTTCGACCTGGGAACGCTTGGCGGCCCGCATAGCTACGGTTCAATTAATGGTGATGGCTTCCAACTACTGAACAACTCCGGAATCGTTGGCTCATACGCCGACACTTCTGTTCCGGACCCGAACGCGCCAAATCTTTGTTTTGACCCATCCTGTTTCGCCGCTCACGCCTTTCGTTGGAAAGACGGCGTGATGACTGATCTCGGAGCACTCGATTCGAGGATGAACAGCAGCGCGGGCGGTTCCATCAATTCGCGAGGTTGGGTCACCGGACAGTCATTGAACGGTGTCATCGATCCGGTGTTGGGTTCTACGGAATTTCGGGCTGTTCTCTGGAAGGGCAATGAAATCACTGACCTCGGAACGCTAGGCGGTCATAGTTTTGTGATCGGAATTCATGTCAATGACAGTGGGCAGGTTACTGGAATCTCAGACACCGGAGTAGCCGACCCATTTTCCATTTTCGGCCTCGGTGTACAGCTCCGCACGTTTCTCTGGCAGGACGGCGTGATTCAAGATATCGGCAGTTTGGGTGGTCCGGACACTATTCCCGGCGCCAGTTGCAGCGGTCAACCTCACGATGTAGTTGTGGGAGCCTCCTACACGAGTTTCACGCCGAATGCTGCTACGGGAATTCCCACAATCGACCCGTTTCTCTGGAAGAGGGGGAAAATGACGGACCTCGGTAACTTGGGCGGCACGCTAAGTGTGGGCGGGCAATGTGCGAACAATCGAGGTCAAGTCATCGGCCAATCGAATCTGGCGGGCGATGCGATTTCCCACGCGTTCTTTTGGGAGGACGGCGCCATGACCGACCTGGGAACTTTGGGCGGCGACAATTCGGAGGCGATATGGCTCAACGACGCCGGCGTCGTCGTTGGTTCTGCGGACCTTCCCGACAGTCAGATTCGCCACGCAGTTTACTGGACGAACGGCAAGATACACGATCTCGGCACAGTCGACGGCGATCTCTGTAGCCGCAGTCTTGGCCTGAATGCCCGCGGACAGGTCGTGGGTAAGTCAACGGATTGCTTCAACGCCTTGCACGCGTTCGTATGGGAAGAAGGCGGGCCGATGTTGGATTTAAATACGCTGATTGCTCCCGGCTCAGGTTGGCAATTAACAAGAGCCATCAACATTAACGATCGCGGGGAAATTCTTGTAGCAGCGGACCCCGTCGGCGTTACTCCTACCGACGACGACGATCTCGGTCACCTTGTGCTGTTAGTTCCGTGTGATGCCGACGATGCGGGTTGCGAGGGGAACGCCGCAAGTACGACGAGCGTGGCGCCACGGAGTTCAACGCGGATTACCAACAATTTGACAACAACAGCTCCGCTCACGCCCCGCCAGAAGGCAGCCGCGTTACGTGCGCAATGGGCTCGCCAGTATCACGTTCCTAGAGCGAAAAAGAAATAGTTTTTGGCAGCTAGGAGATAGCCGCAGTGACGCCGGTCTATACGCCAGGGCGTCGGCGGCTAGTTGGTCGGCGACATCCTTAACGGTGGAGAGTGGGACCGCGACGTGGACGTTTTCTTCATTACGACATCGATCCGGATTTTTGAGCCGTTGGTAGCGACTCTAACGTGATCGTGGCCGTCCTGTACATCAACGAAGGTGGTGTTCGGATACGCGAGCATCGGAATCGTTGGATTGCACGGTAACGAATTCGCCGTCTTCGGCGGTGCGCAACGCCATCCAACCCCAATAACGAAGCCTAAGCAGTCGCACTGGAAAGCGAGATTCCTGGGCGGCTGCGTTGCATTCGGCCAGCGAGGAGAAGTTACGTGGATCGCTCATGCGAATCGGTCAAAATCCGGTTCATACTGAGGCGCTGTTTTCGCTTGCCAAGGCAAGCTTGCCGTGAGCAAGTTCCAGAAGTGCAGTCAGTTCTCTGTTCTTCTCTTCAAGTGCCTTAATACGAAGCCGAAGTGTTGCCACGATGTTCTGTCTGGAGAGACGCTCGCGATCTTGAGAGGCGGACGTGGGAGAAGCCATGCGACTCGTCCTTTTACGTGAACGCATGATACGAATGCGCAACTTCTCCTGACCATACAACCACACCGTCGAGACCTTCGCTTCGGAAGCCACCGTTCGAAAGTTAATGTCCCGGTCAGAAGCATTCATCCGGTGCAACGCTGCAGGAGCGCGCTCCATTGCTTGTTCGCTGCGCAGTCGCGCACTTTTCTTGAGGCCACTCGTATTTCTACGCATGTGTTTGCTCCAGGGACGTGATGATTTTGAAGAGGTTGTTTCGTTTTCGTTCGTTCATTTCGATTTGTCGCACCCATGCGTTCGCGTTTCCGTTGGCGATCACTCGCTCTGTCTCTCGAAGCTCTGCCTTGTGGATTTCGAGGAAGCTGATATCCGTGCGAAAGTGGCCGCAGTTCAGACAAGCAATTCTTGGAGGTCAACATGGTCTGCGAATCTACGGGGACTTATCGCCAAAGAAGTACAGGTGAACTTCAACGATCGACGAAAAAAGGGAAATTCCACGACTCGTGCTCCGCGTCACTAGCCATCACGGTTCGGATACTCGCTTTGACACCGCAGCGCAGACCGAAATGATCAGTTCGCAATAGTCGGCAAACGCGAAACTGCCGACGACCCGGCAGCACGATGCAAACCCGTTTTTTCAAAGTCTGAAACCCTCCACGAAAACGTCCTCTTTCCTTGCCCTTCCCGGCGTAAGAGTGCGCTTCCCCGCACGCTTGTTCTGTCAAGGCTCTTCACTTCGCTTCGATGAACGCAAAACCCGCGGCCTTGACAGCGCGTGCGGCAAAGCCGGGGACCGCCACGAAAGGGATTTGCTTCTTTTTTTCAAGCGGAAATCACGCTCGAAAAAAGGAAGAAAGAAGGAACCGAATGCCAGAAAGACAACAAGACACTTGGGGAACTACTGCGGGAGGCGGTCGAAAAGCCAGGGCGAATGCTCGAAGGTTACACCGCCTTTCACAACCGCGGCTACATTCAGCACTGCCTGAAAGCCGAAAAGGAAATCCCCAACCACACAACGGCCCGCATCTCCGCGCCTTACGGGGAAACCGGAATCAGCCGAAAGAGGCCGTCCCCGTGCTGAAAACAAAGCAGTTACAGACGCGGCTTTCATAAGGTTTCGCGGGCCGCAGGCCCTAACGGACAGCAAAGGAACTGCACAGCGGACCGTTTCTGGCCTGCCCAAAAGTGTATGAATTTCGTTTGCCGACGTTTCTAACCGGAGTTGCCTCATTTCAGGACCCTTACTTGATCAGTGGTGGTTTATGGGCAACCACCGGAAGGGAACGCCAGACGTCCTCCATCTTAGTATATGCAGGTATACCGCTCGGGGTTCCCCGGGGCGAGATTCCTGGTCCGATGGAAGCTATACGTTTTAAGGATGATTGTTTGAACGATTGCTAGGTGCCGCCGTTGCAAAATCAGTCTCCAGCGACCAACCCGCCGGCACTGTGAACGTCGCCCCTCCCGGTGACACCTTCGCCGTGTCCGCCGATACCACCTCCACCTTCGAAAGCGCTTCCTGCCCCCGCGCCTCTCCTGCGCCCATCCATCCCAACGCCGCCAAAACCCACACCATCACCACCAGGAATCTTCCATTCCCGCGTCCTCGTCCGCGCATTTTCATGGAATCTACCTCACAGTGAGACCTGCTTCGAGCCACCCACTGTACACGCCGGCGCCGCGAAGTAAATCTGGGATCCGCTCGATAGCGGAGACGCTGGTGCAAGCTGCAACCAGACGTGAAGACACCATCACAGGACGACCTAGCAGCCGCACCGATTAAGGATGCTGACTTGTTCCAAATGACCGCACAGCAGGACGGTGCAGCAACCGACTACATCTACAACTATCTGGAGACTCGTGACGGTGGTGTTTGGTCCGTCGTTTGTATCGGTCGCGCTGGTGCTGATTCGGCTTGTCGCGTGTTCCGGAAAGGCGAGCGAGCCGCTCTACGCTTTCCGCAAGGAGCAGCGCGTGAAGAGCGGGAAGTTCTCGTCAAGCAAGCAATCGTGGGCAAGGTCTGTGGTAGGGAGAGCGGGTGCTTCTCCGTTCAAATTACTCACATTGATGGAGCCACCGGACAGAAGACGGCTCAGTAGAGGCATCACCAAAGGGAGGCACCATGAGAGTCTCCGTGAACCCGAAGCCGGACATGACCGTCTACAGAAGAGCGTTAAAGCTCCTAAAGCGCGTTTACGTGTTGGCCGCGAGGAAACCCCTCAAGTATCTACATGGAAGGTCCTGGATTCTCTACATTGGACCACGAAAAAGGGGATTAGCCGAATCGCATCTAGCGTCGCGGACAGGTCAAAGAAGATACTGAAACAAAGAGGTGTCCGGGAAATGGATGTGCATGTAGTCTCGTGCGAGGCACGACCTGACCGCGCCTCCCGTTCCTCGAGAACCGGTTATCTCCGGCCAAATACGCGGAGATAAACCAAAATGCTTATTGGTGCGTTCTGAAGAAAAAGTAGTCGGCAGAGTAAGGCACGAGGACTTGCTTGCCGACGTCGCCGGATGCGAGGCATCCGGTAGCCGGAGCGGATCCCCCGTTGGTGTTGAGGCGTTGGATGAACGTAGTTTTGGTTAAGAGCTTACCGCCAGCTGGTCCAGGCTCCGACCCGATGACCTGCAGCAACAGGCAAGCAATCGAGCCGGCGTTCGGACAGCTCGGATCGGAGCCCGCCGTGATCGCATGTATCGGTTGGCCCCACACCTTGCTGCTATCGAACGAGTTCTGCCACGTCGCGTTTGCGAAGGGTATCGGAGTTGGCGCGAACCCGTTCGGATTTGTATTGGGGCTTAGGAAGTGAGTGATGATCTGGACGGCCTCTCCGAAGATATTCGTAAAAAGGGTGGCCTCCGGGCGAGCGCCATTGACGGTCCACGAAGCGCCCGTGCTTGTGGGGAGACAAATATAGCCTTGCGTACCTACTGCGTGGCCCACCAAAAATGCAGAGTTCCCCGCCGGGGGAGTAATGGCCGCAGGAGTGGTTGGGCTCGTGATTTCCTCTTTCTTGTCCTGAGGTTTTTCTTGAGCTGAGGTGACTCCGGAGACGGCCAGTATCACCAGAGCTGCCAACAATCCGCGAATGATGCTCCGAGTGGCTCTCGGGCCCCACAGTCTCTTACAGTAATTGTTGTTCAGTTTCTTTCTTGCTGTAATTGATTCGAAGTTCCGGTCACCGTCACCGAGTGGCCGCGTGTTTTGGTTTAAGCTTGTGTTCGATTTTAGATTCTTCATGGCGTATCTCCCCCGATCGTATTGCCTAAACTTCGTGTTCGACTGCAAGCCGGTCTACAATCTGTGACTGTTCGTATGCAACGACCGCGGCCTCGCCAGATTGCGGCTGAGCGACCTGATTCCATAAGCAGCGACCTGAAAATCGAGCTCACGCCAGCCGAAAAGGGCCACAAGTCTTGTCCGTCCCGATTGTCATCGCTCCGAAATCACTCCAGATGACAAGCCGTGGAATACCGTCCGCACTGCAATTCCTGGGCCGGATGGCAAATTCTCTCTCGGCCACCTAAAGCCCGGTCGCTACAGCGTTCAGTTCACCAGTAGGGCGGGTTTTGTTCGAGGGAAACGGCAGATTGCCCGCCAACCCGGGTCTTCCGCTTCCCGCGGTGACGCGTGGCCATTTGAGTCTTTAAAGTAGTGCAGGTACCCCATCAAACGTTTCATTCATGAGAATACCCGCCGCATTCTGCGATGGGTCCGGTCTCTCGTCTATGCGCTTTTTGGTGGTGCGATGGGAAACGGCTGGTTCCACTGGCCGTTGTTGTTGAAAAGATCCCACCAGTTGCTCAACACTGAACCATCTGGCTTCGAACCAGGCGCAAATTCAATCTAAGTCGTTGCTGCGGTTGCGCTTACGAGTTTCGAGCCGTCCTTGGCCTGCTCCAAAGATGATCCAAGAAAAACCAAAGTGCGCGAAGAACTGACGAGGTCAGAACGCGCACGGTAGTCCGATCGAACGCGCCCCTAAACAAAGCACAGGGATAGGATCGGAGGATGCGATGGCTGAACTGAAGCCTGACACGCGAGTCGCGATCTATGGACGTGTGAGCACCCGAGACAAAGGCCAGGAAGTCGAAAACCAACTCGCGCAACTCCGCGAGTTCGCCGCAAAGCAGGGTTGGACGATCTCCTGCGAATACGCCGACCGCGAGTCTGGCACTAACCGTGACCGCATTGAGTTCCAGGAAATGTTCCGAGATGCCACGCATCGCCGTTTTGACCTGCTCTTGTTTTGGTCGCTCGATCGCTTCACCCGCGAAGGCGTCCTCGAAACCCTCACTCATCTCAACCGATTGACTGGGGCCGGCGTCGGCTATCGCAGTTTCACCGAGCCGTACTTCGATTCCTGCGGTATCTTCAAGGATGCGGTCATTTCAATTCTCGCCACGATCGCGAAGCAGGAAAGAATCCGACTTAGCGAACGCGTGCGAGCCGGCCTGGCCCTCGCCCGGGGTCGGGGAAAGCGACTCGGCCGGCCAAAAAAGATTGTGGATGCCACAAGAATTGCTCATTTGCGCTCACAGGGCCACTCATGGCGCGAAATCACGGAGGAAACTGGAAGCAGCCTCGAAAAATCACTGCGCTAGTGCTTGGCTGGGTTGAGGATTCGGCGCATCGATCCGATAGCCGAGGCTTCGGAGTTGCCGGATCATTCTCGTGGTGCGCTTTTGCTTGGATTGTTTGGTGACGGCTGGCCCCCGTTCTTCGTAACGGACTCCCTGATGGAGGATCAACCAAATCAGTCGGCACTGTCGGTGGGCAATGGCCCCGATGGTTTGTTTGTGCCCGAGACGCGGTACCGTGCGGCGATACACAATTTCGAAGATACTTCCTTTGGCTTTTACAGCGGCGTTCGCAGCCTGATTAAGTAAGCGCCGCATGTGGCGGTTACCCTTCGGAGACCGGTGGCTGTAGTTTACGCCGGCGCTCTCGTCGTCGCCCGGGCAGGCCCCGACCCACGAGGAGAGACATTTCTCGGAGGGAAAGGTCGCTGCGGTTGGGCCGACTTCGGCAATGATCTGCTGCGCTGAGTCCACTCCCAGACCGGGCATCTCCGCCAGCCGCTCGACGGCATCCTGGTGCTGGCTGAGTAGACTGGCCATCTCCTTGTCCAGTTCGCCGATCTGCTCGTCGATCAATCGCAACTCTTCCAACGCCATCTTTAGCAGCCGCCGGTAGACGGGGTTCAACTCCGTACAGGCGCCGAGCGCGTCGCACAACTGTTCCGGCGTGGCGCACAAGCGCACATCAGCCAACGCGGCCAGAGCCGCTGGGTCGGTTTCCCCGTTAGCGAGCGCCTTCAGCATCCGCTGGGCACTGAGACCCAGCAGATCGGAGACGAAGCTGGACAACTTGATATGGGCCTCTTCCAGAAGAGACTCCACTTGGTTCTGCAGCCGCACCCGATCGCACCTCAACTGGTACTTCTTGTGCGTTACCGTACGCCACAAACGTTGCTCGACATCGGGCACAAAGCTCAGAATCAATTCCCGAGCCACCAGCCGCTTCACCAGGCGTTCAGCATCCGGGAAATCCCTCTTGCGTCCACGCCGTCCGCGATTGGACTGTGCCTGCGCCAGATGCAACGCTCCGGATCTCCGCCTCGCGCCTTCCCGCTTCTCGCGTAGCGGTTTCCAATACCTTTCCAGCGTTTCCCACACTGGTTTCCAATATTGAGCCGTCGATTCCATGACTACTTCCTCGGCCTCTTGCTCGATCAACCATGCAGCGAGCGATCGCAGTTGTTCGGGGTTGCTGCCAAACATACGCCGCTCAAATTGGTATTCGCTTTCGATTTCCACGTCAGACACAACCACTGCCAGCATTTTTTTATGAACATCGATTCCCGCTATTCTGTAGGACATCACTTCCTCCTGGCCGGGAGCGGAGAGCGTGCTGCGGATACCTTAAACAGCCTCGCGGGCTATCGCCGCTCCCCTACTAGAGGAGAACAGCGACGCCCAATTATTCGCTCAATCACGCACGCTCCGGATCAGACAGGGTCACAGCTTCGACCGCTCCATTCTTCCATCGACCTCGCCTCTCCGAGCCGTTGCGATCTTAACTCTAAGTGATTTTCATGAGGTTTCGCGGGCCCTAGGCCCTCCATGACAGGCTCGAAAAATCACTGCGCTTGTGCTTGGCTGGGTTGAGGATTCGGCGGTTCGATCCGATAGCCGAGGCTTCGGAGTTGCCGAAGCATCTTCGAAGTGCGGAGTTGCTTCGATCGTTTGGTGACCGCTGGGCCCCGTTCTTCGTAACGGACTCCCTGATGCAGGATCAACCAGATTAGCCGACACTGTCGATGGGCGATAGCCCCAATGGCTTGATTGTGTCCCAGGCGTACGACCGAGCGGCGATACACGATTTCGAAGATGCTTCCTTTCGCTCTGGCTGCGGCGTTGGCCGCCTGGTTGAGTAAACGCCGCATGTGGCGGTTGCCGTGCGGAGACCGGTGGCTGTAGTTTACGCCTGCGCTCTCGTCGTCGCCCGGGCAAGCACCAACCCACGAGGAGAGACATTTCTCGGAGGGAAAGGTCGCCGCGGTAGGGCCGACTTCGGCAATGATCTGCTGCGCTGAGTCCACTCCTAGACCGGGCACCTCCGCCAGCCGCTGAACGGCATCCTGGTGCTGACTGAGCAGACTGGCCATCTCCTTGTCCAGTTCGCCGATCTGCTCGTCGATCAATCGCAACTCCTCCAACGCCATCTTCAGCAGCCGCCGGTAGACGGCGTTCAACTCTGTGCATGCGCCGAGCGCGTCGCACAACTGTTCCGGCGTGGCGCGCAAACGCACATCAGCCAAAGCGGCCAGAGCCGCCGGGTTGGTTTCCCCGTCAGCGAGCGCCTTGAGCATCCGCTGGGCACTGAGACCCAGCAGATCGGAGACGAAGCTGGACAACTTGATGTGGGCCTCTTCCAGAAGAGCTTCCAGTTGGTTCTGCAGCCGTACCCGATCGCACCTCAACTGGTATTTCTTGCGCGTTACCGTCCGCCACAGACGTTGCTCGGCATCGGGCACAAAACTCAGAACCAATTCCCGCGCCACCAGCCGCTTCACCAAGCGTTCGGCATCCGGGAAATCCCTCTTGCGTCCCCGTCG
>Ga0207067_10234_pt1 | contig 16953 bp, 16 predicted proteins | sample Alteio_BWMinCont_25_FD_153484 | JGI IMG/M metagenome (GOLD analysis project Ga0207067, IMG submission 153484) | Enriched cells from forest soil in Barre Woods Harvard Forest LTER site, Petersham, Massachusetts, United States -... | ecosystem: Environmental > Terrestrial > Soil > Temperate forest >...
GAGCCATCAGACCACCTTCACCTACGACTCAATGGAGCGTTTGACCAAAATCACTTATCCCGACTCGACGACCACGCAGTTCGCCTACGATTATCGCGGACGACGCACGTCGGTGACGGATCAGAACGGGAAAACCACCAGCTACGCGTACGACGATGCGGACCGCCTAACCAGCGTAACCGACGCGGCAAGTCACGTCACCACGTACGCCTACGACACGGAAAACAATCTAACAAGCATCGAAGATGCCAACGGACACACCACGATGTTCACCTACGACGCGTTCGGGCGCGTAACGCAAACCTCGTTTCCGTCGACCGCGACCGAGAATTATGGCTACGATGCGGCCAACAACCTGACCAGCAAGACGGACCGCAAGGGCCAAACGATTCAGTATGTTTACGATGCGCTGAACCGCCTGTCGCGCAAGTTCTATCCGGATTCGACGGAAGTGGACTACGTATACGACCTCGTGGGGAAGATTCTTCAGGTGAACGATCCGACGGGAACCTACGCGTTTGCCTACGACAACATGGGCCGTCTTGTCGGGACAACGACGAGCTACGGCTTCCTGACGGGGCGGAACTTCACCACCGGCTACGCCTATGACAAGGCTTCGAACCGCACCGGGTTCACAGATCCGGAGAGCGGTTCTACCGCTTATGTTTACGACACGCTGAATCGTTTGCAGACGCTGACCCCAGCTTCGGCATTCACGACGGGCAGTTTCGGGTTTAGCTACGATGCGTTGAGTCGCCGCACCCAGATGACGCGACCGAACTCCGTCAGCACTGTGTATGCCTATGACAACCTTTCACGATTGACCTCGGCATTGCACCAGCTGTCCGGAGGTACTATTGATGGAGCCAGCTATACGGTCGACAGCGCAGGAAATCGCACGGCGAAGACCGATCAGCGAGCTGGCGTGACGTCTAACTATACTTATGATGCGATCTACGAGTTGACAGGCGTGACCCAAGGGGGCAGCACTACGGAGAGCTATACGTTCGATCCCGTGGGCAATCGGGAGTCGTCGCTGGGCGTGTCGCCGTACAACTTAAATGTGTCGAACGAACTGACCTCGACCCCAAGCACAACCTATAGCTACGACGCGAACGGAAACACAACCACAGAAGTCGTTTCCTCAGACACCACCACATTTGCCTGGGACTACGAGAACCGACTGACGAGCGTGACGCTGCCGGGCTCCGGGGGAACGGTCAGCTTCAAATACGATCTTTTCGGCAGAAGAATCTATAAATCCTCCAATTCAGGCAGCAGCATCTTCGCCTACGATGGCGACAACATCGTCGAAGAGACGAACGCCGCTGGGACCGCCGTTGCGCGCTACTCGGACGGACTGAACATCGATGAGCCATTAGCGATGCTCCGCTCCTCGACGACGAGCTACTACGACGCGGATGGGCTGGGGTCCGTTACGTCGCTGTCGAGTTCGACGGGAGCTCTGGCCCAGACCTATGGTTATGACTCGTTTGGCAAACAGACTAGTTCGTCTGGATCGCTAACGAATCCGTTCCAGTACACCGCTCGCGAATTCGACCCCGAAACCGGCCTGTATTACTATCGCGCCAGATACTACGATCCACAAACCGGAAAGTTCGTCTCGGAAGATCCAATTGGGTTTGCAACCGGAGATACTAATCTGTACGCCTACGTGCAGAACGAGGCCGCTTCGTTAGCCGACCCACTCGGCCTAAGCCCACAACAGAAAAAAGATTGCGGTGGCACTCACACTTGCGTTGGACGCGCGCGGGTGCTTGGCGGTAATCCCAGGACCGTAGGGAAACAGGGCGGGGTGCCGGGCAGAAAAGTGGCGCCCAACAGCGCCGCTGCCACACCACAGCAATGGGGCTTTACCAGCGGCACCGGATTCCGTAATTTGCCCGTGTCAGGAGCCGTGGGTGCCCCAATTCAGGCTCCGCTGGGCAATTTTATATTTGGTGACGTGAATCCTAGCGCCGGTGGATCGCAACAAAGTTTTAGCGGGATAACTGACGTGAATGGCGGCGCGTCGCCGATTGCGGGAATGAACGCTCGGGACGCACTTATGCATCTATACCCCGGGGACTTGATACTCGAGCTGGTGAACGGCACGGATCAGGGAGTAACAACCATAATTCTCACCTTACCGAAAGCGATACCTTGCCCTGCTGGGACAATCGATTTGAGTCTCTTGCAATACCACAACAGTCCTTTTGGTTGGTGACTGCATGAATATGATCGCGATATTCTCACTGATTCTTCTGTTAGCGCTGCCGTACCAAGCAGACGAGGGCAGCCGCTGGGCCACGATTAAGCCCCTGACAGCCAAGTATCACTTCGTCTCAATGCAAGCCGCCAAACTTAAGGCCACGATCCGAGGGGAAAATGGGAGACCACAATACGTGCTTGAGTGCTACTCGTCCGAGACCGCTCCGCAAACCGGTGAATTCATGTATTCCGGTGATTTCGAGTGTCGCTTGCACTCCTTCCACAATAGGGACCGCCAATCGACGCTCTTAACTGAATTGCCCAATGCAGATAGAGACTGGGAAAGCCGCGGTCGGTTTCTCGCGGAGCAGCTCGCGCCACCGTGTGGCAGCTATAAGGACCTGGGTAGGGAGCGTGCTTTTCGGCTGCGAGGTTTCAGACTGCAGCTAAAGCTCAGGAGCGTCACCTTTGACGATAGCCAACAGAGCTTTTCTGGTACGGCGCCAGCACTAAAGTCATTCGATTTGGAAATACTCGTTGAACCGGACTCAACGGCAAACTCCGCGATAGCGTCTAGGCCAACCCTCCCGCGACTTGAGACTCTTCCTGAACCGTGTCAAAAGGCATTCGATACTCTTTATCTCGACCAATTCCGCAGCGAGGCAGCGCACGCGCCAAATCTGTGAGCGGCTTCGGAGAACTTGGGCCACACGGTGAGCTTCAAATACGATCCCTTCGGCAGGCGCATCTATAAATCCTCTTCCTCAGGCACCAGCATCTTCGCCTACGACGGCGACAACCTCGTCGAAGAGACCAACGCAGTGGGTGCCATCGTGGCCCGCTACGAAGACACGCAAAACATCGATGAGCCACTGGCAATGCTCCGAAGCGGCGCCACGAGCTACTACCATGCCGATGCCCTCGGCTCGGTCACTTCCCTCAGCAGCTCCGCAGGCGCTCTGGCGCAGACCTATGGTTACGACTCGTTCGGTAAACAGACAAGTTCGTCTGGCTCGCTGACGAATCCATTCCAGTACACAGCGCGCGAATCGGACTCCGAAACTGGTTTGTACTACTACCGGGCACGGTATTCTGATCCCGCGAGCGGGAGGTTCATCAGTGAGGACCCTCTGGAGTTTAAGGGGGACGGTCCTAATTTCTACGCTTACGTCGGGAACTCACCCGTCAGAAATGTCGATCCGTTCGGACTGGCTCGCTGTTTCTTCAGCCTGAGCGCGTTAGGGGAAAAAGGAGTCATGATCTGCCATCCAGACAAGCCTGGCGAAGATCCACTTCTCTTTCCAGCAAATTCAGGTAACAACGGGGATCCAGAACACTCGTGCCAAAATCATGAAAGATGTCCCCCGAACAACCATGGCCCTCTCCCTCTTGGGCCCTACAGGTTTGGTAATCCTTCGGAGTCGCACGCGGGATTGGGGGGAATACATCTCTATCCGACAGGACCCAATAACCAGTATGGGGCTAACGGTAGATTTCTCACCCACTTTTGTGTGAGGGGGTGGGATAACCAACAGACTCCCTTTCGCAGTGGACATTTCTGTTCGGAAGGATGCATCGTTTCGACGCCAGACAACATAAAAGCCCTGAATAATCTGTTGTCAAGAGAGCCGGGGAGTACGCTGAATGTCATTCCTTAGACCGCGTCTATTTGCGAGCTGTGCGGCTCTTTTTGCGATCCTTTTCACGGTATGGTATGCCGATGCTCAGCCAGTTCACGAAGATGCTGACACTATCTACGTAGGTCTGTTAGAAGACGACCGCAGGCAACTTGATCGTCTTGGTCGGTGGGACGCCACACCCGTTCCAGGCCGTACGATTGCTCCCGCGTTTCAAAAGACCGGCGATGGATGGAAGTCAATAATCAACTTAAATCACAACGTCAGCTGGATTGTGGCCTTTGATGGTAAGAACCTCGGAAGAGTGGAGAGTGAACCCGTCCCACAAGCAGACTTGGGGAATGTCACAGGACCAACTGGCATTCACTCGATCCTAACTCCAGCCAAAGAACTACCCGTTGTGGGAAAACCAGAAGGGCGCTTCAGTGGGAGTTACGGCAAGCTCGTACGTCGCCCACTTGTGGTTGTCTCGAAGCCAAACTTTAGTGATCCTGATGAGTGGAAGCCGAGAGCAATACCGAATGGCGTAATCGAAGAAGTAAGGTCGTCGTTTCACAGAACCTTCCGGCACCTCCGACAATGCGATGCTTCGGGCGAGGCGCTAAAAGATGACTGGAGCATCCCTGCTTCTGAAATCGTCGTGTCAAAAAGCTACGGTTCTACAAAGCATGAATATATAGTCGAAACCAGCGTATTTCATAACAAGTGCTTGTTTAATGTAGATGGCGAGGGTTTCCAGTCAATGGGTGGCAACCAGATGTTTTTCGTGTCGCCGGATCACAAAGCGGTTTTTCTCGGGCTTCAATGGGAGTTGGTAGACGCTGGAGATTACGATGGTGACGGAAAGTCCGAGGTCATTTTCCAGGTCGCCGAGGGTAAGGATATTGATATCGAGACAGAAGGATACGTTTTGTTCTACGACGATTTCCGCCGCAGCGTCAGATTCGTCTGGCAGAACCACTGATAGCTTCAAGTACGACCCCTTTGGGCGGCGCATCGAGAAATCGTCCTCCGCAGCCGCGAGCGTCTTCGCCTATGACGACGACAACCTCATCGAGGAAACCAACTCCTCTGGGACCGTGGTTGCCCGCTATGCAGAGACCGAAAACATCGATGAGCCGCTGGCCATGCTGCGCAGCAGCGCGACGAGCTATTACGAGCAGGACGGTGTCGGCTCTGTTACTTCGCTGAGCAATGCGGCGGGTGCGTTAGCCCAAACGTACGCCTTCGATTCATTCGGGAATCTCACTGCTTCCACCGGCTCCGTCACGAATCCGTTTCGCTACACGGCGCGCGACTTTGACACCGAAACCAATCTGCAATTCTCGCGAGCGCGCTACTATGATCCGGTCTCGGGCCGCTTCCTCAGCGAAGATCCATTGGCCTTCGACGCCAGCCTCAACTTCTATTCGTATGTCAGCAACAGTCCAACTAGTTTCAATGATCCTTTTGGGTTGGCCGAGTGCGTGTATTCCATTTCGCAACACACGCTCGTTTGCACTTCAAACTTCGTTCCGCCAGTTGGGCCAACGTGGTCCGTACAAGTGGGTCCGGGAGGGGTTCATTCTGGTGATCCGGGGGGCTGCCGGGACAATCCGAAATGTGCAAACAACTGGGGCTCAGGACCAATTCAACCTGGCAGATTCAAAATGAACTTCGATAACAGACCGGAACACCAAGGTTGGGGAGACTATCGACTCGAACCTTCGCCATACCATTGGTGGCACGGTCCGCTTGAGAGACTCCATATGGCAAGAGGGGGCTTCGAACTACATATCGGCTCGATTACACACGGATGCATTAACGCCGACAAGACCGACCCGCAGGCAGTGGGCGCGTTTCATGCCATGCAGTAGTTGCTCGGTTCACAAGAGGGCAACAACTGGCTCACGGTTCAGCCCTAGGGAAAGGAGTTCAGGATGCGAACGCGTCGCCTCATATCAGCACTGACGGGGGGCCTACTCCTGCTGGGCACCCTCGTCGAGGGGTATTTTCAGAGCTTTGGCTTCTACCAGGAACACTACGTTTGGCCAAGGGAGAAATACGTGGGGGTTCTGACGCCGCTCCGTTGGCAGGACATCGTGTTTCTTGTTGTGTTTTGGGTCGTAGCGGTGGGGCTGTTTTATCTTTCCTTTCGGCTTCTGAAGTACGCTCTTCGCCGTGAATCCGCTGTGCCCGCTCCATCTGGGAGCCTAACGCCGAGCACCGGGGAACGCTGAGAAGAGCGCCGCCTTCGGCGTCGGGAGGGGGTATGACACGTAACCCCAGAACGGGTGGAAGAAGAGGCTGAGCAATTAAGGCCGCAGGAGCTATTAGCGTGCCTAGCGACTAGGGCTGAGATCTCGTTCGATTGTTCGCTCTCTCTCCTTACTCAGAGCTGGGGACGGCTCTTTCCTTTGGGCGACAAGCGGTTCTTCTGCGCGTTTCGACTCCAACGCAGATCGGTGCGAAACATCGCGGCGAAGCCCTTCGGCAAGAGAGGCTTTATCGTTGGTATAAATTTGCGCATCGTAGCGACCACGGGATACGGCCACGTAGGCTAGTCGGCGGTTAATGAGTTTTTCTCCCGCTTGCTCAGTGTTTACGTGCACGAGGACGCGGTCCGTGGTTTGCCCCTGGCTGCTGTGGCTTGTCACCGCATATCCGTAGTCGAGATGTGGATTCTCCTTCATGTTGAATGTGATACGCCGGCCTGAATCCATGCGCAGTTGCAGATTGCCGTTCTTTTCGATTCTTTCGATGGTTCCCAATTCACGATTCGCAATGTGCTGCTCCCGGTTCGGCGCGGTGAATTGCACGCGGTCGCCTGTGGAGAAGGCCCGCTCAGTTTCACGGTAGAGCGTCACGCCTTGCAGGCGGCGCGGATCGTAGCTGACCTGCTCACCGCTTTCGCGCCTGACCGTGAGCAGGTTTGCTTTCGCGTTGACACTTTCCACGCGCGAGTATTCTCCGGCTTCGATGCCATGCGTCTTGCTGCCTTTCGTGTAGCGTACGATGTTGTCCGGTTCATATTGCTCGGCCCACTGACGGTCTGCGCCAGTGATCTCCTGCCGCGCGACGAGCACTCTCACGTTTCTCTCCCTGTGGTCCACTTGGCCCGTCTTTTGCATTTCCGCGTGGATCATCCCGTTGATTTCCATGCGCGACTGGTTGTCGGGTGAGACAACGAGGGTTCCTTCGGGCTGCTTTGCGTATTCATGGGAGATTGCATTGAGCCGTTCGTTAGGATCTGCAATTTCGTGGACGCGGCCCTGTGTATCGAGCTTCTCGATGGCCTCTTTTACCTCTCCGCGCGAGAGATGTTCCACGACTTCCTTGAGGGCCGGGTCTTTCTGCCGAATGATTTCGTCGAGTCGAGCAGTTTGGATTCCGGCTTCTTGTAGTTGCTGATATGGTGTTCCGGCTTCCACAGCCTGGTGCTGGCGTGTATCACCTAAATAATGCACGCAAATCGCCCTTGTGGCGGTGCGATGAGCTTCCGTTGCCACATTCTTTTTTAGCTTCCGCTTGATGGTCTCTGTTTGTGTTTTCCCAAATGTTGTAAGTTGTTGGAACTGCTTTGTTTCGTGTGCATAAAATTCTATGCATGACGGTCGTCAGCAACGAAGAGCTCGGGATATCACGGGCGCGAACCCCTTGGCGCCATCGGTAATGGTCCGCAAGCGATCCATCAACCGCTGAAAAATTCCTTTCTCCTCATAGTGGTCGCTGTAACTAACGCCCACTCTTCCGCCGTGACTCCAGATCTTGGCCGCCAGAAACAGAAAACGCAGTCGCGTCGTCGACAGTTGTGTATGTTTCATCTCATCGACTTCCACTTTCTCTTCCCGGTTGAACAGTAACAGCCAGCAGTTCAGGTTGTAGGCCAGCATGGCTAGTTGGAAGTGCACGCAGTTCATGGCCCAGCGATTTGAGGGATGCGCGGCCAACCCGGCATCGTTGTTGGCTTCCTTGATCAGGTTTTCCGCACAGGCGCGTTGACGGTAAAACCACACCAAAGCATCAATAGGCTCGTCCATGCTGGTTACAAAAACCCGATAGGTGTACTCCGTCGTCTCGAACAACTGGTATTGCTCGGACTCTTCTGGCTTTCCGGGTTTGGCTTTCTTCTCATACCGCAGAGCGATGAACCGATACGCGCGTCCCCAGCCTTGCGGTTGGTACCGGAATTCGCACTGCTCATCGGCATCGGTGCTTGGAGAGCGCTTCCAGTGCGCCGATTTCAGCTCTTCCACTAATCGCGGCGTCTTTCGCGCCACCACGATGAACCAGCAGCGGTGCTTCTCGTAGGTCTGCACCACTTCCCAGCAATACAAACCGGAATCGGCTCGCGCCTCAATGACCTTCACGCCCTGGGGCAGAGCGAGGATCACACTTTCTATATGCCTGGCGAGCTGCATCCCGCTGGGGCGATCTCCGTTGTGCAGTTCTCCGCCCACATACTCCTTCGTTTCCGCCAGAAACGTTAGGATGGGTTGGTAACTCTTCTTCCCTCTGTTCTTCGGGTTGTAGCTCTTTCTTGCTCCCATCTGTTTCCCATATACGGTATGAACCGTCGTATCGGTATCCAGCGTCACGGCCGTCAGTTTGACGTGCGCGGCTTCCCACACGCGCTGTCGCATCTGTCGCTGAACTTCCAGTAATTGCTGCGCGACACTTCCATGCAAGGAGGCCAGAAAACGCCAGAAGGTGCACTGCAGCGGCAAACGCAACACCTTCAATATCCCGATCAACATCGGTTCGCGCGCCAGAAATCGCAGATGATGCAGTCGAGAAAATCCAACATAGAGGGCCAGGACCATGGCCAGCACGAACTGATACCAGGGCATCGCTCGCGTCTCGCGCTTCACGGTGAGGGTTTTTTCCACCAACTGTTGAAACTGCAGTTTCTCGAGCATGGTCGCCACCGGTAACAGTCCACCGAAGGCAGTTAGATTTTTGCCGTCGAAGTCATAGGGCGTGGAAGCCCCGATTTTTATGGGCTCCCGAGTGTCCTCTCCGACCCCTTGTTTGACGGGCTTTTTCGCGCTACGCTGGCCCCTGTCTATCACCATTTGGGTGCCTCCTGAGAATTGGGTGGTGAAGCCTGAACTTCACGACCTCACTGGTTTTACACCAGGATTCTCAGGGTCCCCAAATGTTTCTTCTTTTCCGCACTCGTCTAGACGCCAAATCCTATGCATTATTCAGGTATCACCAACCAGCAAAACGCGGTCGTCACCTTTGAGTTGGTGCAGAAACTCGTTGATCTGCTTTGTACTTGCGAGGCTCGATTCGTCCAGAACGTACAGGTGTTTTTGTACGCGTGTCCGATCACTGCCTTGTGCAAGCTGCCTTTGGAGCGTGCTCGATTCGATTCCGGCCTCTGCGAGTTTTTGTGCTGCCCGTGAGGTTGGGGCGAAACCTTCCACTTTGTAACCCTCTCGCTCGGCAGCTTCGCGAACCACAGCTAAAGAAGTCGTTTTTCCCGCGCCGGCGACACCCTCGAGCGCCGTGACTTGATCCCGGCTTGCGAGGATTTGCTCGACTGCTACGCGTTGGCTCTGGCTCAAATAAGGATGATGATTGTCGATGTCTCGCCGCGTTTCGAAGCTCGCTAACGCCGGGTATTCGTTCTGTCCCTCCCGCATCGTCTTGATGGTTTCTCGCTCGTATCCGATCATCTCTTCGGTCGTAAACGCGCGGCCTGGCCCACCTGACTGTTTCCGGGCTTCGATGAATTCGCCGGCGGCAACGCGCTTTTCAAACTCCGTTCGCACCTCTGTGAATGTCGCGTCTCCCATCGAACGTCTCAACGCATCTCGCAATAGCTCACGTTCATCGACAACGGCTTCACGTTCCAGATTCCGCTCCTTCGAGAATGTCATCGCCGATTGAACGATTCGGTGAGGCGCTTCCTGCCCGATGTCGCGCACCGTTTCTTTGACAGCTCGGACTACGCGGTCCGGCTGATTGCCGAAAGCCTCCGCTATCTCTCGATGGCACTGCTGCACCTCTTCGTGCGACAGATTGAGTTTGGCCTCACGTGTTTTGTGCGCCGCAATTTGCGCAGCGTCTGCTCCTCGCTGATTCTCTTTCTCAAGGTGCTCCTCGATCTGCCGGCGACGCGGGCTCGATGCCGCAAGGTATTCTTCGCTGTAGCCTTTGATTTCTGGCTGCCCACTCTTCCCACGTTCGATCTCGTAGCCAAGTGTTTTGAGCCGCGCGGCTAGTTCCGAGCGGTACACCGCCGTCGCATATTGCTGCGTTTTGTAGAGTTCACGCGGTTGCAAGGCATAGGCTTCGCCGTCTTCGGTCTCCGTGAGATTGAAGAAAACAACATGCGTATGCAGCTGCGGTGCGGCATAACCGTCGACCGGCCTGGCGCTATCGTGTCCGAATTTCGCGGCTACCCATTTGCCGGTTGTTTCCGCGGGAAGATTCCCGCCGATGCGCGCCTGGACATACCGCTCCAATTCATCGAGTGCAATGCCAACGCTTTCTCGATGTGCCTCCCGCACTCGTTCATCTCCGCCCACCAGGGCAGTCAGCGATACGCTCTTCGGCGCCGAAAACGTCGCATCCCATCCCGCGCGGTGCTCCATCGGACTTACCTTCCGACCGTGCCTGTTTATGTATTCCCGCGCTGTTTGATGGCGCACCAGCTGCTCGCCACTCGTCGGGTGTTGGCCTTCAGAGAGCTTCTGGAAATGTTCCTCGCGCACTTCGCCGCGCAATCCCCATTGCCCGGCGAGCCTGCCGTGCCACTCACCGCGTATCTGGTCGCCTTGCGTGTAGTAGTTTTCTCGCGCGTTGGAAAACTCCTCCGCGTGATACGCCTGGGCCTGGGTCGCACTCAGTGGATTGGAGATGGTTAGCATCGTGCTGTTGACCTATCGGAAGAAGTGTCCTGGTTCTGTTCGGTTTCGCCGTAATTCTTGCTCGCGGGACTGCTTCCCATCCTGCGACGCGAGTTTCTGTTCTAAAGTGCCGTTTGCTCCCGCCGCTGCTGCCGCAGTCTTGCGTTCTTCCTTTCGTGGCATCTCCATCGGCCGTTGGATGAATGAAGGATGGCTGTCTGGCAGTTCGACGATGGAGAAGCTCATTCCCACAACGAGATTCCTGTGTTTCAAATACCCATGCAGTGGCTGGAGCCCGGTGATCTCACTCGGTATCACCAGCGGTTCACGTTGCCGTTGGAGATTCTGAGTCTCCGAGTTCCGGCTTCGCCCCCATCGTCCACTCGACCGGCTCTCGGTCAACCGCTCCGTCTCAATCTCACCAATAGCGTCCGAAATCCATCGCGCCGCGTTCGGTTCGCTCGTAGCAAGAAAGATTTTCGTCGCTGGCTGCGAGAGCATGGCCTCGGCTTCGTGGCCGTAGCGCGTCTCTAGCTGGCTCCGTCCTTGGAAGCCAAGTACGAGAGGATTATTCGATTTGCGGTTTTCCGTCACGGCGGTGTGTAGTTGTGGGAGTCTTTGTAAGCTCGCCAGTTCATCCAAGACGAACCACACCGCATGAGGATCTCTCTGGCCATAATTCATCAGCCGCAACACCAGCGTGTCCAGCCACAAGCTTGTGAGGGGAACGAGCCGTTCCCGCGTCGCGGGCGTGCTGGTAGGGAGAGCCACCCCTTGCGCTCATTCGCCCACGCCGCCGTGCTCCAACGCATCGTTGTATCCGCCTCTTTCGGAAGCAGCTTCAGACTATCCGCTACCATGTTTAGCGACGCCAGCACACCACTCCGCTGTGCGGGGGCCTGCCGATTGATCATGGCCGCGTACTCCGTGCCTTTCACTCGATAGTCGATCTCCGCTTCGTGGCACATCCACCAAGCCAGCTCTTCGGGTGTTGGCCTAAAGGTCAGCAGGTGCGCGAAGATTTTCTTCGGGCCTTCAGTGAAGAAGGCATTCTCGTTGGGCCGATGGGGGAACAACGAAGCGGCCAGCGTGGAAGACTCCGTAATGTGTGTCAGTTCGTCGGAGGGACTCCAGTAGGGCATGCGCTGGTCAATGGGATTCAGGATGATGTCACCCCGCTCGGGCTTGTAGAACTTCGGCGTGTATTCGAGTGCGGGATCGTAGACGATGGCCGTGTCGCCACGTGCTTCCACTTGCAGAAGGATTTGCCGGATCAGGGTGCTCTTGCCCATCCCTGTATCGCCCATAATAAGGATGTGGCTCGATTCGGCGACGCGGGGCAGAATGAGACGATGTACCCTGCCGAATGCTTTCTGGATCAAGGTTCGTTCTATCAGATCAAAACCAATTCCATCGGAACGATTCCTGCGATTGAACGCCTGCGCGGTCACAAGTTCTGGTCCCTTGAGCCTTCGTCCTTCTTTGCGCTCTCGGGCTCGCTGGGAATCTTTCGGAATCGCCAACGCAAGAACCACAAGGAAAACAACGATGCCTCCTATCAGGCCGGGCTTTATGAAGTCCAGGAAGGTTTCGTCTCGATAGATCCACCGGCCCAAGAAGTCATGCAACCTTGCGTTGTCCCAAAGCACCTTTTGTATGACAAGCCGCACGTCGCCGATCGCCACAGCTTCAGGCGTGAGTCGAAGCGCAGTCTCGCCGGTTCCGGTCTTTACTTCGATGACCTCCTCGTCGAGCGCCCAATGGCTTCCTTTCTTGCCCACGGCGTTCACCGTCCAATAGCTGTCGGTCCTCGAGAACTTCACCTGGCTTCGGAGGCCGCTGCGGATGTAGGTCTGCACATAGAAGCGTTCTAAAGGTGTCCACACTTCGGCATAGCGGTAGACGCAAATTCCCACCATGCTGATCAGCGCCAAAAACGCCGCTGTCCACGTCCACACCGACCTGCGATTCTGCCACTCGCCTGCGTATGAGTTCCGGCCCCATTGTTGCTTCACGACCTACCTCCGGTTGGTACTTCCGCAAATCGTTCCTGCGCTCTCTCGAATCGCTCTCCATCGGCCCGCTCGATCAACCGGTCCAGTTCCTCGGTTGTGAGCACTGCCCCCTGAGCGAGCCTAAACAGTGCATTCAACAAGATCGTTCGCAGCGCCATCACTTCCGCAAGCAGAGGCTGCTCGGTGGCAATGGGTTTTGTCCCTTCAGTGGTGCTTGCTTGCGCCAAGAGCACCTTGCGGCACCACTCGCCCAGCGTCAGACCGTCGCGCTCGGCTACAGCGACAAGCTTTTCGTATTCGCTCTCCGTCATCTTCGAACCAACGGTTCGATTCCGTAGTTGATCGGCAGCCATGACGAGGACCTCCTAGGACAAACTTTGAAGAAAACCATTCGCACAAACCTGAGCGAACAAAATAAAGAAGTTAACGCAGAGCGCCGGAAGTTACTCGTCGACACTCGAAATTCGCTAACTTGCGATGCGAGAGCACGTTAACCAACGGCGCCGCGCGGCGCTCTGCAGCACCCAACCTGGGGTGGCGTGTCCAGTCCAACTCCCGGTGCCGAAGGCACCGCTCTTCTCTTGGTCGGCCAAAAGCCGGCGACGCCGCCCTCGGCGGGGCCACATCCGGCTGCGATACCGAGGCTGAAGAGCATCACAGCTCACCGTACTCCAGCGTCAGCGCGTCCCATGCCATGCGGATTTCGGGCAGCTCCCACGCCCGCCGGAATAGCGCTTGGACCGACTTCCACTCCTTCTCGGAGAGGCCGAACGTGATGCCATTCTGGTGGGCGCGAAACCAGTAGTCCTTCCCCTTGCCTTCTTCGGAAGCTGCGACATAGCCGAGGAAATGCCCGCCCTCCCAACGGCGGGTCGGGCTGTCTGGGGCAAGCGCGGCCAGCATGGCGCAAAATTCTGTAATCTTCGGGTAGCCACTGACTGGATACATCGGCCCGCGTGGACCAGGGAAACTCAAGAGCAAATAAAGGTCGTTGCTCTCTCCTCGATTAAACGAGAGCGTGAAGTCCCCTTCTTTGATGGATGGAATCGGCGGCTGATAGAAGGAATCCTGGCTCGAGGATTTGGCTCGGAGCGACTCTTGCGTGAGAAAATAATGGCCGCGCGCGGCCAGCCGCCACAGAACCGGGAAGAAGGGGCGAAGGGCACGATTCACAGCGTCAGCCGCGGGGAGCTTTTCGTCCTCCAACAGGATCAGCAGATTGCGTCCCGCCAGAAACGTGCCCCACTTTACTGCCGGCTCGCTGAGCCGCTTACGAGTCTCGGCCACGGTCCGGCGAACCGTCTCCGCAGTCACGCGCTCCGAATCGTCCGCTCCCTTTGCCTTTGCAGGATGGCACTCGGACGGCAGATTGCTCATGTAATACGGATCCCGCGAGGAAGCACGTTCCGTCCGCAGTTCATAAACTGCCAGGAACGCATCCAGCACGGCGATGAGTGACTCGTTGGAGACCGGATTGGGCGTCCTTTCGGCATAAGCTTCGAGTCCCTTCTGCACGAAGTGCGAGAGCAGGATCCACTCGGCTCGCGACAGAATATGCTGCGCTTCTCCCTTTCTGCGAATCTCGAGAAGTGTCTCTGTCGGCTTAGCCATCATGTCCGCAACTTCAAAGCGGTCCTCGCGGGCAGACTCGAGGAGCTGCTTGGCAACCTCCGAAGTCGAGACACTGTCGCCTTTTTTCGAGGACATGAGTTGCTTGGCACGCTCCAGGCGAGCAAAGAGAGCGTCGCTGATTCGAAGGGAGAGCGTTTGCCCCTGGGTGGGCTTCTCGGGCTTCTGTGGTTTCTCGGGCATCGGGTACTCCTCCTGGTTCCGTCCGTAAGATGCAACCCTTTCGAAGAAAGATGCATCTTGACATTACGTTTGCAAACAAATTAGGATGTTGTGGACGGAATGTCAAGTGGAAAATAACAACCGGGGGAATCAAGGAAAAAGAGGCAATGAAACACCGCATTACCCAATTCGGCGTGTGCAAGAACCCAGACTCGCCAAGAGTGCATGGCTTGCGCCTCACAGTAGATCCGTCGTCGTTAAGATCTGGAAGTCAGACTGGAAATTCCTCCGAGAGCAAGCAATCGCCGCAAGTCGGGAGATTTGGTTTGCCTTCCGCTGGAGGCTATGACCTATGAGCGACGCGAGAGACCTCACCGAAAAAATCCAGCACGCCGATCCGGTCCTCGTTGCCTGTGTGGTGTTTCAAACGCGGGCACCTGAGCACCTTATTCAGAAAATCCGTGAGGTAATCACTGCAATTGCTCAGACGCCGGCCTGCCCAATTATTCCGGAGATCAATTCGCCCCGATCACTCCCGGAGGACGCATGGCTGCGGCATTCGGAGGCTGCTAATTATCTTGGCATCTCTAAGAGCACGCTGTACCAATACGCATGTCAGCACAAGATCGAGTGCCGCAAGTTGGGCGGCCGCCTGGAATACCGTCGTTCCACCCTCGACCGATTCAAGGATCTGCAAATCCGTCGCACCCACCAGTGGTTTGCCCAGAAGAGTATAATCACCACGGCGCTCGGCTCCGGCAAGTGAGAGGAGCGTCAATGGGACTATACAAAAGGAAAGACTCGCGGCTCTGGTGGATGGGCTACACGGTGAGTGGTGAACAACGGTGCGAATCGACCAAGACAGCCAGCAAAGATCTCGCAAAGAAAATCTGGCAGAAACGCGAAGGCGAGATCGCGCTGGGGCTGTTTCAGGTCGGTTGGCCTGGTGAGCGAATGACCTTCGGAGAGTTGTCCGAATTGTTCTTCCGATCACATAGTTCAACGCTTTCTCCAAAGAGCCAGATCAACCACCAGATGTTTTTGAAGAATCTGCGAGAGTATTTTGGAGACCGTAAATTAACGGAGATTGATGAGCGGACCGTCGTGGAGTATCGCAATTCTCGGCGCCGCCAGCCGTTGAAGCGGGATCCGAATCGAACGCTGAAAGGGGCAACCGTCAACCGAGAATTGGCGTGCTTGCACTGCGTCTTCCAGTTCGCGCTCAAGCGAAAGTACATCGGGGAAAATCCAACCTCCGGTGTGAAACATTTCGATGAGCGCCACGAGAGGCCATCCAAGAGAATGCTCGCTGTTGAAGAAGAACATCGGATTCTTGAGGCGGCACCACCGCACCTCCGGGTGGCGATCGTGTTGCTGGTTCAGACCGGTGGTCGAACCTACACTGAGGGACTGTCGCTGAGGTGGGACCAAGTGGATCTCGTCCATGGCATCCTTCACCTTGGCGGGAGTGTGAAGACTACCGACTCGGCTCAACCGCTACCGTTGACCCGGTTGGCTTGTGATGTTCTCAAGGAGTGGAAGAAGGAACAGAGCTCGGATAGCCCGTACGTGTTTCCGAGTCCTCGCAAGCCCGGCAAACCCATTCGGAGTGTCAAACGGGCATGGCGGACCGCTCTCGAGAACGCTGGCGTCCCGTATTTCCCGATTTACAATCTGCGCCACGTATTCTGCACGCGATTGAGTTGGGTCGCTCCAGATGCGGTGTTGCAGCGAGCAATGCGGCACAGCAGTCCAGAAACGAAGCGCCATTATCAGCTCGGGATGGTTGACCAGGTTCGCGAGGGCATCGAACGAGCCAACGAAAAAGCCTATCCAGACCAAAAATCACTACGTTTTTACTACGGTAGGGTCAAACCGGAGAAAGGGGCTGCAGAGACGTCTGTAAGTGGCTAAAATAAAAGGAGAAAACGACGCGCCCGTAGCTCAGTTGGATAGAGCGTCTGCCTTCTAAGCGTGGTCTCCGGCTCCAACAACTCCATCCACTTTTTCTAACTATCAATGTTTCCAATAAATCGGGGCATCTGCTTTTCGCTCGAAGCTAACCCCCATTGATGGACAAAGATAATGTTCTTGCACAGTTATCGCACAGGAATACTAGAACTAGCTGCGACGTCTGCCGGCGAGGCAGGCGGGCGGGGGGCCAGGAATTCGTGGTCGGCGGCTACTTCCCCGTGGCCAGACGGATTCGACTCGATCATCGTTGGGCTACTGAGGGCAAGAATTTGATGTACGTTGCCAGTCCGCCGGAACGGTTTTGTTCCGGCTTCGCGGCGAGAAGTGCTCTCGCGGTTGAAGTCACTGGCAACGCCGGTCTGCCCAATCGTGAATCTCGGGTTGAGGCCGATGGTCAGATTCCGAGGGGATTGAGGTGAGTCGTACTTCCCCTGTCATCCGCGCGTATCGAAATTTAGAAATAAAGGTGTTAAGACGGTGAAATTC